>ERZ808037.919-NODE-919-length-22735-cov-5.902816_pt1 | contig 22735 bp, 13 predicted proteins | sample MGYA00380190_ERZ808037 | MGnify/ENA primary metagenome ERZ808037 (study PRJEB31490, sample SAMN06133399) | mouse gut metagenome | isolation source: J9 | host: mice | place: China: Chengdu | collected 2015-05 ... | reverse complement strand
GTGATTTTATCAGAAACATACGAAAATATGGGATTTTTTTAAGGACTCCCCATTTTACTTCACTCCCCATAATGGCGCAAATGGGGAGCTCCCCATTTGCGCCATACAACGGCAACACATCTAATTGAAGCAGGTGTACCACTGGCTGTTGTAAAAAATATCCTTGGACATTCTTCCATACAGACGACCCAGATCTACCTGGATATTTCACAGCAGACCGTTGACCGTTCAATGAAGGAATGGAATAACAAATGGTTTCCGCAAAACAAGACTGAACCATCACTGCCACAGGAGAAGCAGAATATGCCCGATTTTCTCCGTTAGCAATGATTTGTTATTCGAGAAGATTGTAGTATATCCGCTTATTTAGTGGCATAATGCTTTCTTCTCGAATAACTATAGTTCTTTAATAAACCAAGCCCGCCGATCTTGCGGAGTAAGGGGGATTACATGAAACGAAAAGCGAACATCTATGACACGGACGATGTGGAGCGCAGCAAACGGCTTTTGTTCAGCCCGGAGGAACGGGCGGCCCGTGCCCAGCACAAGGCGGAAGTCCTGGGAACCAAGCTGGAACGGGCAAAAAAGAAAATCCCCAAAAAGAAAAAGCTGCGGCTGAAAAAGGAGTTTGACCCACAAAAAAGCAGGCTGAAGCACACACTCCGGTTTGAGGAAACGGAAAAGAGGCAGGGGAAGGAGGCCCTGCCCCAAAAGGCGGCAAGGCGCATGGCTCAGAGCGCCGGCGCTAATCTCCATGCCAAAGTCTACCAGGCGGAGGAGGAAAACGTGGGAACCAAGGCGGCCCACCGGACGGAACTGGCCGGGGAGGGAACCGCCGCCCTTGCCGCCCAAAGGGTGCGAAATTATCACCAAAACGCCCCTTATAAGCGGATGGAAAAGCTGGAAATCAAGGCGGATAAGGCCAATGTCAGCGCCGCCTACCGTGCCGCCTTCCGGGACAACCCAGAATTACGGAAAGGGGGAATCAAAGGGTTTGTCCAAAAACAGAAAATCAAGCGGCAGTATGCGAAAGATTACCGGAAGGCGAAAAAGGCCGGGAAGCGGGGCGTGTCCGCTGCCGGGAAAGCAAAGGACATCGCCGGCTCCATAGGGCGGGCAGCTTTAAACATCGCAAAAAAGCACAAGGGCGGCCTGGTGATCGTTGGCCTTGGGGCGACCCTGCTTGTTATGGTGGGTTCCTCCCTTTCCTCCTGCTCCATGATGATGGAGGGAGCCATAAGCGCCGCCCTGGGCACGTCCTACACGTCCGAAGACCCAGACATTATCCAGACGGAGGCGGATTTTGCCGCACTGGAAACCGGTCTGCAAGACCAGTTGTCGAATATTGAGGGCGCTTACCCCGGCTTTGACGAGTACCGCTATGACGTGGACAGTATCGGCCACAACCCCAATGAACTGATCTCCTACCTGACGGCCAGGTATGATGCTTTTACCCCTGGCCAGGTGGGGACGGAATTACAGAGGCTCTTTGATCTGCAGTACAGCCTTACCACCCGTGAGGTGGTTGAGATCCGAACACGCACCGTCACCCACACGGATTCGGAAACCGGGGACACCTGGGAGGAAGAGGAGGAATATGAGTACAAGATTCTCTATGTGACCCTGCGGAATAAAGGAACCGGCACGGCAGCTATGGGAGAACTGACGGCGGAACAAAAGGAACGGTACACGGCAATCCTCTCCTTAAAGGGCAACAAGCCGGATTTGTTTGGAAATGATATTTACGCCAATGAAAGCGCCGGGGAGGATTACGACATTCCGGGGGAGGCTCTGGCCGACCCGGAGTTCGCGGCCCTTATCCGGGAGGCGGAGAAATACCTGGGATTCCCTTACGTCTGGGGCGGTTCCAGCCCAGCGACCAGCTTTGATTGCAGCGGTTTCGTGTGCTACGTCTACACCCACAGCGGCGTCCACAACCTGCCACGCACCACGGCCCAGGGCATTTATAACCAGTGCGCCCATATCCCGAAATCCGAGGCCAGGCCGGGGGACATCATCTTCTTTACCGGCACGTACAACTCGCCGGGGCCGGTGAGCCATGTGGGGATCTATGTGGGGGAAAACCGCATGATCCACTGTGGGTCGCCAATCCAATACGCCCGGACGGACAGCCCGTACTGGTCTGGGCATTACTACGCCATGGGCAGGCTCAAGTGAGGGAAAGTGTCTGAAAATAATTAAGTTTGACAATATGAGAATCAAGTAAGACATTTTCATAAAAAGGCGTGGCAATATATTTTACCATAAAGGCACTTGTGAATGTAAGACTATTTTATGAAAGGACAGAAAGCAAAGGGGGAAGGAAAGATTCTATGAACAGTTTCATCAAATGGGTAGGGGGCAAACGGCTCCTGCGGAATCAGATCCTTGGGGAGTTTCCCACGGATTTTTCCTGTTATGTGGAGGTGTTCGGGGGTGCTGCGTGGCTTCTGTTCGCCAGGGAGAAACTTGCCCCCATGGAAGTTTACAACGATATTAACCATGACCTTGTCAACTTGTTTCGGTGCGTGAAATACCATGGAAAGGCTTTGCAGGAGGAACTGGGCTGGAGCCTGGTATCCCGTGAGATGTTTCAGGAATCGCTGGCTGGCTATCAGTCTTCCGGCCTTACCGACATACAGCGGGCGGCAAGGTTTTTTGTGGTGGTAAAATGCAGCTTCGGCGCAAAGATGGAGGATTTCAGCGGTTCCAGGGTTTCCCTGGCCAATACGGTGGACAGCCTGGAAAAGTTCCAGAACCGGCTTCGGAACACCATTATTGAGCAGCTTGATTTTGAACGGCTGGTTAAGCGGTATGACCGGACGGGCACGTTATTTTACGCCGACCCGCCTTATTACCAGGCGGAGGGCTATTACGGGGGAGGATTTAAGGAAGCAGACCATATCCGGCTGCAAAAGACCCTGGAAGGGATAAAAGGGAAATTTGTGCTGACTTACAATGACTGCCCTTTCATCAGGGAACTTTACAAGGACTGCCCCCTGACCACCCTGGAACGGCAGAGCAATATCACTTCCATAAGCACGGAGAAAACATACAGGGAAATCCTCATAAAAAATTTTTAAACTGGGAAAAGGAAGGAGGAAGGATTGAGGATCGGATTGATTGATGTGGACGGCCACCGCTGGCCAAACCTATGCCTGATGAAACTCTCGGCCTACCACAAGGGCCGGGGCGACACCGTGGAATGGCATAGGGAAAGCCAGTGCTATGACCTGGTTTACATGAGCCGGGTCTTTACGGACAGTTACTCCAAGGATTTTACGGGGATAATCCACGCCGACCGCATTGTGCGGGGAGGCACGGGCTACGGCCTGGACAACCGGCTCCCGGAGGAGGTGGAACACACCTGCCCGGACTACGCCCTTTATCCCCAGTTTGCCCACACCGCCTACGGCTTTTTGTCACGGGGCTGCCCCCGTGGGTGCGGTTTCTGTATCGTGGGGAAGAAGGAGGGGTTGAGGAGCGTGGCGGTAGCCGACCTCTCGGAGTTCTGGCGTGGGCAGAAGGAGATCAAGCTGCTGGATGCCAACCTTCTGGCCTGCCCGGACTGGGAGCGGCTCCTTGCCCAGCTTGCGGACAGCCAGGCCACGGTGGACTTTACCCAGGGGCTGGACATACGGCTTGTGACCCCGGAGAAAGCGGCCATGCTCAACCGGCTCAGGACAAAAATGCTGCATTTCGCCTGGGACAACCCGGAGGACGACCTGACCCCGTATTTTAAACGGTTCGCCCAGATAACCGCCGTTAAGGACTGCCGGAAGCGCCGGGTATATGTGCTGACGAATTACGGGAGCAGCCATGAGCAGGATTTATACCGGATCTACACCCTGCGGGACATGGGGTACGACCCTTACGTGATGATCTATGAGAAGGCCACCGCCCCGCCCATTACCAGGCAGCTCCAGCGGTGGGTGAACAACAAGCGTCTGTTCTGGGCTATTGGGGATTTCAATGATTATGACCCGGACTGGCGGAAACAGGGTGCCCCGGCAGCGAGGGGATCGGGAAAAGAAAACAGCAAAAGGAGGATTTACGATTTGAATAACAAACTTCAGAAAGTTCTGACAGAGATTGACCGGACAAAGGAGAAGATCGCTGTTCAGCAGACCCGGCTTCGGGAACTGGAACAGCAGAAAACAGAACTGGAAAATGTGGAAATCGTCGGCATGGTTCGTGGGCTTAGTGTGGCCCCGGAGGAACTGGCGGCGTTTATCAAGGCGTTCCGTGGCTCAAAAGCCGGGGCGCCTATTTTCATGGAAAGGGAGGGGAATGAGAATGATGGACTGGAACAGAAAGCGGAATAAGAAGCTCACCGGGACGGCCTGCCTGCTGCTCTCACTGTTTCTTTTCGCCGTGCCGCTTCTTGGCATGGCGGCGGAAAATACGGGTTCTCAGGACAGCGCCGGTGCCTGCGTCTGTGACAGTTTCTGCACGGCGGAGGCTTTCAATCGGGAGTGCCCGGTATGCCGGGAAAACGCCGAAAGCTGCATGGGGCAGGCGGCAGCGGAGGAGGAAACGTCACAAAACCCGCCCTGCCTTTGTGAGAAGCGCTGTACCAGGGACAGCCACAATACCCAGTGCCCGGCCTGCGCCGCCGACATGGATCTGTGTATTGCCCCGGCGGTTGAGGAAACGACCACAGTTTGCTCCTGCGCTGAAAAATGCCGGGAGGATTTCGCCAATCCGGAGTGCGCCCTTTGCCAGACTGACCGGACACAGTGTACCGGCAAGGAACCGGAAAAACCGTCGGAATCAGAAAAGCCGTCAGAACATGAAAAACCGTTAGAATCGGAGAAACCGTCAGAGCCGGCGAAACCGTCAGAATCGGAGAAACCCTCGGAGCCGGAGAAATGCGTTTGCAAAGAGAAATGCGCCATCGGTGCGATCAATACGGCCTGCCCTCTCTGCAAAAACGACCGGACAAAATGTACCGGCCAGGAACCGGCAGCCCCTAAATTCACCATTTCCATTCTCTCCCCGGACGGCTGGCACACCAGGAAGGCCAAGGTGACAATCCGGGTCAGGGACATAAACGGAACCGGCTGGGAAACCGTGGAGGCGAAAATCAACAGCGGCGGCAGCTGGGTGGACTTGACGGACGACCTGGCGGAGAAAGAGAAAACCGCCGTGGAGATTTCAGAGAACTGCGCCATTTATGTGACCGTCACAGACAAGAACGGGAAGACCCACACCAAGAACCGGTACATAGAAGTTTTTGACCGGGAAGCCCCCACTGTCCGGGCCGGGATTGACGGGGAACTTCTGCGGGTGGAGGCCAGTGACGACCTCTCCGGTATAGATCAGGTGTATGTGTGCGGAAACGCCTTTTCTGATTTGAACAATGGCACTCTGAACGTGCGGCTGAAGGATTACGCCGACAATTACCAGCAGATCACTATTCAGGCCACGGACAACGCCGGCAACAAAAGCAGCATGACCCAGATGAGAAACCCCTACTATGAGGAACCGGGAAAAGAAACCGGGGCAGGCTCCGGAAGCGTTGCCAATCCCACGGCCCAGGCCCCAGCCGCCCAGAACCCGGCTGCGTCACCGGCTGCTCCGGGGACGGCTGCCTCCGGCGATGGAACCACTGCCCCTGGCGGCCAGAAAGGGAACGGTTCTGTGTCCGGGCAATCAGCAAAGCCTGGTGGTTCCGGCCAGACCTCCACGGAAGATACGGAGGAAAAAGACCCTTCTGCGGTAAGACCCACGGCTGTGGAGGAAAAGGAGGACAACCCGTTTACCCCGGAAGGCAGCGCCACGGTGGTGGATAACGCCACGGACAGCCAGGGCAAGGAGTTCTACACCATTATGACGCCGGACGAAAACGTGTTTTACCTGGTCATTGACAAGCAGCGTGACAGCGAGAACGTCTATTTCCTCAACGCCGTGACGGAAAGCGATCTCATGACTCTGGCGCAAAAGGACACCCAGACCCAGGCCGCTGTCACCGCCACAGAACCGGAGAAACCGCCGGAGGAAACAGAGCCAGTGACCGAACCGCCGACACAGCCGGAGGAGCCAAAGGAGGAACCGGAACCGCCCGCACCAAAAAGCAATAACGGCATTTTGTTCCTTGCCCTGGCGGCCGCCCTTGCCGCCGGCGGCCTTGGCTACTATTTTAAGGTTTACAAACCCAAGCATGAACTGGACGACGCCGAGGACATTGACGAGTTTGATTTTGAGGGGCCGGAGGAGCCTATGGTCAATGAAGATATGGCACAGCCCTTTGGGGAGGAACCGGAAACACGGGATATTTCCCAGGAAGAAGAAGCCGAACAGCGCCGGCTTTATGAGGAAGATAACGAGGACATTCCCATAGAGGGTGACGATGACCTTGTTTTCTGACAACCCCGGACTGGAGCGCATGATGACGCAGAAGCCCACGGGTGGGCGTGTGAGAAGGGGAAACCCCTCCGCCGCCCAGGATTCCCCCTGCCATGACTGTAGTTACGGCAGGGGGCGGCGCTGTGTGGGAATCTGCTATCGGGAACTGATGAACGGAAGGAGGAGAAAAAATTGAGTGGAGTTCAACTGGTGATTGCCGAGAAGCCCAGTGTGGCCCAGAGCCTTGCCGCCGTGCTGGGGGCCGGAAAACGGGGGCAGGGGTATCTGGAGGGGAACGGTTATCTCGTTTCCTGGTGCGTGGGGCATTTGGTGGGGCTGGCGTCGGCTGACGCTTACGACCCTAAGTATTCCAGGTGGTGTTATGAGGACTTGCCCATTATACCGGAGAAATGGAAATACGCTGTCGCCCCGGATAAAAAGGAACAGTATGAGGCGCTGGTTTCGCTGATGAACCGCCCGGACGTCACGAGCCTGGTCTGTGCCACGGACGCAGGCCGGGAGGGGGAACTGATCTTCCGGCTGGTCTATGACCAGGCAAGCTGTAAAAAGCCTTTTGCCCGGTTATGGATCAGCAGCATGGAGGATACCGCTATCCGGGAGGGGTTTGCCGCACTGCGCCCAGGAAGGGACTATGACCGGCTGTATGAGGCCGCCCTCTGCCGTGCCAAGGCGGACTGGCTGGTGGGGATCTCCGGCACACGGCTGTTTTCTTCCCTTTACCAGAAAACCCTGAACGTGGGCCGGGTCATGACGCCGACCCTGGCCCTGGTGGTGGAACGGGAGGCGGCGATTTCTGGGTTTAAAAAGGAAAAATTTTATACCGTTGTGCTGGATTGCGGGAAGTTTACCGCTGTCAGCGGGCGGTGTGAAAGCCGCAAAGCCGCCGACCATTTGGCCGCCGCCTGCGCTGTCCAGACCGCTGTTGTAAACAAGGTGGAGAAGAAACAAAAATCCGCACAGCCCCCAAAGCTGTATGACCTGACCTCCCTGCAAAGGGACGGGAACCGGCTCTTTGGCTATACGGCCCAGCAAGTCCTGGATTACGCCCAGGCGTTATATGAGAAGAAACTGCTGACCTATCCCCGCACGGATTCCAATTATCTGACGGAGGACATGAGGGATACTCTCCCCGGACTGTGTGAGGCGGTCATTTCTTCCCTGCCCTTTCCGGTGACGGTTTCCGGCGTGGACGCCGCCCGTGTGACAGACAACGCCAAAGTGAGTGACCACCATGCCCTGCTCCCCACAAACCAGATGGCCGGGGCTGAACTTTCGGCGCTGCCTGCGGGGGAACGGAACCTCCTGACCCTGGTGACGGTACGGCTTTTGTGTGCCGTGGGGGAAAAGCAGGTTTACGAGGACACGGAGGCGGAGATCACCTGCGGCGGCGGTCTGTTTACGGCAAAGGGACGGGTGATTGTTTCTCCCGGATTTACGGAAGTGGAGCAGGCGTTTCTTTCCACCCTGAAAAAGAAACCGGAAAGCGATTTAAAGGAAGAACCAAAAGCCCTGCCGCCTCTCTCCCAGGGACAGACCTTTGAGAAGGTGAAGGCGTCCGCAAAGGAGGGAGCCACAAGCCCGCCCCGGCATTTCACGGAAGACCTGCTTCTCTCGGCCATGGAACACGCCAGCGCCCAGGAGTTCGCCCAGATTGGGGACGTGGAGCGCACGGGCCTTGGAACCCCGGCCACCCGTGCCGGCGTGCTGGAGAAGCTGGTGCGTGGGGGATTTTTGGAGCGCAAAGGCAGGCAGTTACTCCCCACGAAAAAGGGAACTGACCTGATCGCTGTCCTGCCGGACACGGTGAAATCCGCCAGCCTCACCGCCCGGTGGGAATCGGGTTTAAAAGACGTGGAGCGTGGGGAACAGTCCGCCGCCGCTTTCATGGAGGGGATCGAGGGCATGGTTTCTGACCTGGTGGCCCAATACCGTGGCGTTTCCGTGGACACGTCCATGTTTCGGTCAAGGGAAGTGATCGGAGCCTGCCCCCGCTGCGGGAGTGACGTGGTGGAGGGCAAGAAGAATTTTTACTGTGCCAGCCGGGAATGTCAGTTTTCCATGTGGAAAGACGACCGTTTTTTTACTTCCAAGCGCAAGGAACTGACCAAGCCCATGGCGGCGGCTCTTTTAAAGAGCGGGCGTATTAAGGTAAAGGGGCTGTTCAGCGAGAAAAAGGGCGTCCTCTATGACGCTTTCGTGGCGCTGGCGGATACGGGCGGAAAGTATGTCAATTATAAAATTGAACTGCCGCCCAGACCGAAAAATACCCAGGGAAAGGAGTAAGGCATGGGGGATTATAACCAGAAAAACACAGAACGGGAACCAAACACATTTACCATTTACCAGCTAAAAGACGGGGAGGCGCTCCACTATCACCGGTTTGAGCCTTTGGAACGGCTGGAAAAGTCCGGGCTTTCCGTGGAGCCGGACAATTACAGCCAGGTTTACACCGCCCCGCTGCCGGAGGGCGGCTCTGCCCAGGATAAGCTGAACCAGATTTATGAGCAGTTTAACCTCCGCCACCCGGCGGATTTTAAGGGGCACAGCCTTTCCGTGTCCGACATCGTGGTATTCCATGAGAATGGCAGGGACACGGCCCACTATGTAGACCGGTTCGGGTTTCAGGAAGTGCCCCAGTTCATCACCCAGGAGCCGGGCCGGTTCCGCTATTACATTACCCAGGAGGCTTTGAACATTGGCACTTACCCCTACATGGGGCCAACGGACGTGACAAGGTTCACCGCCAGACCCCACAAGTATGAGCAGGGCTTGGTGGAGGCTTTTGGCTACGTGGAATATCCTGGCCCTCTGTCGCCGGAACAGTCCCGGTCATACGCCCTTATCCCGGCTGCCGCCAATGAGGATTATCTAAAAAACGCCGAGATGTCTATGGAAGCCAACACCAACATGATTGACGGAATCCTGAACAACCTGCCGGAAGAAAAGCAGGAGCCGGAAGTCTTTCCCGTGGAGCCAGTGAGCCGGTTTAAACGCCACATCGAACCGGGAGAGATCACCCCGGAGCAGCTGATTATTAAGGGCGGCATTGTCCTCACCCCCTGCGCCTCCAACCCGGAGTATTACGAATCCACCAACCGCAACGTGGCGGGCCGGTACATTGACGCCCGGATCTATGAAGTGGCCGGGCGGAACAAAAGGGGAAAGCCTGCGGCCTTTCGTGTGGCCGAGGGCGCAGCCGTGGAGAATCCCCTGGAACCGGCTGGCAAGATGGTCGGGATTGCCCAGTCCGGCGGGATCGTCTGCGGCCTGGTGGAGAAATATGAGATGGAAGGCTTTGTCCTGGCGGACAAAACGGTACTGCTTGAAAAGGAACGTGACGCCCACGGAAACTACTATGCCGGTATCAGTCTGGACGGCATGATGTTAAAGCTGCCGAAGATGTACGCCGCTGTCACCGATGAAAAGGGGAAAGTCCTGGCTTTCCGGGAAATGCGGGAGAAGGATTTTTCCAGGGAGGAGCCTCCTAAGAAGGCGGAGAAAAAGCCCTCTATCCGGGAACAGCTTGGGAAAAAAGTAAGCGAAAAACCGGGGTTAAAGCCGCCCGCCAAAAAGAAAAGCCATGAGAGGTGAGGCCATGAACGTGACAAAGTATGAGCAGGAAACCATTATCCTCTTTAATGAGCAGGAGGCCGCCGCCACAATCTACACCTACAATACCGGCTTGCGGCGCACGCTCATCTCCTTGTGCGAAAGCCACCCGGCCCAGGTGCGGCAGACCGAGGACAACGGGATCGGGGCGTTGACCTTTGAGCTTCCCAAGAAGTGGGTCAAAGTATCCCCGCCCAGGGCGCTGTCGGAGGCCCAGAAGAAGGTGCTGGAAGATATGAACCGGAAGAACCGGGAACGCCGGCAAAAATAACCCACGGAAAAAACATTGGTCACCCCACAACCACATATCCACAAACCACCCGGAATTTGCCCGCCCAGCAGGTTCCGGGTTTTTTCGTCTGAAAGGAGGTCAATTATGGCAGACAGATGGTTTACGCACATCTCCGAACTGGCAAAGCAGGCCCAGCAGGAAGTCACCAGATCGCCGGAACAATGGCAGAAATTTTTAACTACCGCTTCCCGCTTTTACAAAAGCTACAGCTTTGACGACCAGCTTTTAATCTATATCCAGCGCCCGGACGCCACAGCCTGTGCCGACATGGAAACCTGGAACGGCAAAATGCGCCGCTGGGTCAACGCTGGCTCCAACGCTATCGGCTTAATCCGCAAGGGAACCGGCGGCAGGCCCTATATCCAGAACGTCCATGACGTTTCCGACACCCACCGGGTCAGGGGAGGCAAAGACCCCTGGCTCTGGAACATGGAGGAATCCTACCACGCCCCGGTAGTGGAGCGCCTGGCGAAAACCTTTGACATTCCCGGAACCGGCAGCCTGGGCGACACGGTCATGGAGGCCGCCGCCCGTGTGGTGGAGGACAGCTACGGGGAATACCTCCGTGACCTGCACTATGAGGTGGAGGACAGTTTCCTGGAGGAACTGGACGACCAGAACATCGACCTGATCTTCCGTGACACCCTAAAAGCCAGCGTCCAGTACGCCGCCCTGACCCGCTGCGGCCTGGACGCCTCCCTTTACCTGGACACGGAGGACTTAGGCGGCGTGGTGAATTTCAACAACGTGGGAACCCTGGCCTGCCTGGGAACCGTCACCGCCGAGGCCAGCCGTGCCGTCTTAATGGAGGTGGGGGAAGCGGTCAGGCTTGCCCAGCTTGAGCAGGCAAGGCAGGCGCAGAAAGGACTTGCCAAAACCCAGGGGATCGCCTATAATGAAAGCGGGAACTTTAACGCTTTAAATCGTGAAAGGAGAAAGAAACATGAACAGCCTGACATACACCAACCGGAACGGATACCAGATACCCAACCTCATAATGGACAGCAGGGAGGGAGAACCGGAAACCCTGACCAGATTCGGCAGGGCCAGAGAGAAATACCTGATGGAACACCGGAAAGCGCTTTACACCAGCCTGCTCTTAAAGGGAACCCTGTGGAGCCATTTGACGGAGATCGACCAGGCGGCCAACGAGCAGATGGACAGCCTGACGGCGGAACTGGCAGCCAGCGAGGGCGTGACGGAGAAGCTGAAAGCGGAGAACCAAATGGCCTGGGTGGGACAGATGAACAATATCCGCCAGCGGGCCGAGGAGATCATCATGGCGGAACTGATCTACAGCTGAATACGGAGCCGGAAACGGCCAGACCAGAAGCGGCGGGCATTGGGCCTGCCGTTTCTACGTCCCTGGGAATGGCTGTGGAGATGGACGGGCCGTTTTCCGGCACGCCTTACTCCCAGCTTTCCTTATTCCCTACGGTAGAGGAACAGATCGGGCGTATCGCCCAGGCTGGAAGGGAGGAATCCGCCCCTGGAAGTTCCCTCACGGGGGTCGTGCCGGAGCAGGCGGTGGAGAGAATCTTATCCGCCGGAACCAATGACCCGGCCAGCGCGTTGCGGATCTATGCCCAATACCAGGCCGGCGCAAAGGCCGGGGAAATGGCGGTTTCTTTACGGCGGGAGTTTGGCCGAGGGGGACGTGGCTTTGCCATTGACGGCGCTTCCTACGCTGTGTGGTTTGACGAGAACGGGCTTGCCATAAACAGCGGCAAAAGCGCCCGGTATGACCGGGAGAGCCTGCGCTTATCCTGGACAGAGGTGGAAAGCCGTATCCACCGCCTGGTGGAAAACGGCGGATACCTCTCCCCGGAGCGTGCCGCAAAGACCTGGGACAATGAGGCCCACGAACTGGCGGAGAGCCTCTGGTATCTCCGGCAGGATTTTGGTGAGCCGGCACGTCAAGCGGGGCTGCTCCCCCTGGTGAGTGAGGTTTACATGGAACGGGGCGGATTCCCGGAGGCGACAGAGAAGCTGGAAGCCATGCTGCAATCCCCGGAAAAGACAGCCGCCCTTGCGGAAGAAATGCGGGAACTTTGCGCCACATACGCCGAAAACCCGGATATCCTCCGGTTCCATTTCCACCACCCCCTTGCGGTAATGAGGCGGCTGGAACGGCTCCAGACTTCCGTGAACGTATTCCCGCTGACAGAGGGATTTCAGGAGGAGCGTCCTACTTTTATTACCGAGGACGAGATCGATGAGGCCGTTGCCCCAGGAGGCAGCTATTCGGACAGCAGGCTGGCGGCTTATGTATTTTTTCAGAACCACCCTGACCGGAAAGAGCGTCAGGAATATTTAAAGGAATCCTTTGGCACTGGCGGGGCCGGCAGGCTTACCCAGGACACCTGGCATGACGCCAAGGGGTTCAAACTGAAAAGAACCTTTGAGGAGCCATACGCCGAGATCGCTTTAAACTGGAACCAGGTAGAGCGCCGCATAGACAAACTGATGGGAGCCGGACGTTTCCTGATGCCGGACGATCAGGCACGTTTCCCGGAATATGAGAAGTTTATCCTCTCCCGTGATGTCAACGCTTTCTTTTACTATGGGGCAAAGGAACAGCGGCCTTATGAGGAACCGGATTTTGGGAAGGGCTGGGAAACCGTCCGCAAATGGCTTGACGACCCGGCCCAGGTAGATACCCTGCTCTCCGTGATGAGGGACGGTTTACAGTCCATGGCTCCGGGGCAGCGTGGCTATGAGGTGTGCGTCAACGCTTATGACAGCCTTTCCGCTTACAAAGACGGCACGTACTCTCTCCTTAGCCGCCCTGTGCCTGCTCCCGCAAAGGAAACCATGAAGGAGGCGGGACAAACGGAACCCGGCAAGAACCGGGAGAAACAAGGGCCGGCAAACCGTGAGAAACGCCCCCAGGACACCGCCAAGTCCACCCTTAACCGGTTAAAAAGCCAGAGCCGGAAACAGACGAGGGAAGAACAAACCGGCCAGCTTGCCTTTGATTTCTCCGGCGGGACGGTTTCCATGGAGGAAAAAACGGTCACAGAAACCACGGCGGAGCCGGAAGCGGCCCACCCTACCCTCCGTGACCTTTATCACCAGTACCAGCCTGTGGTGCTGTCCCAGGTATTTGAGGACAGCGCCTTTTTTCATGCCCTTAAAAACTCTGACGAGCAGAACCTTCTCCTGGAATGTGACGCCGCTATCCAGCGGGCCGTCCTTTCCCTGGGGGAAACGGAACTGACCAAAGCCTATTTTGACACGCCCCAGTTCCATAACCGCCTGCACCGGGAGATTCTGGCGGAGGCAAAGGAGAGCCTTTCCCGGAACCCAAGGCGGCTTTATGAGGCAGCCCTGCCGGAACTGGTGGAAATGGTGAAACAGAGTGAGATCTATCCCTTCCTCCGTGACCGGGATACGGATGTGGTGGAGGCGCAAAGGGAACTTTATGCAGAAGTTGATAACCTGCTGGCAGGCTTAAAGGACAAAAGCCCTGCCCTCTATGAAGCCTACACCACCCTGCCGGATTTCCGGGAATATCTGGTGGAGGATATTTTACAGCGCACCTACCAGGACGTGGCGGCGGACAGCCATACCAGCGTGGAGCAGCATGAAAAGGAAGCAAACGCCCCGGCATGGGTGAGGGGCGGCGCAAAGACGGAGGAATCAATAAAGATTGGCGAAGCCGTTCAGACGGAAGGAGCCGAAACCCAGGAAGAACCAGAAGCCTCCGGGGAAACCTGCCTTATTCCCCATATCCATGCTTATAACGCCTTAAAAGAGGCCCACCCGGAGGAACTGGTGGGAATCCAAAACGGCGGTTACTGTCTGTTTTATGGTGAGGACGCAAAGACAGCTTTTGAGAAAATGCCCGTGTCCTGGCTGCTCCCCGCCGACCTTCCCGGTATCGGCCAAGTGACCGTGGCGGGAATAAGGGAGGGCTGGCAGGAGGCAGCCGCTTATTTAAAAGAAGCCGGCCAGAGCGCCGTATTCTTCCAGGATAACGGTGAGGATTACACCGCCCTGGGCCGCACCCTGGCTCTGAAAGAGCCTGACCAGGCCGATATACCACACTTGCTCCAGGAGCCGGAAAATCCTGCCCGTGGCGGCGTGCCGGAAGGGGAAAAACAGCCCAGCCCGGAGCCGAACCTGATTCCGCTTACAGAGGAATATTTACAGTTAAAGGCCCAGTACCCCGGCCATGTGGTCGGCGTCCGTGTGGACGACCTCTATCTATACTATGGCAAAGACGCCGAAACTGCCGCTAACGCCCTGGGGAAAAAGGCGATCACCAGGGAAATACCGGGGCTTGGGAAAACTCTTGTCACCGGTTCCCGCACAAGCTGGCAGGCCCAGGGGGAGAAACTGTTACAGCACGGCAGCAGCGCCGTTTTTGTCCGCCCGGAGGGGAATACCTACACCGTTGTAAAAGAACTGGAAATATCCGATTATCTCCCCATTGGACTTCAAGTGACGGACGATGAGCGCACTTTTATTATTGAGAGCGTGGACTACGATTTCGGCACGGTCAGCCTCCGTGACGAAACCTTCGCAGGCAGCGCCGGCTTTCCCATTTTTCGGAATGAGCCGGTTCCTTATGTGCGGGAACTGGTAAAGCAGGCGCTGGAGCAGGAACGGGAAGCCCTGCCTTCCGCCGGCCTGACACCAAATATTACCCACCAGGAGCAAGAACCACTCGCGCAAAAACCTTTGGCACCGGAGTCATTGACGCCAGGGCCGTTCATGCCAGAGCCAGCAGCGGCAGCACCACCGGAACCGCCCAAGGCGGAAAATTTCCGTATCACTGACCCCGACCTTGGGGTGGGCGGGCCGAAAGCAAAGTACCAGGCAAATGTGACCGCTATCCGGCTTTTAAAGGAACTGGAAGCTGCCGGACGGAGCGCCACGCCGGAGGAGCAAACGATCTTATCCCGGTATGTGGGCTGGGGAGGAATCCCCCAGGCGTTTGACGCCAATGATAAAAAGTGGTCGGCGGAATATGCCGAACTCAAAGGGCTTTTGACCCAGGCGGAATATGAAGCCGCCAGAGGCTCCACCTTAAACGCCCACTACACCGCCCCGGCCATTATTGAGGGGATTTACAAGGCCGTGGAACTGATGGGCCTGAATCCCAAAAATCTGCTGGAGCCTTCCATGGGCACAGGGAATTTCCTGGGTATGCTGCCGGATTCCATGAAGAATACCGCCCTCTACGGCGTGGAACTGGATTCGATCACCGGCAGGATCGCCAGACAGCTTTATCCCAAGGCCCACATCACCGTGGACGGCTTTGAACGGGTGCGTTTCCCTGACAATTCCTTTGACCTGGCGGTGGGCAACGTGCCGTTTGGCAATTATCAGGTGGCAGACCCCCGGTATGACAAGGAGCATTTTTTTATCCACGATTATTTCTTTGGAAAAACCCTGGACAAAGTGCGCCCTGGAGGTATCGTGGCTTTTATCACCTCCAAGGGAACCCTGGACAAGCCAAACAGCGCCGTCCGGGAATACTTAGCAGAGCGGGCCGACCTTCTGGGGGCTGTCCGGCTGCCCAACAACGCCTTTTTGCGCAACGCCGGCACGGAAGTCACCAGCGACATTTTATTTTTGCAAAAGCGGGAGAATCCGCCGGAACATCTGCCGGACTGGGTGGAGGTTTCCCAGACCGAGGACAAAATCCCCATAAACAAGTATTTCCTGCGGCACCCGGAAATGGTATTAGGAACCATGGCTTGGGAAAGCGGCCCCTACGGGCAGGAAACCGCTTGTAAGCCCCTGCCGGATACGGATTTAAAGGAACAGCTTGCCCAGGCGATTACCCACCTGGAAGCCCCAGATCACTCCCTGCTCATGCGGGAAATCGAAGCGTCTGGGCAGCCAGAAACACCGGAATCTCCCACGGAGGCCCGCAATTTCAGCTACACCCAGGTGGAGGGCAGACTTTACTACAAGGAAGATGGCAGCCTGCTTCCGGTGACGGTTCCGGCAGCCACAGAGGAACGTATCCGGGGAATGATCGTGCTGCGTGACATCACCCGGAACCTGATTGAAGCCCAGGTGGGCAGCGGCTCCGAGGAAGAGATCAAAAACCTGCAACAGAAACTGAACACCGCCTATGACCAGTTCACCGCCAAATACGGCCTGCTGAACAGTACCGGCAACAAACGTGCCTTTGAGCAGGACAGTTCCTACTGCCTGCTCTGCTCCCTGGAAGTCTTGGACGAGGACAGGAAACTGGAACGGAAGGCGGATATGTTTTCCAGGAGAACCATTAACCAGGCGAAACGCATTGACCATGTGGACACCCCCACGGAGGCCCTGGCGGTTTCTATCGGGGAGCGTGCCGGGGTAGACCTTCCCTTTATGGCAGAACTGTTAGACCGGCCTGGGGAGGAGGAAAGGATTGCCGGGGAACTCTCCGGGGTGATCTTTAAAAACCCGGAGAAAAGCTACCATGACCCACTGTCCGGCTGGGAAACCGCCGATGAATACCTTTCCGGAAACGTGCGGAAAAAGCTGGCGGCGGCCAGGGCCGCCGCGGAGCATGACCGCGCTTATGAGGCCAACGTGTCAGCGCTGGAAAAATCCCAGCCAAAGGACTTGTCGGCTGCGGAGATTGACGTGCGGATCGGGGCCACCTGGATTGACCCGGAGTATTATACCCAGTTTACCTATGAACTGCTGAAGACCCCAGGCTATTTAAGAGGGGACACCATTGCCGCCCGCTATTCCTCCGCCACCGGCGAGTGGAATGTCAGCGGCAAGGCCCGTGACAGCGCAAACAACACCCTGGCCTATGTGACCTACGGAACCAAGAGAAAGAACGCCTACGCCATTATCGAGGACAGCTTAAACTTACGTGACTGCCGGGTGTATGACACAATCCATGAGGCGGACGGCACGGAAAAACGGGTACTGAACACCAAAGAAACCATGTTGGCCCAGCAGAAGCAGGAAATGGTGCGGGAAGCCTTCAAGTCCTGGGTGTGGAAAGACCCCCAGAGGCGGGAGTCGCTCTGTGGGAAGTACAATGAGATTTTCAACAGTATCAAGCCCCGTGAGTACGATGGCAGCCATATCCGGTTTACGGGCATGACCCCGGAGATCCACCTGCGGCCCCACCAGTTGAACGCCGTGGCCCGTATGCTCTACGGCGGCAACAGCCTTTTAGCCCACTGTGTGGGAGCCGGCAAGACCTTTGAGATCATAGCGGCGGCCATGGAGGGGAAACGGCTGGGGCTTTGCCGGAAAAACCTGGTGGTGGTTCCCAACCATTTGACGGAACAATGGGGCGCTGATTTCCTGCGCCTCTATCCGGGAGCCAACGTATTAGTGGCCACCAAGAAGGATTTTGAGCCCCAGAACCGGAAGAAATTCTGTTCCCGTATCGCCACCGGGGATTATGACGCCGTGGTGATCGGCCACTCCCAGTTTGAAAAGATTCCTTTATCCCCGGAGCGCCAGAAGGAAATCCTGCGGGATCAGATCGACCAGATCTTAGACGGGATTGCCGAGGCCAAGGAGCAGAATGGGGAACGCTACACCATTAAGCAGCTGGAGAAATCCCGCAAGAGCCTGGAGGCAAAGCTGCAAAAGCTGAACGACCAGAGCCGCAAAGATGACGTAGTGACTTTTGAGGAACTGGGGGTTGACAAGCTGTTTGTGGACGAGGCCCACGGCTTTAAGAACCTTTTCCTCACAACGAAAATGCGGAACGTGGCGGGAATCGGCCAGTCCGAGGCCCAGAAGTCCAGCGATATGTTCGCCAAATGCCGGTATCTGGACAGTGTTACGGGAGGCAGGGGCGTGGTATTCGCCACCGGAACCCCAGTAAGCAACTCCATGGTGGAACTTTACACCATGATGAGGTATCTCCAATATGACCTTTTAAAAAGCACCGGCATGGAACACTTTGACAGCTGGGCGGCGGCTTTCGGGGAAACGGTGACAGCCCTGGAACTGGCCCCAGAGGGCGGGGGCTTCCGGGCAAAGACGAGATTCGCCAAGTTCTTCAACCTGCCGGAGCTGATGGCCATGTGGAAGGAATCGGCGGATATCCAGACGGCGGATATGTTAAAACTCCCCGTGCCGGAATCGGAAAACCTGACTATCGTCACCAAGCCCAGTGAGTTTCAAATGGAGTTAGTGGCCGAACTGGGGGAACGGGCGGAGGACGTAAGGAACCGCCTGGTAGAACCCAGGGACGACAATATGCTCAAGATCACGTCAGACGGGCGGAAGCTGGCCCTAGACCAGAGGCTCTCCTACCCGGAACTGCCGGACGACCCGGAGAGCAAGGTCAACGCCTGCGTGAAGAACGTGTTAAATGTCTGGCACGATACCTCTTCCCAGAAGGGGGCGCAGCTTGTGTTCTGCGACCTCTCCACGCCCCACGGGGACGGCTCCTTCAACGTGTATGACGACATCAAGCAAAAGCTCATGGCCCAGGGCGTGCCGCCGGAGCAGGTGGCTTTTATCCATGACGCCAAGACGGACGCCCAGAAAGCGGAGTTATTCTCAAAAGTCAGGAAAGGCCAGGTGCGTGTCCTCTTAGGCTCTACCTCCAAAATGGGGGGGCGGGAACCAACGTCCAGACAAGACTTGCGGCACTTCACCACCTGGACTGCCCCTGGCGGCCCGCTGACATTGAGCAGCGTGAGGGACGTATCCTGCGCCAAGGGAACCAGTTCAAGAGCGTGAAGATTTTTAAGTACGTGACGGAGGGAACCTTTGACGCCTACAACTGGGGGCTGATCGAGAACAAGCAGAAATTCATCGGCCAGCTGATGAGTGGCAAGAACCCCTCCCGTTCCTGCGAGGACGTGGACAAGGCCGCCCTCTCCTATGCGGAGGTGAAGGCCCTGGCTTCCGGCGACCCCCGGATCATGGAAAAAACCGACTTAGACGGCCAGGTGACAAAGCTGAAGCTGCTGAAGGCGAACCATGAGAGCCAGCGGTACGCCCTGGAGGACAAGCTGATCAAGTTCTTCCCCCAGGCGATTAAACGGGAGAAAGAAATGATCGCTGACCTGGAAAAAGACGTGGCCTATTTGGAAGCCCACACGCCAACCGATAAGGAACATTTCTCCATGACCGTGCTAGGGACGGCCTACACGGAAAAGAAAGAAGCAGGCCAGGCGTTAATAGCAGCCTTTGACAGCCTGAAGGATTTAAACGACAAGGTGGCGCTTGGCGAGTACCGGGGATTCCCCATGACCCTCTGGGTGTCAGACACGGGTATCAGCCAGAAATTGCAGATCACTTTAAAGCATGAGCGCTCCCATACCATTGAGCCGGGGAATGACCCCTTCGGCAATATCACCCGCCTGGATAATCTGTTAGACGGTATCCGGGAGAACTTAGGACAGCACAAGGAGGAACTGGAAAACCTGCTTCAGCAGACGGAGGAGGCCAAGGTGGAGGTGAAGCGCCCCTTCCCCCAGGAGGCGGAACTTGCGGAGAAATCGGAACGGTTAAGCGTCCTCAACGTGGCTCTCAACATCGGCGGGAAGGATAAGCCCAGGGATAAGGAGGAACGGCAGGCCCGTGACGGCAAGACTTCCATTAAGCGGCTCCTGCGCCGCATGGGGGTGGAATCCGCCGCCAGCGCTACTGCTCCCAGGAAAGAAAAAGACATGGAGGTGATGATCTGATGAAACCAAAAAGCGGGCGCACCATTCCCCTGTACTTCAAGGTGTCACCGGAGGAAAAGGCGGTGATCGAGAAGAAAATGGAACAGCTGGGAACCCACAACCAGCGGGCCTATCTGCGGAAAATGGCGGTGGACGGCTATGTTGTCCAGGTGGATATGACGGATGTGAAGGAGTTGGTGGTATTACTGCGTAGCTGCGCCAATAACCTGAACCAGATCGCAAGAAGGGTGAATGGAACCGGAAATCTGTATGAGGAGGATGTGGCGGATTTGAAGGGGAGATATGGGGATCTGTGGGGGGCGTTTGGGAAGTTGCTTGATAAGTGGAAGGAGTTGTAAACAGCATATTAGTAAAAACCGGCTGCGAAAAATGTCGATTTTTCATGGCTGGTTTTTACTATACAAAGTAAAACGTTTGAGATATAATATAAAAAATAAGGCGAGGAGGTATATATTATGAGATTTGATAAAAAAGAAAGATTTATGTTTGAACACTATAAGAAAATTTTGGAAGAACGATTATTCGATGAATATGATATTCTTGGCTTTTTAATTTTCATTAGGCGGCATATTAGTGATTCTGAATATCCGTATATAAGAGATTTCGCAGATCTGATTGCTCACAGAAATAGGAAACGTGGAAAAGTTATGGAGTGTATTGATGCTGGAATTGCTCATCATCATGAAACACTTCCAGGAACCAATGTAGCTAAAGGATATTTTGGCATGAATTATAGTGATTGGGAAAAGGAATGGTTTGATTTAGCTACAGAATTTCAAATAGCTCTTTCTGCGCCAATTGTTATTGAAATTACTGTCTGTGCATTTTCACTAGCACAATATACAGAGTATGTTGGTGAAAAATCTGGTAATAAAGGAAAAATTGTGTTATCTCAAGGAAGTGATAATTGTTTAGCTTTGGCGTCTGTTGCGTCTGAAAAAGGTTCACCTTATATTTGCTTTTCTAAAGCGGGGTCATTCGATTATAAAAAACAATATTCCTTTGGTCTTATAGATGAGCCTGTAGAAGCCGTGCGTATTGATGGTGTTTTACGGTTGAAAACTGCTACAGAATATATTATTTAAAATGCAAATAAAATTGGGAGAAATGATTATGGAAATACATTCTGTACAAGAGCTTATTAATACAATTGAAAAATTAGAATCAAATTATACTTATTCACGTTCGATAGCACCAAATACAGTGTTTGGCAATATGGAGTATGTTCCACACTTTATATACAGAGGACATAGTAACCATGAAAAATATACATTTTTGCCTGGCGTTTTACGGGAGGAAACTACTAGATTTGGAACCACCACTAAATATTCTCAATTAGAATATAATATCTTGAGTGACTTTATATCTGAGGCTTGTAGATATGTAAAAGATATTCCTATAACTGATATACCTTCTTGGTTAGAAATTGCCCAGCATTTTGGAGTGCCAACACGACTAATGGATTTTACCCAAAATCCATTAGTTGCATTATATTTTGCGTGTAGCGATACAAAAGATGTGGATGGCTCGATTTGGATTATAAATGAACCCACATATAATAAAACATTTTTTCAAATGAACTATTTGTCTTTATCTATTGATTCAGAACATATAGTTTCAAAAATTATTTCAGATGAAATTGTAAATGCATTTAATACACCGGATTATCGTCAAAACCGTATTCCATATCCTTGGATATACAAGCCAAATTATAAAGAAGAAAGAATGAATTTACAATCAAGTATATTTATGATTTGGGGTGCTAAACGAGGAGAATTAACAAGTTTTGTGGAAACTAAACATTACATGACTACTGATGATAATATAACAAATAAAGAGGACGGTATTTTATGCTACATAAAAATACCCGCAGACTATAAAGAAAAAATACTAAAACAACTTAATTTGTGTGGTATTAACCAAAAATTTGTGTATCCTGGATTAGAGGGAGTTGGACGATTTATCAGTACGAAATATTCAGCAAAAACAAAGTGATTAAAATATCTCTCTATTTCAAAAAGGCAAAAAATAATTTTGATATTAAATAGAGCAAGCTATAATTCGTAAGCGACACAAAACATACCGTAGTGAAAAAAGTGCATGTTAATGATATACTCTATCAAAACATGCACTTCTTATTTTCATCTATGTTCCCGGAGTCGGCAGCTTTCTGGCAGTGTCTCAGACCAGGGAAGATATGCTTCCAGTAATTCAGGATGGTTACGGTGATCGAGATCCGGCAGGCTTTCCAATAGATAACATAGATAGCCGAATACATCCAGATGATTCAGTTTTGCTGTTTCTACTAATGTATATACGATACCGCTGGCTCTTGCCCCTGCCTGTGAGTCTGCGAACAGCCATGCTTTGCGTCCGTTTGCAAATGGCCGGATACAGGTCTCACAATCATTATTCGAGATCGGGATTCGTCCGTCTTCCAGAAATGTTTCCAGATATTTTCTCTGGTTTGTTGTATAGGTAAGGGCTGTTTTCAGGGATTCATTGGTAGTATACTTTGCACTGGTCTCTTCCACCCACGCCCAAAATCCCTCCAGGACAGGCCTGCTCAGTTCCTGACGCTTTTGCAGACGCTTCTCGGAAGGTAATGCTTTCAGGTTTTTTTCGATCTGGAACAGGCGGTCACACCATTCCCGTCCCTCTGCGCCCTTGGAGCCGCTGATCTCTTTCCCGCGGGAATCTAAAGGTATGCTGTCAATGTAATACCTGCGTACATGAGCCTTATTCCAGTTCTCGAATAAGGCCCATTATCCCAGAAGTATTGTTATTCCAGGAGAACTGCCAACATCAGCGTAAATCGGCAGTTCTCCGATTTAAA
>ERZ808037.918-NODE-918-length-22737-cov-17.333363_pt1 | contig 22737 bp, 17 predicted proteins | sample MGYA00380190_ERZ808037 | MGnify/ENA primary metagenome ERZ808037 (study PRJEB31490, sample SAMN06133399) | mouse gut metagenome | isolation source: J9 | host: mice | place: China: Chengdu | collected 2015-05 ... | reverse complement strand
GCTGCTAAGAACATCCTCGCGGTCGGGCTTGACCGTCTAGCGGTAGGAATCCCCTCGGTTTAGCGAGGGGAGGAAGTTAAGATACGCTTGATATCATTAATAATACAAAATAACCGAAACGTGCAAGTCATCAAGATAGCATACTTAAAGGCAATACGTTAGTCTAACCTTAGTCTGTTAACTGTTTGAAATTTATTTAAAAGGTCTTATGAAACCCTCTACTGAAATGACATCGGCTATAAGAATGAAGCATCAAAATATCCACTCTCCGAGATTTGAAGAGTTGGCTGTGGTGCTGCCGGAGTACATCACCCACCCTGAGCTAAGACAGATGGCACAGCGAGTACAGCAGGCTATGTTTCAAGATGGCGTGGTGAGTTGTCATACCCATAATAAAACACTTGAACACGAAGGGGAGATTGGCCGAGTAAAGGCCATATTAGATCACCTTATTAAGACCCCAAACTCTGATGCGGCGGTGTTGGTGCTCATTACCAATGAGCCACAGCCAAAGATGTTGTTAACTAGGCGAGCAGCACATCTAAGCAGTCATGCCGGTGAAGTCTCTTTTGCAGGAGGTAAGCATGATGAGGGCGATGGCAATAACGTGGTCACGGCTTTACGTGAAGCCTGTGAAGAAACCGCATTACCACCCAATAAGGCTCAGATTGTCGGTCAGCTGCCCACCCAGATTTCTAAAAAAGGGTTAGAGGTCAGGCCGATTGTGGCATTGGTAGAGCCGCCAGTGACTTATGTTCCTGAGCTTGGAGAAATCGCCCGAATATTTTGGGGAGATTTTAAAAAGATAATCACTGAGCCTACTTGTGATTATGTGCTGCCTTATACGATGGGAGGTCAAACTATTCACATTAAGACGCCTTGCTGGAAAATAGACGGTGAAGTAGTGTGGGGACTAACTGGTAGGATATTGGCCAGCTTATTAGAAGTGGGTTTTGATCGACAGATTGAGTGGTATTATCAGCCAGTAGAGGAGCAGTCCCAACTGGCCGGTAACAAATAAGTTTAGCTATGAATAGGTTTGGCTGTTATTCCTTAAATGATGCGAATAGTGCCCGTATATATTTTGGTTATTTGGCCCTCACTGCTTGTTTTAAGCTGTAAGCTGCCATCTTCGTTTAGACCTACTATCTCCCCTTGTAATATCACTGGTTTTGCAGCCTCTAAAGCCAACTGATGAGCCTGTTTTAAAGGGTGCTGAGTGATTTGTACCTGACGACCGGCTAGCACGTTGACTGAGTTATAGTCGTTAATGAAATTAGGTAGGCTATAAGCTTCTTGTTTAAAGCTGATAAATTGTTGGATAGCACGCAAAATCGTAGCACTCACAGGCAGGTATAAATCATCTGCTTTAGGGTGAGGGAGAGCTGGCGTCGTTAACCCAGTTGCGTGTTGAGTGGTCTGGCTTTGTGCTTTTTTATTTTTATCGGTAAAGGCTTGCTCAGTTTCATTTATAATTTGACTTAAGCTAACCGCTTGATAATCCATACTTTCCTTGGTGGTGTTGCACAACATTGGGGCGGCCTCGATATTTATACCTACCCCTATAATAACCCCAGTAATTTTGTTATCAACCAATACCGGTTCAATTAGAATACCAGCCAATTTTCTAAAGCTATTATGCTCAGAGCAGTCTGCTTCAGTTGTTTCCTGCGCTGCATAGTAACCAATATCATTGGCCCACTTAACCCCAATAGCGGGAAGGTTGGCCGCATGACGCTGACGGTTTATCTGCTGGATAATGGGCAGGCGAGTTAAATGAAAGCCGACGACCAAAGACAATAAGCCGGAGATGGGTACTGACAAGGGGTGATATAACGAGAGATAGATATTGCCGATAGGGGATTGCCAGGTACGGGCTCTTTGACCTCTCCCTGCGGTTTGGGTGCTGGCCGTTAGTAGGTAAGGTTGGTTGCAGTCTATTTTTTGCTCAGCCAAACTTTGCATAAGTTCATTATTGGTTGAACCACACACAGCTAGGTGATGATGCGTGATAGGCTGAGAGGTCTGAGGGATATAAGAATACATAGCGAAGCCTAGATTTAGCTTATAGGAGATGTCAGGGTAAGTTATACGCTTAATGCGGTCAATAGCTAAAGCTAGGGTAAGGCCATAGATTGTTTCAATTTCAATAAATGCTTTTGCTATACTGTGAGTTTCCTATTTTTAGATAGCTAAGAAGTGGCATTATGATGATAGTTTGGTTCTTGGCCGCTGGCGCTTTTGCAGGGGTGTGTGCAGGTTTATTCGGTGTCGGTGGCGGCATGATCATTGTCCCTGCGTTGGTATGGATTTTTACTGCCTACGGTTATTCCCCAGAGATTATTGCACATTTAGCAGTCGGCACTTCTTTGGCCACTATCATTGTGACTTCAATTAGCTCACTAACGGCACACAATAAACGTGGCGGCGTTCGATGGGATGTCTGGAAAAATATGGCAATAGGTCTAGTAATAGGCAGCTTATTGGGAGCTGCAATTGCTGAGCAGATTCATGGCTTAATGCTACAAGCCCTGATTGGGGCAGGGGCATTACTGATTGCTTTTAAAATGCTGTTTTTGTCTAATAAAGAAAATCTGGGTAAAGCGTTGCCCTCGGCGCCAGTACAAGTAGGAGCAGGGTCTGGCATTGGTATGGCTTCTGCCATCTTTGGTATTGGCGGTGGCAGTTTAACGGTGCCGTTTTTGACTTGGGCGGGACTGCCCATGCGTCAGGCAGTCGGCACCTCAGCTGCTTGTGGCTTACCTATTGCTTTAGCAGGGGCTATTGGGTTTGCTTGGTTCGGTCAAAACGTCGCTGAATTACCCCCTGGTGCGGTGGGCTTCGTTCACGTCATCGGCTTTATCTGTATCTCATTTGCCAGCTTTATTACTGCCAAGCTTGGCGCTAAGTGGGCACATCAGTTACCTGCCGCCACATTGAAAAAAAGCTTTGGGGTGTTGTTATTGATAGCAGGAAGCCAGCTGTTATGGTCCGGCTTATCAGGAATGAATATTATCTAACAAGGTTACAAACCGCTACTTGTTATCCAAAGCGTCTAGGCCAAGGCGCATCCACTGTATCGCTAATTCATTGCGGTCGGTGATCATATTCCACAAGGCATCTTCACTAAAGATAGAGTGGGCAGATCCTGAGTATTCAATCGGTTTATCTTCTTCGCGGTCGGTCATCCACTGCGGGTCTTGATAGTACGCCTGTAACTCAGAGTATAAAGCTTCAGCTTCTACAAAACGCTGTTGAGCTTCTACTTGCTCGCGGTGCAGCTCACACCAACGCTCAAATTTTTGTTGTAGTTGCTGGGGGTCGTATTGAGACATAAGGCCTTCTTAATTTAGGTGATATAACAGAATAAATGTAATTGAGTCTAAGCTAATGGCATCTAATATAAGCACTTTGAGTAAGCAGTTCAAATAAGTCTTATTAACGATTTGTATATTTCGGCTAAAAAAGGGCTAGGCCTGTAAAACCATAGAATTTCAGGTAAAATACGCCACTTTATTGCTACTAATTCTTCTAACCTTTAACCTCATGCGGCCTTCATGCGTCTAAAATCTCTTAAGCTGGCAGGATTTAAATCTTTTGCTAACCCCACAACCTTTACCTTCCGACATGGTATTACCGCCATTGTCGGTCCAAATGGCTGTGGGAAGTCCAATGTGATTGATGCCATTCGCTGGGTGCTTGGCGAGTCTTCTGCCAAGCAGCTCAGAGGCGGGGCAATGAGTGATGTTATCTTTGCTGGAACGCAAAACAAAGCGGCAAAAAGTGTCGCCAGTGTTGAGCTGACCTTCGAGCACACTCAAGATGAACAAACGGGCATTCGCCACGAGTTAAACCTATACCATGAGTTATCAGTACGCCGTCAGATCAATGTTGAGGGCAAGTCTGATTACTTTATCAATGGGACCCGTTGTCGTCGCCGTGATGTGGTGGATGTGTTCTTAGGAACAGGATTAGGGCCGCGTAGCTACTCTGTGATTCAGCAGGGAATGATTGGGCGTATTGTTGACTCAAGCCCACAGCAGCTGCGTGAGTTTATTGAAGAGGCTGCGGGGGTATCACGTTATCAAGCACGGCGTGAAGAAACCCAAAAGAAGCTGCTAAAAACTCAAGAAAACTTAGAGCGTCTGCATGATATTGAAGCGGAGTTAAGCCGTCAGAAAAAAAAGCTGGTTAAGCAGGCAGAAAGTGCCAATCAATATCAGCAAATTCAGGAGCAGTTGGCGACTGTCAAAGAGCAGCTGGCCATTCATCAGTTGTGCCAAGCTAAGTCATTACAAATGCAGCATAAGTCTAGTGAAGAGTCGCTGACCAAATCAGTGACCACTTTGCAGCAGCAGTACAGCCAATTAAAAGCCAAATTTAGCAAGTTGAGTGATCGCTTAGCTCAAGAGCAATGGCTAAAAGATGAAGCCCGCGACAAGCTACACGTACAGGATATGCAGCGCCAGCAAGCTGAGCATCAGCTGCATACGCTGCAAGCCAATATCAATCAGCTTGATGGGCGTTATCAAGCCAACATAGAGCGTCAAAAAAGAGCTGAGAACTCGTTGGCAGAGGCAGAAAAAGAACAGCAGCAGCAAGCTGAAGTTATTGGCTCAATAACGCCTAAAATTATTGAGCTAGAACAGCGACAACAGCAAAACCAACAAGCTTATGCCCCCTTGCAAAGCCGTTGGAATGAGGTGAATGCTGAAGTTCTAGATTTAGAAAAACAACAGCGCCGCTACGAGCAGCAACTTGCTCTTGATAAGCAGGCTGACAGCCGTGTACAAAAAGACTTGTCTAAGTGGCAAGCACAGCAAGACTCTTGGCAGCAAGAAGCTATCAAATGGGGCTTATCTCCCGAAACAGGAGCTTCTGATACAGAAGGCGAAGAGCTTCAGGATAATCCTGTTCAAGCTTTGGCCGAGCTTAAAAACAAGCTGTCTGGGCTGATGAAGCAGCAAGAAACAGTGACTGAAAGCTTAGAGACTGAGCAGCCCGCCTTAAATGAGCTGTCGCAGAAATTAACTACTCAGCAAACGCAGTTGGCTCAGTTAGAGAAGCAGCACGCCAGCTTAATGGCAGAATACGAGACGCTGCACAGTATTGTCCATCCCAAAAAGAGCAGCACAGAGGATAAGTCAAAACAAAAAACAGCGAGCACAACAGACCCCTCATCAAATAAGGCCGAGCCTAGCAATAGTTCAGTGGCAGCCTTAAGTAAGTTGCCAGCATTGCATCAGCAGATTCGATTGACTCAAGCGGGGGAGACGCATGCTTCTGTATTGGATCGCTGGTTGGCCTTTTGGCTAGATAGCCGAGTCATTGATATCACCTCGGCCGAAGACAAAGCACAAGCAGGGGAGTGGTATCAGCTTTTATCTGGATTGACCGTCCCAGATGCCGACTTACCTGCTAACAAAGCGGCCGATAAAACCAAAAGCAAAGCTGGTCATAATAAAGGCAAGCCGTCAGCTGATCAGCCGGAAAATAGCGTACTTTTCGCTGGTGCCGTAGCAGCCAATCAAGTCAAAAGCATCGGCGATGAGCTGATTCCTTTGGCTGAGTTAATTGTGGCTCCTAAATTAAGTTTATGGCAGCAGTGTTATCTTTACGTGCCGGAGGCTGCCCAAGGCGCCTCTGACCAAGAAGCGTTACAGAGGGCTGCAACTTTAATGGTTCAGTTGCCGCAGTCTGCTCTAATCTTAACGGCATCTGGCTGGGTGATGGGTCACTTTGGTGCCTTGCACTTATCTAAGCTGAGTAATGAGTCACAAAACTCACAGTTTTTGAGTGTGCGTTTACAGCAGCAACAGCGTCTGACCACTTTGGAAGATAAGCTAAATGACATCGAAGAGCAGATGGAAACGCTTAGTGAAGCAGTCAAAGCCAGCCAGTTAAAAAAAGAGCAAACCTCGGTGTTTGTAGAGGAGTTAACCGCACAGCTATCGGCTTTGACGCATAGTTTGCACACTTTAAAACAGCAGCAGGTTGAACTGCAGGCTAAGCAAGACAGACAACAAAGTGAACAACAGCGACTCATTAAGCAGCGTGAGCAGTTAGATACGGACTATCAACAACTACAGCAGCAGCAGTCACAGCTTGCTATCAGTATGGAGCAGGCCACTGAGCATTTACAAGATATAGAGCCTAAGCTGGTTGTAGTAAAAGACGAGCTGCATCAAATAGAACAAAAGCGTCAATCCATCAGCCAGCAAGAGCGGGAAGAGGCGAATACGTTACGTCAGCTACAATTAGAATTAAATAAGGCGGAGCTTGCAGACAAGCACAGTCAGCAACAGTTACAGCAGCTTGTGATAGAGCTAAAGCAGTTGAAACACAGCCAGCAGAGGCTAGAACAAGAGAAGCAAAAGACGGAAAGTCAGTTGCCTAAGTTAGAGACCAGCTTGAAGCAGGCTAATGATAGCCATCATCAGTTGCAAACGGCGTTAGAGGAACGCAATGCCATTATCAATACATTGCAAGCTGAAGCCGATACCTTAAAAAAACAGCAAGATGACACTGAGCAGCAATTACAACAGCAGCAGCAAAGCTTGGCAGAGACAGTGACCCAAGTAGCTATTGCTAATGAGCGTATTAATGAGGCAGGTGAGCGGCTTAAGCAGGTTAATAATGAGCTTAGTGCTGAGCGTGTACTGACGGATTATCTGACCCATGGCCGTAGCTTATCGCAAGCTAAGGTAAGTAAGCTACAGTCTGATGAGACGGAGCTGAGTCGTAAGCTCGATAATATGGGACCGGTGAATTTAGCTGCAGCGGCAGAGTTAGCCGCTGTTGATGAGCGTTTATTGCCGTTAGAAAAGCAGATAAATGATATTACCGCAAGTATGGCGACCTTAACCGATGCCATTGCCTCAATTGATGCCAAGACCAAGACTTTATTTTTACAAACCTTGGATGCGGTGAATGAGTCGCTAACCCATTTATTCACCAAAGTATTCGGTGGCGGCCAAGCCAGCCTGACCTTGATTAAAGAAGAGGACTTGGCTCAAAATGAGCAGTGGCGGGCAGGCTTAGAGCTAATGGCTCAACCTAAGGGTAAGAAAAACAGTCGCTTGGCAGTATTGTCTGGCGGCGAAAAAACACTGACCGCATTAAGCTTAATATTTGCTATTTTTAAACAACATCCTGCGCCGTTTTGTGTGCTAGATGAAGTGGATGCTCCCTTAGACGATGCCAACGTCACTCGGTTCACCAACCTAATTTCAGACTTGGCTGATGAGGTGCAGTTTATATTTATCAGCCATAATAAGCTGGCGATGCAAATTGCAGATGAGTTAAAAGGGGTCACTATGCCGCAGCCTGGTATCTCCTCTTTGGTGAGCGTCAGTTTAGAAGAAGCTGAGCATTATTTAGAGCCCTCCGCCTAAAAGTGACAGGAATCCTGGCTAATTTTATAGGGTTATAAATATTTTGTAGTTTCTGGTTACATTGGCAGAATAGATTCGTAAGCCCTTATCGCGTTAAAATAAAAGACAGACTATTACTTAATTAAAGTACTAAATATTTTTTTTGAAACTTTGTTATATTTTTTGTGATTAACGCTTATAGGGCCAACTTAAATAGTTACCTATTGCCAGTCACCATTGATGACGAGCGACCGTAAGCGTGCTAGACTAATCTCGTTTTTTCTATCTTACTTTTAGGACGCGTATATCATGACCACCGTAGACTATATATTAATAATCATCGCTGTTGTAATTATGGTGGTAGGTCTTTATATTATTATTCGCGGAGTTCTAAGCCGCAAAGACAATACCAACTCTCAAGCCATTATCCGAGATAAAAATGGTATTCCTATCATCCCTCGTCATGAGCGTAACCTAGTCGAACAGTCAGAACCGGTACAGATAGAAGAAAGCGAAACCACCATTACGCCAGATCGTGAGCACCTTCAGCCCGTGATTGAAGAAGAGGGGGCTGTACCCGCTTCTAACGGTTTTGTTGAAACTCAGCCTCATCAGGCAGCGACGTTAGAGGATTATGAGCAAGACGCTCAATATGAGTCGGATAATGACTATGAGGCAGCCCAAACCCCCTCACAAACCATGCCTTTTAGCAATCCGTTAAATACAGAGTCTGCGCAAGATACTACCGCTGAAACACCCACCAAAACTGACTTAGAACTGGCGGGCTTACAAATTGATGACAATGAGGACGATGTGTTCTCAACTTTAGCCTCAGCAACTGAAAAGCTGATGCCAATGATTGAAACAGCTGAAGAGACTGAGTTTGCTGACAATAGCCCTATGCTAGATCATCATCTGTTAGCTGAAGCCGACCAAGATCAAAACAGTCCGCTAAATCATGCTCAAGAAAACATTAATATCACCATAGTGCCTAAGAGTAACTATGAGCTTATCGATGGTAAAACTATTCTATCGATAGTTAATCAGTATGGCTTAAAGTATGGGGCGATGAATATGTTCCATCGTTATGAGCATAAAGATGGTTCAGGTATATTATGGTTCAGTATGATGGGGATTGATCAAGAGGGTATTACTCCTTTTGATTTAAACCTACTGACCACCTCTAAATATAATGGTTTGGTGCTATTTTTATCCTTGCCACACCCCAAGGCCACTCAAGGCTTTGATACCATGATGAGTGTGGTGAATTTGATTGCTAATGATTTAAATGCGTTGATCTTGGATGAAAATAACGAAATATTGACTCGTGAGCGTAGACAGCAGCTACGTACTGAAGTTCGGGAGTACCAAGCACAAGCAGAGCTTCGATAGACAGCTTGAGTCTGGTTTGAATAATAAAACGGACTAATCCTAGATTATAAAAAAAGCCGTAGCCTAATAAGCTACGGCTTTTTTGTTAGCCCAATTTATTCACTAAATGTAACGGCAGATGTTTCATGGCTTTACCGATGACCAACCAAGGCAGAGCGGGGACACAAGCTTCCTCAGCGCCTGATTCGATAGCGGCAACCAAAGCATTACTACCCGTCACTTCATCTACTTCAAAAGGCAATTTTGGGGCACCTTCGTTGATTTCTGTGCGGATATAGCCAGGATAAATCGTGGTGACCTTAATAGGCAGATTATCTGCGAGCATCTCGGCGCGAATGCCTTCCGCTAAGTGGGCTAAACCGGCTTTACTTGCTGCATAGACGGTCAAATGCTTCGGCATACCACGCATGGCTGACATGCTTGAGATAACTACCAGATGGCCAGAGTTTTGTTCTCGAAAGATTTCCATGGCTGCTTCACATTGGGCCAATGCTGAAATAAAGTTAATCTCAGCGGTGCGTTGGTTGATATGAAAGCGGCCAGTACCTACGCGACGACCTTCACCGACACCAGCATTGACGATGACGCGATCAATAGAGTCGAATTGCTGCTGAAAGGCTTTGAAGGTAGCAAATACAGCATCGTAATCACTGACATCTAGAGCGGTTAGCTCAACACGAATATCTGGATTTTCAGCCAGTATCTCAGTTTTTAAAGCTTGCAGGCGGTCGGTACGACGCGCGCAAATGGCTAGGTTGTAGCCAAGTTTGGCGAAAGTGCGAGCCATACCAGCACCGATACCAGAGCTGGCTCCGGTTATTAATACGGTCTTGCCTTTGCCGGTTTTATCTTCGATTAGCTTGGTTAAGTCCTGGCTTTGGAGTGCAGATTTGGTTTCAGCGAGTTTGGTTTGTACTCCGCCGACCAGTCCTTTTTGAAGCGTGTTAAATAACGAATTTTTCATATATATCCTTATAACTTGAAAATATGGGTTACGCCAACCTCAAATAAACAGCTTGGGTCAGCGCTTATTACTTATTTTACTTATTTGAATCAGTGCCAGCTCACCAAGCTTTCTCCCTCATGATACAGATGACTGTGCTCATTTAAGGATAATAATCTAGGTGTATTGCCTTTTAGCACCACCGAGGTCACCCCGGTGTTAATTAAACTGCGATTTATCTGATAGGCAGTCTTACTAAGATGGTCACTGTCTTGTTGTAGCAAGCTGGCAGCAATTGCAGCAATCACCCCTCCAGAGGTAAAAATCAGTACATTTTTAGCTTGCTGCTGCTCAGCATGAGTCATCAGTTTTTGCAAAGCTTGCTGTACTCGCAGATTAAACTGGGGCCAACTTTCTAAGTAATCAGCATCATGCTGCCCTGAGTGCCAGCGAATCATGGCTTCATTAAACAGCTCAGCCAAACGAACCTTAGGTACAGGAGCCTGAGCCACAGCGGTCATTATGCCAACCTCTGTGGCAAAACTTGGGTCAAACTTGATAAACACATCTTTGTGATTGAACTCATTTAATTCTTCAATAACTAAAGGCTTAGATGCCTTTAAAGTAGAGGCGTTATCAGTGTTGTAGCTACTCAAAAAATGCGTAGCAGAGTCTTGCTGGCGAACTAAGCTGCCCGTCACAATGGCATCAATCTTACGCTGGGAATTGGCATAGTGTTGGCCTAATAATGCGGCTTGCTGACTTCCTAGTGAAGACAGCTTGTCATAGTTTTTTTGACCAAAAGAGGCTTGTCCATGCCTAGCAAAAAGCAAAGTAGTCATAATGTCCTTTTTACAATGAATGAAAGGCGGTTGGGCTGGCTGCTGTTATAAGCTTGTCACAAAAAAGCATTACAAACCGGTCAGCAGCCTTTATTTTAAGCAAAGCTGACTAATTTTTTACCAAACGCTTAGCAACAGAGTGCACCGGCTTTGGCAGTTTGCCACTATCGACAGCTCGTACAGCTTCTTGCTGGACAATAAGCTTTAGAGCGCGAGCATGTAGAGCATGGGTGATAATCCAAAAATTTTTAAACGCAGGATTATCGGTCTGCTTGTTGTAATAGCGGTAGTAGATTTGCTGAGCAATACCGGCCAAACGGAATAAGCCAAACACTTCGTAAAACGCCCAGTTGTCTGTGGTCATGTCCATTTTAGTGAGGTAATAGTCCACCACTTCCTTACGGGTCATCATGCCGTCTAAATGAGTGGGCTGGCGGCGGGACTGACGCATGATGACGTTGTCATCTTTTTGTACCCAGTAAGCCAAAGCACTGCCTAGATCCATTAAAGGATCGCCCAAAGTGGCCATTTCCCAGTCAAGAACCCCAATGACCGAGGTCGGGTTTTCTGGGTCTAATACCACGTTATCAAAGCGCCAGTCGTTGTGAATGACACAAGTACGACTGTCTTTAGGTAAGTTGCGTTTTAACCATTGGCGGACCAGATAAAAGCTAGGGACGTTGGGAGTTTTTGCTTTTTTATAACGTTTCTCCCAACCCATGACTTGGCGCTGGCAGTAGCCTTCGCCTTTACCAATAGCGTTTAGAGCAGGGTTTTGCTGATAGTCCACTTGATGCAGCTCAATAAGAGCATCTAACACATTGGTACATAAGCTGCGAACCTGTGAGCTGTCTAGATCTAACTGCTTGGGTAAGTTGGCACGAGGAATAATACCCACCAAACGCTCCATAACATAAAAATCGCAACCAATGACAGACTCATCGGTACACAGCGCTATCATATTAGGAACGTAAGGATAGTCCTCTTTTAGGGCTTGTTGAATGTTAAATTCACGAACCATATCATGGGCTGATTTGGCCTTAGTACCCGCAGGAGGGCGGCGTAAAATTAAATCGGTATTGTCATAGTGCAGGCAGTAGGTCCAGTTGGAGGCTCCTCCAGAGAATTGACTGACCTCTGGTGTGCCTTGAACATCAATATTTTGTGATTTCAACCACTCAGTTACTGCTTTAGCATCTAAAGTTTCGCTTTCTCTGACCTGGGTGGGCTTGTCTATTACTGCACTGGTTTGTGCAGCAGTCATTAAGCCCTCAGTAGAGGTGTTTTTAGATTGTTGAGGGGTACTCATAAAAATCCCTTTTATATCGCCAAGAATTGAGTTTCGGTACAAAAACGAGTTTCGGTACAAAATAAGTAAAGAAACGGTTATTTTTTTGATTTAGGACGGGTATAGCCGTTTCTTTTTAGCTCAAGCTTGGCAATCATGCCTTTATGAACTTCATCTGGGCCATCAGCTAAGCGCAAGCTACGGGCTTGGGCATAAAATGCTGGGAGCACAGTATCTTGACTCACACCCATACCGCCGTGTATTTGCATCGCCATATCTACCACTTCTTGCAGCACATTTGGGGCAACCACTTTAATGGCTGAGATTTCAGTCAGTGCTTCCATCACGCCATGAGTGTCCATCTTATGAGCGGCATTTAAAGTAAGCAGGCGGGCTTGATCAATTTTAATACGGGCTTCAGCGATACGCTCTAAGTTACCGCCCAGCATCAACAGGGATTTACCAAAGGCTTTTCGGCTCATGCCTCGATGAATGGCAAGCTCTAATGCTTTTTCAGCGGCACCAATACAACGCATACAGTGGTGAATTCGGCCAGGGCCTAAGCGACCTTGAGCGATTAAAAAGCCCATACCCGGACCTCCGATGATATTGCCCACCGGCACCCGTACATTATCAAAGACAACTTCACCATGACCATGAGGGGCATCATAATCGCCAAACACGCGTAGCATACGCTCAATCTTAATGCCTTTGGTATCAATAGGCACTAAAACCATTGAGTGTTGTTGGTGACGGCCTAAGTCTTCATTTGGGGTGTGCGCCATGAAGATAATAAAATCAACATCAGGATCGCCTAAGCCTGAAGACCACCATTTTCGGCCATTCAGCACAATCTCATCCCCTTCCACAATGGCAGTCGCTTCCATATTGGTGGCATCACTTGAGGCGACACTTGGCTCGGTCATACAAAACACTGAGCGGGTTTTGCCGTCTAGTAAAGGCTGTAAATAACGTTTCTTTTGTTCTTCGTTACCAAAGCGCCATAGCAGCTCCATATTGCCGCTGTCTGGGGCGTTACAGTTGAAGATATTGGGGGCAATCAGGCTACGACCTGTCAGCTCAGCAATGGGGGCATAATCCGTGACCGATAAGCCTGCACCCAAAGTTTCATCAGGCAAGAACATATTCCACAGGCCTGCCTCTTTCGCTTTTTGACGTAAGGCATAGTACTGTTCAGGCCACTGCCATTGGGTCCAGTCACCATGATTATTTGCTTGGTGACTTTGCTCGATAATTTCAGCTTCGATAGGTTCGATTTCGGTTTCGATGAATTCTTTGGTGCGTTGATAAAAATCTTGGCCGCGTTCACTGACGTTGAACATAATAAAATCCTTTTTATTGAAGGGGTTAAATGAATTCCTTGAGCTTAACTGTACCATTATTTTATGACTTTCTTGTTATTTGCTTCTGACTCAACAGTACTTATTTGGTTATTCTCTTTAGCTTTGGGGGCCGGCTAGGGTGAGTTTACTTAGGCATCTATATCTGAAAATTGTTATCATAATAATCCAAAATTTTTAAACCCGTATTTGCCCTAAAATAAGATGTCTTCTATGACAAAAACAACTTCCAATAAAAGTCAGGCTACTCAAATGAATGCCAATAACCCCCTCAATGTAGAGCAACGAGAAATTGTCTCAAAGATGCGTGCTTTGATTACCGAGGTGCGCAAACATAACAATGCTTATTATGTGATGGATGCTCCTACCATCAGTGACAATGAGTATGACCAACTGCGCTTGAGCCTTATTGAGCTTGAGGAGCGGTATCCAGATTTAACTCAACCAGACAGTCCTACCGCAAGTGTGGGAGATGATCCTTTGCCGTCTTTTTCTCAAGTACAGCATGATATTCCTATGCTGTCCTTGGGCAACGTCTTTAATAAGGACGACCTAACCGAATTTATGCGCCGAGTAAACGATAGACTTAGCGACAAAGATAAAAATCCCAGTTATGAAGTGGAGCTGAAGTTAGATGGTCTAGCGGTCTCCCTTAAATATCACAAAGGTCAGTTTGTCAGAGGGGTAACTCGGGGTGATGGACAGACTGGGGAGGACATTACCCAAAACGTGAGAACCATCAACAATATTCCTCTGGTGCTAGAAGACGCCTTTGATATTGAGGTGCTTGAAGTGCGTGGTGAGGTGCTGATGCCTAAAGCAGGCTTTGAGCGTCTAAACCGAGAAGCCAAGCAGGCAGACGGAAAAGTTTTTGCTAACCCACGTAATGCCGCTGCAGGTAGCTTACGTCAGCTTGATCCTGCTGTGGCCGCTAACCGTCCCTTGGCCTTTTATGCTTATTCAGTCAACCAAGGACTACCTGAGCACATTACTCAGCAATCTAAGGCTTTGGCTTGGTTAAAAGAGATTGGCTTTACGGTTAGTGACGTAAAAGTTGTTAATACAGTGGAGGAAATCCAGTCTTACTATGAGTCAGTGATTGAAACTCGCAGTGGTTTGGATTTTGAAATTGATGGCATGGTCATCAAGGTCGATGACTTACAATTACAAAGCCAGCTCGGCCATCTGTCTCGTGAGCCACGTTGGGCCACGGCATATAAGTTCCCAGCAGAAACAGCGATTACCAAACTTAATGCCATTGAATGGCAAGTGGGTCGTACGGGTCAAATCACCCCAGTTGGCAAGCTTGAGCCGGTACAAGTGGGCGGGGTAACAGTCAGTAATGTGACCTTACATAATATTGGTGAGATTCAGCGTCTAGATGTACGAGTTGGAGATACCGTTAGCGTTCACCGTGCTGGTGACGTGATTCCTAAGGTCACCCGAGTATGGCAGGAGCTGCGTCCTGAAGATGCACAGTCAGTGACTTTACCTACCCATTGCCCTGTGTGTGACTCGCCTGTGGTTCTGCCAGAAGGGGAGGCTTTAGCCCGTTGTACAGGCGAGCTGTTTTGTCCCGCACAGCAGCAAGAAGCGCTTATTCATTTCGTCTCTCGTAAAGCAATGGATATCGAAGGACTTGGGGAGCGCTGGTTGATTAGCTTCTTTGAGCATGGCATTGTCAAAACTGTGGCAGATATTTACCACTTGCATGAGCACAAAGCAGACCTGGTTAATTATGAGAAACTGGGTGAAAAATCCGTTAACAACATGCTAACAGCTATTGAAGAGAGTAAAAAAACCACTTTATCGCGCTTTATTTATGCCATAGGAATCAAAGGAGTGGGAGAGACCACAGCACAGAACTTGGCCCAGCACTTTGGTGACTTAGAGCCTTTAATGGAAGCCAGTATTGAAGCGTTAGAAGCTGTCCCCGACATTGGTACTATTACCGCTGAGCTAATTTATAATTTCTTCCGTGCTGAGCATAACGTGGAAGTTATTGAGGCTTTAATTGAAGCTGGCGTGCAGTGGGATAAGGTTGAGCAGGTCGCCTCTGATAATTTGCCGTTAGAGGGTCAAACTTGGGTTATCACTGGAACCTTGGTCGCCAGTGGAATGTCACGTGATGAAGCCAAGGCCCGTTTGCAAGCTTTAGGGGCCAAAGTTTCAGGCAGTGTCTCAGCCAAGACTTCTGCGTTATTGGCCGGTGAAAAAGCAGGGTCAAAGTTGACTAAAGCCGAAAGTTTGGGCGTGCGTGTGGTATTAGAAGAGGAGTTCTTAGCGCTTATTGGTGCTTAGTAACTGCCTTTTGCCATCATTTGATTGTCTGTTGCAAAGCCATCACTGTATAGGAGTGGTGGCTTTTTTTATTTTAATCGATGACAAAGCTATCGACTTTAGGTTTGCAATCACAGTATGATATTTGGCTAAAGCTACGGAGGGTCGGGATAAATAAGACATCAAGGATATCAGCCAATAAATAAGGACGGGTTATGCAGTACAACGTGATTGTGATTGGTGCAGGGATGGTGGGCACATCCATTGCTTGGCACTTACAGAAGAACGGGTCTAAGGTTTTATTGCTGGATAAAAAGGTACCCGGCAGTGAGACTTCCTATGGCAATGCTGGGCTTATTCAGCGGGAAGCCATTCATGCTCATGTTTTCCCCAGACAGCTTAGCAAGCTGGTTCAGGTGTTGCCCAATCAGCGCACTGATGTTCGCTATAGTCTCTCAGGCGTCCTACGCTATTCCTCGGCTTTACTGCAATACTGGCAGTACTCAAGCGATAAGTATTTGCCACAGATTGAGCAAGAGTGGTCTACTTTAATTAAGCACTGCATTGATGAGCATGCGGTTATGGTGGCGGAGACCAAAGCTGAGCATCTCATTAAAAAAGTAGGCTGGATTGAATTGCATCGCCGTCAAAATGAGTTTGATGCTGCGTTAAATTTAGCAAAAAACTGCCCTGATCCTGAGATTAAGTATCAAGCCCTATCGGTGTCTGAGCTTCAGGCTATGGAGCCCAATATCAATGTCTCAGAGTTGGTGGGAGCTATCCACTGGAAGAATACTTGGCAAGTTAACAATCCTGGTGAACTGGTTAGGGTCTATGCCAAGCATTTTGAGCAGCTGGGTGGAGAGATTGACCAGGCAGAGGTTCAAGCTTTGCAGCAGACGGAGAAGGGCTGGCAGGTAACAGTGATGGATAACTCCTATTTAGCCGATCATGTGGTGATTGCCACTGGAGCTTGGTCAGATAAGCTCATCAAGCCTTTGGGGTATGAGCTGCCGTTATTCCCGATGCGTGGCTATCACTTACATTTTAAACAAGAAGACGATAATGTGATTCACCATCCTTTATTTGATATGCATAAAGGGTTTGTCATTGGGCCTATGCAGCAAGGATTGCGAGTGACTACGGGGGCTGAATTTAGCCTGTTAGACTCCGAAAAAAGATTAAATCAGCTTAATAAAGCCTTAGTCTATGCCAAACAAATAGTGGAGCTTAATGAGGCGGTAGAAGCCGAGCCTTGGAGTGGATTTCGCCCTTGTATGCCCGATATGAAGCCGGTAATAGGGGCGGCTTATCAGCACCAAAATCTATGGTTCGCTTTTGGTCATGCTCATCATGGACTGACATTAGGGCCAGTGACAGGGCGTCTGATTGAAGAGATGATTCATGGTAAAACGCCTTTTGTCCCTACCACGCCTTTTGCCACGAACCGTTTTCTTAGCCAGTAATTTTTTTTTAGCCAGTAGTTGAGGCTATGCCAGCCACTTAATATTTAATCAAACAAAACTCAAATTATGATTTAAAAACTCAATCAAATTAGTGACACTTTACTCTTATAAAAGCGTTATCATAGTACTGTGCACGACTCATCACTCAATGCTCATGGGGCGTGCTTTTTTATTGAATAATTTAACTTATTAGACTCACATTTTATTTTTGTGGGTCTAACTTAAAGGAACTTTTATGCAATACGACGTTATTGTGATTGGCTCGGGTATGGTAGGCACCTCAATTGCTTGGCACCTACAAAAAAACAACTCCAAAGTTTTAGTAATTGATAAAAAAGCGCCAGGTGAAGAAACTTCATATGGTAACGCAGGTTTAATTCAAAGAGAGGCGGTATATCCAAAAGCTTTCCCACGAGAGATGGGTGAGATTTTTAGAGTGCTACCTAACACCAGTACTGACATCCGCTATCGCTGGTCTGCTTTGTTTAACTATCAAAGTGCGTTATATCAGTATTGGACCAACTCAACCCCAAAAAAATTAACAAAAATTGAAGATGAGTGGGCGACGTTAATTGAGCATTGCACCAGTGAACATGATGTAATGATTCAAGCGTCAGGCGCAGATGACTTAGTACGTAAAGGCGGTTGGTTTGAAATTTACCGCACCCAGAAAAAATACGATGAAGCCATTAAGTTAGCTGAAAGAGCGGCTACTAAAGGGGTTGAGTACAAGCTACTAACTCCTGAAGAATTAAAAGAATTTGAGCCAAATGTTAACTTTGATGAATTCATTGGTGGTATCCACTGGCAGAACTCTTGGCAGGTAAAAAACCCAAGTCGTTTGGTAAAAACTTATGCCAAAAGCTTCGAAGCTATGCAGGGTGAAATCAAGCAGGCAACTGTCAAAAACATTGAGCAAATGGAAGATAAAAGCTGGCAAGTAACCGCTGAATCTGCTGAGGGTGAAGTGGCTACTTATAACAGTACCCATGTAGTAATTGCTGCGGGTCCTTGGTCAACACAATTAACGGGTCCTTTAGGTTACAACTTCCCATTATTCCCAATGCGTGGCTACCATCAGCATTTCAAAGTCAGCGAAGGCAACCGTATTGGCCACAGCTTATTTGATGCAGAAAAAGGCTATTTGATGGGTCCTATGGAACAAGGTATTCGTATTACCACGGGCGCAGAAATGACCACTCTAAATGCTCCGAAAAAATTCGGTCAGCTTGAAGCGGTATTGAAAATTGCCAAAAACGTATTGCCATTAGAAGAAGCGGTAGAGTCTGAAGCTTGGTGTGGTTCTAGACCTTGTATGGCAGATATGAAGCCAGTTATTGGTCCTGCGCCAAGACATGAAAAGCTGTGGTTTGCCTTTGGTCATGCGCATCAAGGCTTTACTTTAGGCCCAGCGACAGGACGCCTGGTAGAAGAGATGATCAATGATAAGCCTTTATACATTGACGCCACTCCGTTTAGTGCTGAGCGTTTTGGTCACTAATACTTTTGGACTGTAAACCAAGGCCGGTGGAGTTAATGAGGCTCCACTGGCTTCAAAGTTAATCAAAAAGGGACTAAATATGCAAAAATTACACAGCAACCAACGTATGAGCCAGATTGTTATCCATAATGAGACCATCTATCTAAGCGGTCAAGTGGGTAATCCTGAAGAAGATATTTCAGCACAAACCTTAACTTGCCTAGAAAAAGTAAAAGCTTTACTAGAAGAGGTAGGCAGTGACAAATCAAAAATGTTATCAGCCACCGTATGGTTAAAAGACATGGCTGACTTTGCTGCTATGAATGCCGTATGGGATGAGTGGTTTAGCGACGTAGCTCCGCCAGCTCGTGCCTGTGGCGAGTCTGCTTTGGCCAGCCCTGATTTACTGGTTGAAGTAACCGTTATTGCAGCCGTTTAAAGCGAAGCTTAGACTTTTATCTGAAGTTACCTTTAAACTAAAAAAAGACAGCCTTTTGGGGCTGTCTTTTTTTATGTTATGGTTTACTGATCATCTGGTTGAGTGGACTCCAAGTCTTCGGTTTTAGGCTGTGGAATGATTTCGATAGGCAAGATCAGGCCTTGGGCAAACTCATGGGCGATGACATAATCATGTTGGCTGGGTTTGACATTGGGGGTGGTATAAACGATCAGTTTTGCCTCACTTTCAGAGAATTTGTGAGACAAGTAACTGTCGCCCAATTGATCCAGCAGTTTCTCAAGAGGCTCATTGCTGGCCATGCCAACCGTCAAGCTGTGCTGGGCTTGCTTGGGGCTGATGTCTGAGAATTTGGCTTGTGACTTTACTGAGTCGCCCTCTAACTCAAAAGGATAGGTGAAGTCTTCAGTGGCAACTGGGTTTTGTCCTGAGTCAATACGACTCCAGTCGATCGATAAGGGCTGGTTACGCGTTGATACTTGCTCGCCAGTATCTAGCTCGTTAGTATCAGCAGACGAGTCAGGCTCTACTTCAGAGGCAGCTGTGGCTTCTGATGTTTGTGGGACTTCTGGCTGAGCATCGGTATTCATAGCTGCCTGCTCATTACAGCCAGAAAGCAATACCATAGAGGTAAGGGCCATAGGTAGGGTTAGGGCAGGTAGTAGCTTTTTTAGGGGCCACTGGTTGAACGTTTTTTGGGTTTGCATAAGCGGTCTCAAAAGTAGAGCTGGCACTGTGGTTCGGGCCAGCTCATAGTTATAAAGTATTATAAAGCATTATAAAGTTTTGGCTGAAATAGACAAAATAAAGGCAATAACCTCTGCTTAAGTGAGCGGGTTATTGTAAATCATTGGCTAATTCAACCAGCTTAATAAATTCCGATCGGCTATTGGTTTTGTCTAAGGGGCTATTTAGACCCAGTTTGGCCAACTGTGCTACTTGGTCATAGGTTAAGTCATTGACATATTTACTGCCAGTTAGCAGTTGTCCATAACCTGCAACCGCCATTGCAAATTGGGTCTCTGCTGAAGCGTTGGTGACTTTATTAGCAATAGGGAAGGTCAGTAGCTTTGAAGTCTCTGCTTGAGGCGATTTATAGCGAATTTTTAAATAGCCAAGCTCGCTGTTATTTTTATTGGTTACAGCCGTTTTTTGATAGCGACTGGCATCAAGCAGTCCTTTTTGACCGACTGGAGTCACTTCAAATAAGGCCACTACAGATTTGCCAGCCCCCAACTCACCCGCATCGACCTTATCGTTATTAAAGTCTTCTTTAGCCAATACTCTATTTTCATAGCCAATTAAGCGCCATTCAGAGACAGCAGCAGGGTTAAACTCCAGTTGAATTTTAACGTCTTTGGCCACGGTATTAAAGGTGGATGACATCTCATCGATTAAGACTTTTTTTGCCTCTGAAAGGGAGTCAATGTAGCTGTAGTTGCCGTTACCATTATTTGCAACTTGCTCCATCATATGATCATTATAATTTCCTTGGCCAAAACCTAAGGTTGATAAAGAGATGCCTTTATCGCGATTTTTGCGCACAAGATCTAGCATGTCATCTACAGCGGATATTCCGACATTAAAGTCGCCGTCGGTGAGCATTAAGATGCGGTTAATCCCTTGTTTTTTGAAGTTGGCTTCAGCTTGCTGGTAGGCCAGTTTGATAGCCGCTTCACCATTGGTTGAGCCACTGGCAGATAAGTTATCAATGGCATTGAGAATCTTTTGAGTTTGATTGCCAGCAGTGGCAGGTAGCACCACTTCGGTATTACCCGCATAAGTGATTAAGGTAATAGTATCTTGTGCGCGTAGCTCCTTGGTTAGGATTTTCAGGCTAGATTTTGCCAGCTGTAGTTTATCACTGCTGTTCATTGAGCCTGACACATCAACCAAAAATACTAAGTTTGCAGCCGGTTGGTTTTGATTGGCAGTGACCACATCTTCAGCTTTGATGCCGACTTTGACGATACGATTGGTCGGATGCCAAGGGGAGTTGACCACCTCTGTACTGACTAAAAATGGGGAGTTTTTCTGTTTGGCGGCTTTCTTAAAATCATAGTTAAAGTAATTAATTAGCTCCTCCACTCGGACAGCCTCAGTAGGAGGTAGGCTGCCGTTATTTAAAAAGCGGCGGACATTGGCATAGCTTCCTGTATCGGTATCAATGCTAAAAGTCGCAAAAGCTTGTTCGTGAGTGGCGTTCACCGCATTGTGCTTAATCTCCGCATAATTCTCAGAATTCTGAGGAGAGATGCCGGGCGGCAGGGGGTAAAGGGAGCGAATATGAGCCGGCGCTGCCATTTTGCCATAGGCTGCGTCAGAGGCAACCGCTATTAACGGAGGAGCCTCCAGAGCTGGTTGCGGGACAGTCGCTTTGCTGGCCTCATTGCTGGTAGCAACCTTTTGTTGCATGCTACATCCGTTTAGCACAGATAAGGTTATGGCAGTCACTGAGGTTAGTAGTAAAGGTCGCTTTAATAAAGAAAGTGATTTCATAGTCAATCCTTGGCTATTTTCATGAAATAGGTATTTTTGTTATAAATTCATAGGCTATAAAAAAACTAAGATAAATCGCTGTGATGCTTTATATCAATAGCTTTCACGCCTAATTTGACCTTAAATTAAGGTCAAGCCAATTATCATAATCCCATAAAAAAACCGGCTTTGCTTACAATCGTAATATGATTTTAGTTAAATTACGAGATAAACTAACGATATTGATTAAATAAATATTAAATTTTAACTCGTAATTGGCTTATTCAGACGGCTGTTTTATAAGTGGTTTTTTACTTAAACAGTTAGATAGTAAACCAAGCTACGAGTAGCTAAGGAGATTTTATGGCAGGTGGTAGTTTATTAATGCTACTCGATGATATTAGTTTGCTTATGGACGATGTGTCCGTCATGACCAAAGTCGCCGCCAAAAAAACGGCAGGTGTTCTTGGAGATGACTTAGCACTGAATGCTGAGCAGGTAAGTGGGGTTAAGCCCAGTCGTGAGTTACCTGTGGTTTGGGCAGTGGCGAAAGGATCGTTTGTTAACAAGCTTATCTTAGTGCCAGCAGCCTTATTGATTAGTTATTTTATCCCTTGGCTAATTACCCCTCTACTTATGATTGGGGGGTTATTCTTATCCTTTGAAGGAGCTGAGAAGGTGGTTCATAAATTTTGGCCAAGACTGCTACCTCATGACGAAGAGCAGGAGGCTCGAGCTGCTGCTAACGCTGATGAAACAGTAGATTTGGTCGAGATGGAAAAGGAGAAAGTAAAGGGTGCCATTCGTACTGACTTTATTTTATCTGCTGAAATCATAGTCATTGCATTAGGGACGCTTACCAGTGCTAGCTTAATTAATAAGAGTATGGTGCTTTCGGTGATTGCTCTTGCAGCTACCTTTGGTATTTATGGTATCGTAGCCGTTATTGTTAAAATTGATGACGTAGGCTTGCACATGATGCAAAAGCAAGGAGCAAGTAATGTCACTAAAAAAGTTGGTCAGTTCTTATTATCAGCTGCTCCTAAATTAATGAAGGTTTTAACGATTGTAGGTACCATTGCTATGTTCTTAGTAGGCGGCGGTATCATTGTGCATGGCATAAATAGCTTGGAACATGCTGTGGAAGATCTTGCTGATTTAACGGGTGTGTTTGAAGGGTTGTCAGCCAACCTATTAAACGGATTTATTGGTCTGGCAATTGGTTTGGTTGTCCTGCTTGTTGTGACTATCATCAAAAAGACACGCTCTGAAGCCCACTAATCTTATTTTATAGAGCTCTATAATACCAATTCTAAAAAATAACACTCAAGTCGCACCACTCCCGCTGAGTGATAGACCTAATTAAGTTAGTCTCAT
>ERZ808037.916-NODE-916-length-22805-cov-15.015532_pt1 | contig 22805 bp, 19 predicted proteins | sample MGYA00380190_ERZ808037 | MGnify/ENA primary metagenome ERZ808037 (study PRJEB31490, sample SAMN06133399) | mouse gut metagenome | isolation source: J9 | host: mice | place: China: Chengdu | collected 2015-05 ... | reverse complement strand
AGACCCACCAGATCAACAACGCCATCGCCGCAGGGGCCAGGGAGGGGATGATGACGATGGATCAGTCCATCCTCGCCTTGTACAGGGAGGGGAAGATCTCCGCTGAGACCGCGGTCAGCTTCGCCTCTAATGCCGACCAGATGAAACGCTGGATGACGTCGGGCTGACGACCAGCCGCGGAGCTCTGTGACCCGATTTTGATCTGTTTGCGCTCTCTATGATAATACCCCCTATGCAGGCTTTATTTGCCGGCTTAGGGGGTTTTCTCGGTTGTCTCTTTTCACTGGGATGTGGGGGAAGCTTACACCGCGCCGAAGCGTTCGCTGGGCCACAGGGCAAGCACCGCCCGGCCCAGGATATAGTCGGTGTCGATGGGGCCCAGCTGGATATCCCGGCTGTCGGTGGAGTGGTTGCGGTTATCCCCCATGACGAAGATGGAGCCCTCGGGCACCTCCCAGTGGGTCTGCTGCATGGTGGGGCCGGGGAGGTACATCTCCTCGGGCAGATAGGGCTCGTCCAGGGGCTGGCCGTCCACATAGACCAGGCCGGCCATATAGTCGATATCCACCGTCTGGCCGCCGGTGGCGATGACCCGCTTGACAATGGCCCGGGGCTCGGTCCAGCCGGTCAGCAGAACGGGGGTCTTATTCAGCACCACGATATCCCCCTGCTTCGGGGTGTAGCCCAGGGACCAGATAAGCATGATCTCCCCGTCCTGGAGGGTGTTGTTCATGGAGTCGCCGTCCACCCGGGTGAGCCGGGCCACGCAGTTGAACAGCACCACCGCCGCCACCACGCAGCCCAGGAACATCTGGAGCCAGTCATACAGGTCGGCCCCCGGACGGCGGGGGGCCTGTTCCTCCTCGGTCTCCTCCCCCGGCTCCCGGGGCAGGCTGTTGTATTCGTCCATTGGGGCACCTCGCTTCCTTGTGTGTGGTATTATAACCGGTTTGAAGGGAAAATGCAACCGTTTCTGGCGGGCAGTGTCCGCCCCTATAGCTCGATCCGGGTTACGCCCGGGGCGCCGTGCAGGGCCTCGCCCTCCCGCTTCTGGCATGTGAACAGAAGCAGCTGCTGCTCGCCGGACAGCTCCCACAGCAGCTCCAGGGCGTGGGCCAGGCGGCCGTCGTCAAAGGAGACCAGGGCGTCGTCCAGCAGGATGGGGGGTCGCTCCGGCAGGCACAGCCGGCACACCGCCAGCCGCAGGGCCAGATAGAGCTGGTCCGCCGTCCCCCGGGACAGGTACAGGGCGGAGCGGGGCAGTACCCCGTCCCCCTCCCGGACAAAGCCCTCCAGCTCCCGGGTGAGGGAGACGGCGGGGTATTTATCGCCGGTGAGCCGGGCCATATACTGGCCGGTGAGCCGGTTCAGCTCCGGAGAAAACCGCTCCTGAAGGCGGGCATTGGCCTGGGTGAGGGTCTCCATGGCCAGGGAGATCGCCTCCAGCTCCAGCCTGCGCCGGGCCAGCCGGTCCTCCAGCTGCTCCTTCTGGGCGGCCAGGATGGCAGGGTCCCCCATGGCGCTGAGGGTGCCCCGGGCCTGATTCAGCTGGGCATTTACCTGCTCCAGCCGCTGGGCGGCCTGGCCCAGGGCCCGGTCGGTCTCCTGGGGGCCCAGGTCGGGGATGGGCAGCTCGGGGACGGGGCCGTCGGAATGCCCGGCCCCCTGGGCGGCCAGGTCTTCCAGACGGCGGCGGCAGGCGGCGGCCCGCTCCCGGGCCAGGGCCAGGTCGTGGTCCATGCCCAGGGCCCGGCTCAGCGCCGCTGAACAGCCGAACAGGTCGGTCGCCTCCGGGGCGAAGCCGTGGACGAAGTCCAGCAGCGCCGATTTTGTGGCGTCCCGCTTTTCCTGCCGCTCGGTGACGGCGTTTTGAATGACCTCCGCCTCGTGGGCGGCCTTGTCCGCCGCCTGACACCGCTCCCGATAGCTCTGTGCCAGGGCGGTGAGCTCCTCCGGGGTCTGGACGCCGTATTGAGCCAGAATGCGGCGGGCTTGCCGTTTCCTATAGAAATACAGAAGGCCAGCTCCTAAAGTCACGACGGCGACCCCCGCCAGCATACCTAAAATAGGGCCGAGGGGAGCGGTTTCATTTTTCATCAATTGCCGCGCAATTACCCCGATTCCGCCGCCAAAGCCCAAAAGCAGAAAAATCCAGATACCCCGTTTGACCTTGCCTGCTGTTCGGACAGCGGCTTGACAGGCGGCGGAATCCACTTCGGCCTTGGCCACCGCCTCGTCCCCGGTCATATCGAGGAAGTGCTCGTCTTTTGCGGCCTCCCTGGCTGTGGCGGCGGCCTCCTCCGCCTCCTTCAGGGCGGGCTCCCCCTGCTTAATCTCCTCCTCCAGGGCTTTGATGTATTGCAGCTCCCCCTGGGCGTTTTTCAGCTCCTCCCGGTCGGGGATGGGCCGGGTGGACAGCTCGGTCTCCAGGCCCTCCAGCTGCTTCCGGGCGGCCTGCTCGGCCTCCTCCGCCTGGGCGTAGCGGTCAGACAGCTTCCTCTGGGCCAAAAGGCGGTGGATCTCCGCCTGCCGGGCCAGACCGTCCCGGGTGCGGGCCAGGGCGGCCTGCTCCCCCTCCAGCCGGGCGGTGAGGGCGGCAGAGGTCTCCAGCGCCTCCAGATTTTCCCGCACCTGGGCCAGCTGGGCCTCCAGCTTGGGGATATCCCCCACGCTTTTGTTGACCTGCCGCCGGTTTTTCCACCCCTTCAGCCGCTCCATGGCCTGAGAGAAGGACACGTCCTCCTCCCCCGACGTGACCAGGGCGGCGATGCGCCGCTCCAGCTCAGGGGCGGTGGTGAGGGACAGGCCGCCGTCCCCCAGGAAGGCGGAGCGGGTGAACACCTCCGCCCCCACCCCGGTGAGCAGCTCGCCGCAGTTGGAGGCGGTGAGGCCGGGCACCGGCTCCTGGGTGCCGGTGTAGACGGCGGAGAAGGCGCCGAAGGGGGTGTTGCGCCTGGGGCCCCGGCGGATGGTGATGTCCCGCCCCTCCAGCTCCAGCTGGATTTCCCCCTCCATGGGGGCGCCGGACCAGGGCTGATAGCGGTTCTTGTCCGCCAGATAGCCCTTTTTGTTCTGGTCGCGGGTGCTGATGCCGTAGAGCATGGCCCGCCAGAAGGCGGCCCAGGTGGACTTGCCCCCCTCGTTGGGGCCGTGGATGAGGGTGAGGCCGGGGCCAGGCTCCAGCCGAGCCCGCTCCAGTCGGCCGAAGGTGGCGGTCATGGATTTGATTTTCACGGCTCCTCGCCCCCCTCCAGAGCGGCCAGCCCATACCGGGCGGCCAGCTGACATACCGGATCGTCCGGCGCGGCCTGGCACTTGTCCCACATGGCCTGGAGGAACAGGCCGGTGAGGGCGTCCTCCTCCCGCCGGGCCCACAGGTCCTGGGGCATGCGGGTGCGGTCGATGATGGTGAGGCCGTAAAACTCGGGGGCCAGCATCAGCTCCAGATTGGCCAGGTCGGGGGCCTGCCCCTCGCCGGTGAGAATCAGGCGGGCCACCAGGTCCCGGGTCCGGCCGGGCAGGACCTCCAGAATGTTGGACAGCGCCCCCTCCGGCCCGGTGATATCCACCGTGAAAATTTCATAGCGGACCTTGGCCAGGGGGACGAACTGGGCGGTTACACGGCCGGGCTCCGCCTCCAGGTAGAGGACCCCCTTCTCCCCGGTCTCGTCAAAGCCCCGGCCCTCGGGGCAGCCGGGGTAGGCCCAGAAGGTCTTCCCCTCCCGCTGCAGCCCGCTGGTCTGGTGGACGTGGCCCAGGGCCAGATAGTCCAGGCCGCTGGCGGCGATATCCCCGGGGGTGATGGGGCCGTAGTCGCCCTCCGCGCCCCCCACGTTCCCGTGGAGGACGGCGAGGTGGAGTCTGCCGTCATCGGGGACGGCGATGCCCTCCAGAGGGCAGGCGGCTTGGTGGGGGTCGGAGAAGGCCCGGCCCCACAGGGTACAGCCGGGCAGCTCCACCTGCTCCAGCTCGTCGAAGATATGTACGTTTTCCGGCCAGTCCAGGGCGGTCCACACCGACCGGGGGCCGTAGAAATCGTGGTTGCCCGGGGCGATGAACACCGGGCAGGGGATGGAGGCCAGCGCGGTGGACAGGGCCTGGGCCGTCTCCCGGAAGACCCGCTCCGAATCCAGCAGGTCGCCGGCCAGCAGCACCAGGTCGGCCTGCTTTTCCCGGGCCAGGGCGGCCAGCCGGTCCAGCAGCTCCCGCTGCTCCCCCCGCCGCTGGGCCGCCCGCTCCGGCGTCAGGCCGGAAAAGGGGCTGTCCAGGTGGAAATCAGCCCCGTGGATGATTTTTATCATGGTTGTACCTCTTTGTCTTTTGTAGGGGCGGATATCATCCGCCCGCTGGGATTGCATTGGGTTATTCACGGGCGGATAATATCCGCCCCTACACAGACGTCCGCGTTATTCAATAATATCCGTCCGGACCACATTGACGCATTTTTTCGTCTCGGTGTCGATGGTAAACAGGCAGGCGTTCAGCTTGCAGTTCCCCTCGGCCTCCTCATACCGCCGAGGCAGGCCGCCCAGGAACAGGTTCAGGGAGTTCTCCGGCTTGATGCCCAGCACCGAGTTGACCGGCCCGGTCATCCCCAGGTCGGTGACGAAGCCGGTGCCCTGGGGGAGCACCCGACAGTCCGCCGTGGGCACGTGGGTGTGGGTGCCCCACACCGCCGCCGCCCGGCCGTCCAGATGCCAGCCCATGGCCCCCTTCTCGCTGGTGGCCTCGGCGTGGAAGTCCACCAGCAGCAGGTCGAAGCCCCCCCGGTTCCAGAAGTAGTTGGCCGCCTTAAAGGGGTTGTCCAGGTTGGAGTTCAGGTCTACCCGGCCCATGATGTTCAGCACGCCCAGGGTCAGCCCCTGGCACCGGTAGACCCCAAACCCCCGGCCGGGCACCCGGCCGGCGTAGTTGGCGGGGCGGAGGATGCGGTCCTCCTTGTCCAGAAAGGCACCAATCTGGATGCGGTTCCAGGTGTGGTTGCCCAGGGTAATCACATCGGCCCCGGCCTCCAGAACCCGCCGGGCCTGGGCGGGGGTGATGCCCACGCCGGAGGCGTTTTCCCCGTTGACCACGCAGAAGTGGGCTCCGGTCTCCTCCCGCAGGCCGGGCAGGCGGCGGGACAGAATGTCCTGCCCCCCTTCACCCACCACGTCGCCTACCGCTAATACGTTTAACAGCATAGAAAGTCCTCCTTGCCGGCAGCAGTTTTCCTGCCTATTATAAAGTATCCCCCGGAATTTCGCAACACTTGTTTGGGGAGGCAGCCTAAGCTGTCTCCCGTGGTTTTTTCCAAAGCTCCACAAGCCGGTGGAGGGCGACGGCCAGGGCGATGTTGGCGGCATAGGACAGCAGGAAATACAGCCGGTTGCTGGGCCCGAAGGAGACAAACCGGCGCAGCAGCGTCACCTCGGAGAACAGGCTGACGTTCAGCAGGTAAATCTCCAGGCTGTGCCGCCCCAGCAGGCGGAAAAACCGCTGAGCCCACCCCAGGGGCAGGCGCTCGAAGCACCAGCATATGGCAAAGCACATGGGCACGGTGGTGAACAGGAACAGGTAGCACAGCTGGCGGTAGTCGGCGTTGGGCCCCTTGCCCATGGTCAGCAGGTAGAGCACCCCCAGCCCCAGCCAGGCGCACCAGAACAGGAGGTCTCTTGTCCCCAGCCGCCGGTCCTCCAGCACGTAGAAGCCCAGCAGCAGGCCCAGGCAGAAGATGGGCAGGCGGAAGACCAGGTCCATGGAATACCAGTAGCCGTCCACCATCAGCACCCGGCCGATGATCAGCCCCAGCAGAACGCCGGCGGCGGTGAGCCATTCCCGGCGGCGGCTGGCCCGCAGGCGGCGGAAGCAGAAGGGGGTGATGGCATAGAGGCTCATGGACCCTGCCACATACCAGTTGAAGGCCCCCGCCGGGCGGACCCAGTAGTACAGCAGAGAGGCGTTCCAGAGCAGGGCGCTGAGGGGCGCGCCCCGGGTGAGGACCTGGAAAAGGGTGTAGGGCACCATCACCAGATAGTAGGCGGGGAGCACCCGCCCCGCCCGCCGGGCCATGAAGGCGGAGTAGCTCTGCTCCCGCCGGGCCAGGGACATCACCAGACCCATGGAGGACAGCAGAAGGAAGATATCCACCCCGCCGAAGCCCGCCGCCCGGAACAGCTCCAGGACGGACAGGCCCATGTCCAGGTCGAAGGAGTGGAACAGCATCACCCAGAGGATGGCCACCCCCATCAGTTCGGTGCGGTATTTGCTTAAAATACTGTAGCGCATGGTTTTTCCTCCACTATCAGCCGGGCGCAGGGATATTGTAGGGGCGGCCTGTGGCCGCCCGCTGTATCGCAGCGTTTGGGGCTCTGCGGGCGGCCACAGGCCGCCCCTACATTTTAGTACCCATAGGACATAAAATCAATACTTTTGCCGGAATTGTGCTAGAATTTAAGAAAATAACCGCTGGTGGAAGATGAAAAACCTCACACGTCTCAAAATTCCGGAAACCCTCCCGATGTAGGGCAAGGGCTCTGCCCTTGCCTTTTCTGCCACGTAACAGAACGCGCTCAAAAGCCTTCCCCCTTTAAGGGGGAAGGTGGCACGGCCGCAGGCCGTGACGGATGAGGGTGCGGTAAGGTTAGCACCCCTTATCGAAAGGACAGCGTCCCCGCCCCGCCCCCTCATCCGCCCCCTTCGGGGGCACCTTCCCCCCTGAGGGTGGAAGGCTTTCCCTGCGGGGGACGAAGGGAATTTTATCCCCTCACGGGGATAGGCAGGGGTAGAACCCCTGCCCTACATGATGTACCGGCCGATATTTCCAGAGGCTTTCCGAATTTATGAGACGAGTATGTGAAAACCCTCCGCCACCCTTGACAAACCGGCCTGTTCTGATATAATACAACCAGAAAGGGCGCTGTCACTGACAGTTGACCCGAGTTATTTAATCAGCATGAAACAAGCTGACTGCTCGTGCCACCGGGCAGTCAGCACGCTTTTGGGGCGGTGAGGAGCATTACTAAAATCGTAATGACCACGCACACCACGAAACGCAGGACCTTCGCCCCGCGACCGTTTCCCATCCGCACCACCTCCCTCACAATGGATTTTGCTATGAGGTACAAACGGTGGGCCAACCGCCAATATGTAACAGCGTATCCTTTCAGTCCCCTCTGGTTGAGGGGCTTTTTCAGTGTATCACAGAGGTTGGGGTGCTGTCAAATTTTGCAGAACGGTGCACAGGCACCGAAAATGCGCTAAACGCGGAGAGGGCCGAACAGAGAAAACAAAAGCGGGACGGTGCGCCGTCCCGCTTTGCTACTTATTTGATGGGCAGACCGGCCTCTTTCTTGGCCTTGATCTCCCGGAGGGCGTCCTTGTAGGACAGGTTAACCCGGCCCTTCTCGTCGATCTCGGTGACCTTCACCCAGATCATATCACCGATGTTGACCACGTCCTCGACCCGGTCCACCCGGCGCTCTGCCAGCTTGGAGATGTGGACCATGCCGTCCTTGCCCGGGGCCAGCTCCACAAAGGCGCCGAACTGGAGGATGCGCACCACCTTGCCGTAGTACAGCTCGCCCACCTGGGGGACGAACACGATGGTCTCAATCATCTTCTTGGCGGCGTCGCAGGAGGCGGCGTCGGGGGAGGCGATGTGGATGGTGCCGTCGTCCTCAATGTCGATCTGCGCGCCCGACTCGGCGGTGATCTTCTGGATGACGGAACCGCCCTTGCCGATGACCTCGCGAATCTTGTCGGGGTCGATCTTCATGGACAGCATCTTGGGGGCCCACTTGCACACCTCGGGGCGGGGGGCGGAGATGCAGGGCAGCATCACCTCGTCCAGGATGGCGAACCGGGCGTCCCGGGTGATGTCCAGGGCCTCTTTGATGATCTCGTGGGTGAGGCCGTCGTTCTTCAGGTCCATCTGGATGGCGGTGATGCCCGACTTGGTGCCGGCCACCTTAAAGTCCATCTCGCCGTGGAAGTCCTCCACGCCCTGGATGTCGATGAAGGTGGTAAAGCCGCCGTTGTCGTCCTGAATCAGGCCGCAGGAGATGCCGGCCACCGGGGCCTTGATGGGCACGCCGGCGTCCATGAGGGCCAGGGTGGAGCCGCAGATGGAGCCCTGGGAGGTGGAGCCGTTGGAGGACAGCACCTCGCTGACGACGCGGATGGCGTAGGGGAACTCCTCCTCAGAGGGGAGCACCGGGGCCAGGGCCCGCTCGGCCAGGAAGCCGTGGCCGTACTCCCGGCGGTTGGTGGACCTGGGAGCCCGGGCCTCGCCCACGGAGTAGGGGGGGAAATTGTAGTGGTGCATATACCGCTTCTCGGTCTCCTCCCAGATGGTGTCCAGCTTCTGGGCGGCGGAAAGGGTGTTCAGGGTACACACGGAGAGCACCTGGGTCTGGCCGCGGGTAAACAGGCCGGAACCGTGGACCCGGGGCAGGACGCCCACCTCGGCGGCCAGGGGACGAATCTCGTTCTGGGCTCGTCCGTCCACCCGGTGGCCCTCCAGCAGCCAAGCTTTCACAATCTTCTTCTGGAACTTGTAGGTGAACTCCTCCAGATACTGGTCCATATCCGGATACTGCTCCAGATACTTCTCGTGCCAGTGGTCGATCATCTCGTTCCAGCGTTGCTCCCGGACGGTCTTGTCGTCGGTGTCCATGGCGGCCTTGGCCTCGTCCATGAAGTTGGCCACGATGTCGTCGAACAGCTCCTGGTTGAACTGGGCGTGGTCATACTCCATCTTGGGCTTGCCGATTTCGGCCACAATCTGGTCGATAAAGTCGATCTGCTTGCGGATCTCCTCATGGGCCTTCACGATGCCGGCGTACATGATCTCGTCGGGGATCTCGTCGGCCCCGGCCTCGATCATGACCACCTTCTCCCGGGTGGCGGCCACGGTCACGTCCATGCGGGAGGTCTTGCGCTGCTCCTGGGTGGGGTTGAGGACGATCTGACCGTCGCAGAAGCCCACCTCCAGGCAGCCGATGGGGCCAGCGAAGGGAATTTCACTATAGCTCACGCAGGCGGAGGCGCCGATCATGGCGGCCACCTCGGGGGAGCAGTCGTAGTCCACGCTCATGACGGTGCACTGGATGCACACGTCGTTGCGGAAGTCGTAGGGGAACAGGGGGCGCATGGGCCGGTCGATGAGGCGGCTGGCCAGCACGGCGGGCAGGGAGGGACGGCCCTCACGGCGCATGAAGGAGCCGGGGATGCGGCCCACGGCGTACAGCTTCTCCTCAAACTCCACGGACAGGGGGAAGAAGTCGATGCCGTCCCGGGGACGGGGGGAGACGGTGGCGGCCACCATCACGGTGGTCTCGCCGTACTTTACCAGGGCGGAGGCGGAGGCCAGCTCGGCCACCTTGCCCACCTCGATGGTGAGGGGCCGGCCGCACAGGTCCATGGTCCAGCTCTTGAACTTGGGGAACTGCTTGTGCTTGATGATTGTTGACATGTCGATTCTCCTTTTCGTTGGTGTCCCCCGGAGCTTTGTCTGCCCTTTAGCACTTGAATACGAGGTCGGGGTACCCTCTCCGTCACGGCTCCGCCGTGCCACCTCCCCCAAAGGGGGAGGTAGGCGTGCATGTACCCGCCGCAGCGCCTTAGCTCCCCCTCTGGGGGAGCTGTCAGCCGCAGGCTGACTGAGAGGGGCAACCCCATATTCAACTGCTAAAAAACCAGAAAAAACGCCGGGGGTATATGCGAACATAGGGCGGTGCGCAAAAACGCGCCGCCCTATGAAACACAGTCTTACTTACGGATGCCCAGCTTGGCGATGATGGCGCGGTAACGCTCGATGTCCTTGGCCATCAGGTAGTCCAGCAGCTTGCGGCGCTTACCGATCATCTTGTACAGGCCGCGGCGGCTGTGGTTGTCGTGGATGTGCACCTTCAGGTGCTCGGTGAGCTCGTTAATGCGGGCAGAGAGGATAGCAATCTGCACCTCGGGGGAGCCGGTGTCGGTCTCGTGGGTGCGGTTGGCCTCGATAACGGCCGTCTTTTCGTCCTTGCGGATCATGGGAAATTCCACCTTTCAAAATGTTCTGTCCTGGGGCCGGGTATCGGGCGGGTGTGTCCCCGCGCACCTGCGCGGGCCATGTCCCGAAACCAAGCGGGGGACGGCGCACGGTTGCCGTGCCCGGATAATATATCATAGTTTTTTCCTGATGTAAAGGGAAAATCCCAGGTTTGCGGAAAATTTTTTATTGGTCCCCCATAACCAGCTGAAGCTCCTCCAGCGCCTGCATGGCTTCCTCCGTCTGCTGTGAGATGTCCGCCAGCTTTGCAAAGGCTTTGGTGTAAAGTTCGCGGTAGGAAAAAGAAGCGGTGGTGAATTTTTCTCTTGCATATGCGGCGGAGACTGTGGTATAATAACGGCGGAAATTGAACAATGTCCACTTGGGTTCACCCCCAAAAGGAAACCCGGAGAGTGTCAGCCCTCCGGGTTTCCTTTTGCTATGGACAGGCTCACCGCTTCCCGTCACGCCGAAAATCGACGCTCAATTGGGCATCCGCGTGGCCAGGGACCTGAAACCCCGCCCGGCGCAGTTTTTTGCGCCGGGCGGAGCTTGTCAGGGGTGCTTCTTGTTGCTGCCGAACAGGCAGGAAAGATAGTCGCGGCGGCCGTACATGATGCGGTCAATGTATACCTCTGTGCCGGAGACGCGGTAAAAGGTGAGGTAGTTACCCGTTACGAGGAAGCGGTAATCACCGGGCACAGCGGCAATGGAAGACAGTTGTGCGCCGAGCATGGCATGATTTTTCAGTGCGCGAATATCGGCTGTGATTTTGCGCACAATTGAGTCGGCAGAGGCCGGGCTGCCTAATTCCTCTGTAATATACGTCTTAATTTCACGCAAATCATTTTGCGCGTCGTCAGAAAGGTGAATGTTATTCATCCACAATCCCGAGGTTTTTCTCCACGGCCTCCAGGGTCAGCCAGCCCTTGGTCTCCCCGGACCTCCGGCCCTTTTCCAGCTCGTTCATCAGGCGGATGGTGGCCAGCGTCTTTTCGTAGTCCCGCATGTCCACGATGGCGTATTTGCCCCGGCCGTTCTTGGTGAGGAAAACGGGGGAGCCCTCGGTGACGTCCTGTAGTACCTCGCTGTAGTTGCGCAGGTCCGATACCGGTTTGATGTTCGGCATTTGGTTCAGCTCCTTTCTGTGCTATAGTATATCCTATTCTGCTGTAAAATTCAACGGTGAATTTTACTTCACTAAACTAAACTTGCTAAAACCCGCCCGGCGCAAAAAACTGCGCCGGGCGGACGTTTTTTTATTCAATTTCGATGGCAGGTACAACCTTCGCGCACCGGGGGCACAGGGTGGGGTGCTTGGCGTCGGAGCCCACGGTGGGCAGGACCTTCCAGCACCGCTCGCACTTCTGGCCGGCGGCGGGGAGCACGCGGAAGCTCAGCGTCTGTCCGCCCATGGAGTCATCCTGGGACAGGGAGGTCTCCACCTGGGAGACAATGAGCAGGTCGGCCAGCATCTCTTTGTCCAGGCGGTCCACCCATGAGAAGTCCTTGGGCAGGGAGATGGAGACGGCGGCCTCCAGGCTCTTGCCAATCTGCTTTTGGTTTCTGGCTCCCTCCAGCACCGCGTTGACGTTGTCGCGCAGGTAGATCAGCTGGTCCCAGCACTCCATAGCGGCCTGGTCCAGGGCGTAATCGGCAAAGGGCTTGTTCATCTCGTTGAGCAGGACGTTCCGACCGTCGTCGCCCTCGCGGTGGGGCATGGCCAGCCAGATCTCATCGCAGGTGAAGGCCAGGATGGGAGCGAACAGCTTGGTGATGGTGTCCAGAATGAGCCACAGCGCCGTCTGGGCGGAGCGGCGCAGGAGTCCGTTCTTCTCCTCGCAGTACAGCCGGTCCTTGATGATGTCCAGATAGAAGCTGGACAGCTCTACCACGCAGAAGTCGTTGATGGCGTGGCTGACCACATGGAACTCATAGTTGTCATAGGCGGCGAAGCACTTTTCAATGAGACCGTTCAGCTTGGTGACGGCCCACCGGTCCAGCTCCACCATCTCCTCGGGTTTGACCAGATTGTTGGGGTCGAAGCCGTCCAGGTTGCCCAGGCAGTACCGGGCGGTGTTGCGGAACTTCAGGTAGTTCTGGGACAGCTGCTTGAAGATCACCTCAGAGCCGCACACGTCCACATGGTAGTTGGCGGATCCGGCCCACAGGCGGATCAGGTCCGCGCCGTACTTGTTAAAAATGTCGGCGGGGTCCACGCCGTTGCCCAGGGACTTGTGCATGGCCCGGCCCTGGGTGTCCACGGTCCAGCCGTGGGTGACGCACTCCTTGAAGGGCGCCCCCTTGCCCAGCGCGCCCACGGCGGTGAGCAGGGAGGACTGGAACCAGCCCCGGTACTGGTCCAGGCCCTCCATATAGACGGTGGCGGGCCAGAAGCCCTGGTCCTTCTGCATGGAGGCGAAGTGGGTGGAACCGGAGTCGAACCAGCCGTCCAGGGTATCCTCCTCCTTGGTGAACCCGGCAGACTTGCCGCAGTGAGGGCAGGCGAAGTCCTTGGGGAGGATGTCCGCCGCCTCGGTCTCATACCAGGCGTTGGAGCCCTTCTCCCCGAACAGGGCGGACACGGCGGCGATGGTCTCATCGGTGCAGATGGGCTTGCCGCAGTCCCCACAGTAGAACACCGGGATGGGCAGGCCCCACCGGCGCTGGCGGCTGATGCACCAGTCGGCCCGCTCCTGAATCATGGACTTCATCCGGTCGATGCCCCAGCCGGGCAGCCAACGGACATCGTCACAGGCGGCCACGGCGGCGTCCTTGAAGGACTCCACCGAGCAGAACCACTGGGGGGTGGCCCGGAAGATGATGGGGTTCTTGCACCGCCAGCAGTGGGGGTAGGAGTGGACGATATCCTCGCTGGCAAACAGGGTCCCGTTTTCCTTCATGTCGGCCAGGATGACCGGGTTGCTCTCCTCGGTCTTCATGCCGGCGTACTTGCCGGCGTAGTCGGTGTGGCGGCCCCGGTCGTCCACGGGGACCACCATCTCGATCTTGTACCGCTTGCAGGTCTCGTAGTCGTCCGCGCCGAAGCCGGGGGCGGTGTGGACGCAGCCGGTGCCGGAGTCCATGGTGACATACTCGGCGGTGCACAGCTGGCTGGTCTTGTCCAGGAAGGGGTGCTGGGCAAGCATATATTCAAAGTCCTGGCCCTGGAAGGTAGCGACGGTCTCGTAGTTCTCGATGCCGCCGATTTTCATAACCTTCTCGCAGAGGGCCTCGGCCAGAATATACATCTCCCCGTTGTCCGCCTTCACCAGGACATAGCTGTCCCGGGGGTGGAGGGCGATGGCCAGGTTGCCGGGCAGGGTCCAGATGGTGGTGGTCCAGATGAGGAAGTACATCTTCGACACATCGCCGTACTGCCCCAGCTTGCCCTGGTCGTCCTTCACCTGGAATTTTACATAGACGGTGGTGACCGGGTCGTCCTGATACTCGATCTCCGCCTCGGCCAGGGCGGTCTCGTCGTGGGGGCACCAGTACACCGGCTTCAGGCCCTTGTAGATGTAGCCGTTTTTGTACATGGCCCCGAAAATTTTCACTTCCTCCGCCTCGAAGGAGGGGGACATGGTGAGATAGGGGTTCTCCCAGTCACCGATGACGCCCATGCGCTTAAAGCCCTCCCGCTGCACGTCCACATAGTGCTGGGCGAACTCGTGGCAGGCGGTGCGGAACTCGGGGACGGACATGGCCTTGCGGTTGAGCTTGTTCTGCTTGATGATGGCGGACTCGATGGGCATGCCGTGGTTGTCCCAGCCGGGGATGTAGGGGGTGAGGTAGCCCCGCATGGCGGCGGTGCGGGTCATGAAGTCCTTAATGGATTTGTTCAGGGCGTGGCCCATGTGGAGAGCGCCGTTGGAGAAGGGAGGGCCGTCGTGAAGGGAGTACAGGGGTTTTCCTTCATTCTTTTTCAGCAGCTCGCGGTAGAGGTCCATGTCCTCCCAGCGTTTCAGCATGTCGGGCTCCCGCTTGGGCAGGCCGCCCCGCATGGGGAAGTCGGTCTTGGGCAGATTGATGGTCTTGTTGTAATCCATTTATGTGTTCCTCCTGTTATGACAAGTGTTTATTTTTTGCTTTCAAAAGAAAATAGTATGGTGCCACAGCTCCGGCAAATCGTACCGGAGTACTGGGGAAGCGCGGAGAGGGCTTGGGGTGAAAAAGCGGACTTGGTGTGGTCTCCGACGGGATGCAGACGAAGGGCATCTTTTGGCCGTTGGAAATTTTTCAATTTTTCCTGTTCGGGCGTCCAAAACAGATAGCCGCGGGGGGAATACACGGCTCCCGGTTCCATCCCATTGCCGCAGTTTGGACAGTTCATATAGCGTTCCTCCTTTGTTCTCTCGTCCCGCCCGCAGGCGGCAAGCCTCCCTTGCCAAAGGGAGGGGGACCGCCGGGCAAAGCCCGGTGGTGGAGGGATTCCGTCCAGCGGAAAGCTCCCTAAAAACGGAATCCCCCAGTCAGCGGCTCACGCCGCTGCCAGCCCCCTTTAGCAAGGGGGCCTTTTGGTGCTCCGCTGAAAGTCTCCCGCAAAACAAAAACGCCCCTGTCTCCACAAAGAGACAAAGGCGCAAACCTCTGCGGTACCACTCTTTTTGCCGGGGCGCAAGGCCCGGCCGCTCAAAAGCTGCCCGGTAACGGGGGCGACCGGAGGGGCCTACTTCTACCGTTCAGCCCTCAGCTCCAAGGTGATTTTCCCTGCTCCCTCCCGTCCGCCTTGCACCAAACGGCGGCTCTCTTTGCGTCTCGGGGGCGGGTACTCGTCCTTTTCCGCGCATTTTTTATATGTGTTCCGTATTCTATCCGGTTTTTGCGAGACTGTCAAGAGGAAAAGTGGACAAATTCGGTTATTCCGTTACCAGATACTGGTCCAACACGCCGTCCAGGTAGTCCTTCTGCTCCTGGGTCAGCGGGGAGAAGGGGGCCCGGGAGCCGCCCACGGGGTAGCCCTGCCGGCACAGCTCATATTTGATGGCGGGAATCAGCCCCACCCGGCACATGGCCTCCATGCAGTTGTTGGCCCTGTGCTGAAGCTCCAGGGCGGCGGCCCGGTCTCCCGCCGAAAAGAGGTCGAAAATCTTCTTGTAGTGGGGGAGCATCATGTTGAAGGTGCTGCCGATGGAGCCGATGCACCCCAGGGCCTGCCCGGCCACCATGGTCTCGTCGTAGCCGTTGAAGGCAATCAGGTCGGGATTCAGATTCAGGATGCGCTCCATCTGAAACAGGTTGTAGTTGGTCTGCTTCACCCCCAGGATGGCCCCGCTGCGCAGAAGCTGGATGTAGTCGGGATTGGCAGTGTCAAATTCCTTGTGGGTATTCCCGGGGAAATTGTAGATCAGCACCGGCGCGCCGGAGGCCTCCGCAATGTCGTAGTAGTACCGGCAGATTTCCCTGGGGGAGAAGCCGTAGTAAAAGGGGGCCGTCGCGGCGGTGAAGTCAAAGCCCATGGACATGGCCGCTTTGGCGTACCGCACTGCCTCGGCAGTGGAGATGGCCCCCACATGGGCGATGAGGTTGGTCTTCCCCCGGAACGCGGCGGCCGCCTCAAAGACCTCCACCCGCTCCGCTTCGGTGAGCAGGAAGCACTCTCCGCTGCTGCCGCCTATAAAAAATCCGGCGGCCCCCTCCTCCAGGTTGCGGGTCATCACCCGCTGGAGGGCCGCGCCGTCCACCCGGCCCGACGCGTCATAGGCCGTAATGCTGGCGGAGTAGATGCCGCCCAGCTGTTCCTTTGTCTTCATAGTTCTCTCTCCTTATCATTCAGACCTCAGCGGTCAATTTTCCGCAAAATACCCTGAAACCACGCCGGCAGGGGGCACTCCAACTCCACGGGCTCCCCAGTGGAGGGGTGGACGAACCGCAGCCGCCGGGCGTGGAGGCACTGGCCCGCCAGGCCGGGGACGGGCTTCTTTGCCCCGTACACTGTATCCCCCAGCAGGGGGTGGCCGATGGAGGCCAGGTGTACCCGAATCTGATGGGTGCGGCCTGTCTCCAGGCGGCACTCCACATGGGTATATCCGGGATACCGGGCCAGGACGGTCCAGTGGGTAATCGCCTCCCGGCCGTTTTTGCGGTCGACGGCCATTTTCTTCCGATCCACCGGGTGCCGGCCGATGGGGGCGTCCACCGTGCCGCTGTCCTCCCGGAGGCCCCCCACCGCCACCGCCTCGTAGGTCCGGGCCAGGCTGTGGTCCTGGAGCTGGGCGGCCAGGGCCAGGTGGGCCCGGTCGTTCTTGGCGGCGATGATAAGCCCGGAGGTGTCCCGGTCGATGCGGTGGACGATGCCCGGGCGCAGTTCCCCGTTGATTCCAGACAGTGAAGTTCCACAGTGATATAACAGCGCGTTGACCAGGGTGCCGTCCGGGTGGCCCGGCGCGGGATGGACCACCAGCCCCACCGGCTTGTTGACCACAATCACGTCGCTGTCCTCGTAGACCACATCCAGGGGGATGTCCTGGGGGCGCACGTCGATGGGCTCCAGGTCGGGGAGGACCACCTCCAGCACATCCCCGGGGGCGGGGCGGTCGTTCTTCCGCGCCGGCCCGCCGTTTAACGTGACCGCCCCCCGCTCCAGCAGCTTCTGAGCGGCGGAGCGGGTCAAATCGGGGACCAGTCGGGCCAGCAGGGCGTCCGCCCGCTCCCCCGGCCGGTCAGCGGTCAGCGTCAGCCTGTTCATGGGGGGCCTCCTCCCGGGGCTCCAGCTTGTCCATCAGGAACATGTAATACAGCCCGGCGGCGATACCCCCCACCACCACGCAGATATCCGCCACATTGAACACGGCGAAGTGCATGAACAGCACATTGAACATGTCCACCACAAACCCCCGGAAGGCCCGGTCGATGAGGTTGCCCACCGCCCCCGCCAGCAGCAGGGTGAGGGTGAGCTTGCCCAGGGGGTGGCGGAACAGGTTGAACCACAGGGCCGCCGCCAGCAGGACGGACATGACCAGCGACACCAGCGCCAGCGCCCAGGTGTGCTCCGAGAAGATGGAGAAGGCGGCCCCGGTGTTGGTCACATAGGTCAGGTCCAGGATGTAGGGGATAAGGGGGACGTGCTCCCCCAGGGGGATGCGGGTCATCACCAGATATTTTACCAGCTGGTCAACCGCCACCAGAACGGCGGCAATGAGAGCGTAAATCATGGGCGGTTCCTCCATAATAAGGGCGTTTACGGGATTAAAACTCCTGTGTCTAACATGTTAAGGATGGCAGGATTGGTTTCGCTGAGCTGACCGATTACAAGGCCAAAATAGTTGCAGAGATATTGTATCTCCTTTCGCTCCAACGACACGGAAAGATAATTGGGGGTCAAGCCGTTATGCCAAAAACAGACCCTCCAATCCATGAAAATATCTATTATTTCATGGCCTGGCGCGACATAAGCAACTCTGGGATTGTTCCTGATATCAAATTTGGGGTGAAGCGTAAAGTTGAAGTCCGGTTCCCTCATGTCCAGTTCTTCTATCTCAGTCAACTCATCGCACAGCAGCCGCTTCAGGATAAAATACAAGTCTGAAACTTCATAAGACACGAAAACCTCCGCGTCATTCTGCTCATAATTCAACCATGGCTCAGAAGAAAATGAAAAATCTACTTTGCACCAGGCATTGAAGCGGTCATCCTTTAATCCGGGGTCGTAATCGCGAATCTGAAGCTGGACAATAATACCGCTCAAATCCAGTCTGAGCTTCAAAAAAATCACCTCTGTTTTGTTACAGCCGGTTCTTTTTCAGCAGCCGGATGTCATCACCGAAGAAGTACAGGCTGTGGTATTCCCCCTCCAGGCGGGAGGCGATCTGGGGGGCGTAGCGCTGGGCCACCTCCTCCATGGACAGGTTGGAGGAGATCACGGTGTGCCGCCCCCCCACCAGCCGGGTATTCACCAGCTCGTAGAGGGCGGACTGGGTGAACTGGGTGGTCAGCTCGCTGCCCAGGTCGTCCAGAATGAGCAGGTCACAGTTGAGATAGCGGCGGGTCTCGTCCCGGGCGTCCAGGCCGTCCCGGCTGTCCCGGAGGAATTTCCGGGCCTCAAACTGGGCGAAGATGTTCCCGGCGGTGTCGTAGACCACCGAAAAGCCGTTTTCCGACACGGCCCGGGCGATGCAGGCGGACAGGAAGGTCTTCCCCAGCCCCGGAGCCCCGGAGAGAAACAGGTTTTTCAGGGCAAACCGGCCGAATTTGGTGGCGTAGTTCAGGCAGACGTCGTAGACCAGCTCCATGTTGCCCCGGGGGGAATTGCCCCGGCCGGGGTAGGTGGTCTGGCTGTAGAAGTCCATGCGGAAGGTGTCGAAGGACTGTTCCCCCAGGTCCAGCAGCTTGGACAGCTCTTTAATCTGCTCCTGGGCGCACAGCTCCTTCAGGCAGCGGCACATCGCCGCCCCCTGCCAGCCGGTGTCCCGGCACAGGGGACAGGCGGGCCTGTCGTCCAGGGCGTCGGGGGGCAGGCCCAGCCCCCCCAGCAGCACAGCCCGCTCCCGCTGTAAATCCTGATTTTCCTCCCGGACGGCCCGGACGGCTGCTGCGGCGTCTCCCCCCCGGCGGAGGGTGGCGGCCACCAGGCCGGCCATGGTGCCCTGGATGCGGCGGTCCAGCTGCTCCAGCCGGGGCTCCCGGGCGTAGGCCTCCCGCCGCCGGCGCTCGGTGTCCTCCCGGCGGCTGCGGCCGGCGTCCTCCAGCCGCTGGACGGCCCGGCGCAGTACGTTGGCGTCGTATGGCATATCAGTTTCCCTCCTGTTTCATCTGTTCCATCAGCCGGCGCAGGCGCTCCATGTCCTCCCGGGCCCGGCGCTCCTGGTCGGCGGGGGGCGGGGCGGCCTTCTGCACCCCGCCGGCCCGAACGGGACGGGGGTCCCGGTCGCCGGTGCGGACGGCGGCGGCGGTGTGCAGCCCCTTCTCGTGCCAGCGGCGGAGGATGCCGTTCATATAGCCCCAGTCCATGGACTGCTTCTTTAATACCGTGCGCTCGTAGGCCATGCGGAGGGCCTCGTCGTCAAAGCCCATGCCGTCCCAGGCGGCGATGTAGTCCTTCTCCCGCTGGACCAGGGGGCGGGGGGTGATGTCCAGCAGGCGGAGCACCTCCCCCTCCCGGCCCCGCAGGCGGGTAAGGGCGGCGATGCGCTCCTCGGCCCGCTCCATGGTGTCCACCCCCAGGCGTGCCCAGGAAAAGCCCTCCTTTTTGATCTGGGACAGAAAGGGCTTTCGGCCCGGGCCGTACTTCCGGGCGGTCTCGTCAATGCACCAGCCCACCAGCATGAGAATCACCTCGGCGGGGAGGGCCAGGTGGTCGTAGAGGGTGTAGAGGTTCTTCAAATCGGCGGTGGACAGCCGCTTGCCCAGCCGGCGCTCCACCTCGCCCACCAGGGCGGGGAAGGTGGAGTGCTCCTCCGCCAGGGCCTGGGTGATGTCCTCGGTGGCGTAGTCCGGGGGCGGGGCCTCGGGGGCGGGCGGGGGCTCCGGGGCGGGGAGGCGGTCGGGGGCCAGCCCCTGGGCCCGCAGCTGGTCCAGGGCGGCCTGAAGGCGGGCTTCCGTCCACTTCAGCCCCTCCGCCGAGCCGTGGCGGAGCAGCTGGAGGTAGAGCAGGGCGGCGTCGCCGCTGTCCAGCTTTAATAGCCGGTCCGCCGCCTGGGCGGCGATGGCCAGCACCTGGCCGGGAAAAAAGGTCTGGGACACGGGCGGCGCCCTCCTCTCTGCAAAAATCGGTTTCTCTATTCTACAACAAAATTGTCCTCGCGTCCATCTTTTTTAAAAAGCGGAGGCCAAACGGAAATTTTATCAAATATCTCATTTTCAAACCCGTCCGGTTGTGCTATAATGCCAATATGGACAAAAACTGGGGGAGTGCCCCCAAAAAGGACGGGGAGGAAGCGAGAATGAGAAACCGGATTGTGGTCAACATCGGCGGAAAGGACTACACCATGGTGGCGGCGGAGGACGAGGGCTATGTCCGCCGATGCGCCGAGCTGGTGAACCGGCAGCTGAGCGAGGTGTCCGCCGGGGGGCGGCTGTCTCAGGCGGACGCGGCGGTGCTGGCCGCCATGAACATTGCCGACCAGCTGATGAAGGAACAGGAGGCGGCGGAAAACCTGCGCCGCCAGGTGAAAGAGGGCCTGGAGGAGGCCAACAGCCTGAAGCTGGAGCTGTCTGAGGCCAAGCGGGAGATTTTCAAGCTGGGGACGCGGAAATAAGATTCCCCAGGGGCGGCCTCTGGCCGCCCGATACCCGAACGCTTTTACAAACAGCGGGCGGCCACAGGCCGCCCCTACAGCGATTTACCGGAGGTTTTGCCTGATGATGGAGCTGCTGGCCCCCGCCGGGTCTATGGAGGCGGTAACTGCCGCCGTTCAGAACGGGGCGGACGCCGTTTATTTTGGATACGGAGACTTCAACGCCCGCCGCGGCGCCCGGAATTTTACCCGGGAGGAGGCCGCGGCGGCGGTCTCTTACTGCCATCTCCGGGGGTGCAAGGTGAATCTTACCCTGAACACCCTGCTCACCGACCGGGAGCTGCCCGCCGCCGCCGAGGTGGCCGCCCACGCCAGCGGCATCGGGGTGGACGCGGTGATCGTCCAGGACCTGGGGGCGGCCCGGATGCTCCGCCAGTCGGTGCCCGACCTGCCCATCCACGGCTCCACCCAGATGAGCGTCCACTCCCTGGATGGGGTGAAGCTGTGCGCCGACCTGGGGATGACCCGGGTGGTGCTGGGCCGGGAGCTGAGCCGGGACCAGATCGCCTACATCTGCCAGAACGCCCCCATTGAGATTGAGGTCTTCGGCCACGGGGCCCTGTGCATGTGCTGGTCGGGGCAGTGCTTTTTCTCCTCGGTGATCGGGGGGCGCAGCGGCAACCGGGGGATGTGCGCCCAGCCCTGCCGGCTGAACTACGGCTGGAACGGCCGGGCGGACGAGCACCCCCTGTCCCTGAAGGACCTGTCCCTGGCCGGGCATTTGAAGGCCCTGCAGAACATGGGGGTGGCCTGCCTCAAGCTGGAGGGCCGGATGAAGCGGCCGGAATATGTGGCCATCGTCACCGGCATCTACGCCCGGGCCCTGCGGGAGGACCGGGAGCCCACCTCTGAGGAGATTGACATATTAAAGCAGGCCTTCTCCCGCCAGGGCTTTACCGACGGCTATTACATGGGGGAAAAAGGCCCCGATATGTTCGGCACCCGCCAGGAGGAGAAGGAGCCTCGTGAGCTCTACGCCCAGGCCCGGTCCACCTATGAGAACGGGGTGGAGAACCGGAAGGAGCCGGTACGGATGTACGCCCTGATCCAGCGCGGCCAGCCCGCCCAGGCGGCGGCGGAGGACAGGGAGGGCCGGGTGGTCCAGGTGGAGGGCCCCGTCCCCGAGGAGGCCAAAAACGTCCCCCTCACCCGGGAGAAGGTGGAGGGCCAGCTCTCCCGCACCGGGGGCACCCCCTTCCAGTGCGAGAAGGCCACCGCCAGGGTAGAGGAGGGCCTGTCCCTCCCCCTGTCCGCCCTCAACGACCTGCGGCGGCGGGTGCTGGAGGAGCTGGGGAAGGAGCGGCAGAAGCCGGTCCAGCGCCGGAGGGAGGCCTATCAGCCCGGGGTGCGGTATGAGAATCAGAAAGAGGGTCCGGTGTTCACTGTCTCCCTGCGGACCGCCTCCCAGCTCAGCGCCGAGTTGCTGAAGCGGAAGCCCGCCCTCCTCTACCTCCCCGCCGACGAGGGGGCCGCCCACCCGGAGGCCGTCAAGCGCTGCCAGCAGGCGGGGGTGGCGGTGGCCGTCTCCCTGCCCCGCATCTGCACCGACAAGGAGCTGCCCCAGCTGGAGAAGGAGCTGGCCGCCCTGCGGGAGCTGGGAATTGAGGAGGCCCTGGCCGGCACCTGGGGAATGGTCCGCCGGGCTCAGCAGCTGGGTTTTGCCGTCCGGGGGGACTACGGCCTGGGGGTGTATAACAGCCAGACCATGAAGGAGCTGAAACGGCTGGGCCTGATTGGGGCCACCGTGTCCTTCGAGATGAAATTTCCTCAGATTCGGGATATCTCCAAGACCCTCCCCACTGAGTTTATCGCCTACGGCCGCCTGCCTTTGATGATTACCGAGACCTGTATCATCCATAACCACTGCGGGCGGCACACCTGCAATAACGTAAACCTGCTCACCGACCGGAAGGGGGAGCGGTTCCCCGTGGTGAAGGCCTGGGGGTGCCGGAACGAGATTCTCAACTCCAAAAAGCTGTTCCTGGCCGACAAGCAGAAGGACTGGCAGAAGCTGGGCCTGTGGGGGGCGCGGCTGATGTTCACCACCGAAAACGCTCTGGAGTGCGCCCAGGTGCTGGAACGGTACATGAATCAGGGCAAATACCAGCCCAACGACTTCACCCGGGGACTGTATTACCGGGATGTGGAGTAGAGGGCGGCCTTCGTCCCGCCCGCAGGCGGCAAGCCTCCTTTAGAAGTGCGAATCAATAGTAGAACTCGAAAAAAATAAAGACAAATGGTACAAAAAGGATGAGAATGGATTTGTGGAAAACAAACTCATCGAATTATACTGCACCATTTGCCAATGCAATGATAGCAGATTCAGAGAAGAATTACAACACCAAAGCAACAACAATTGTCCCCAATTTACAGATGAGGAGTTGATTACGGTCTACCTGTGGGGCAAAGGACAGCAATTGTTGACGCGGAAAGCGATCTATAACTACACGAAAAGTCATCTTTTCGGGTGGTTTCCGGCCCTGCCCAGCTACCAGGCGTTTTGCCGCAGATTAAACCGTATTGCCGGAGCATTTCGGGCTTTATCGGAAATTTGG
>ERZ808037.915-NODE-915-length-22848-cov-4.633613_pt1 | contig 22848 bp, 22 predicted proteins | sample MGYA00380190_ERZ808037 | MGnify/ENA primary metagenome ERZ808037 (study PRJEB31490, sample SAMN06133399) | mouse gut metagenome | isolation source: J9 | host: mice | place: China: Chengdu | collected 2015-05 ... | reverse complement strand
TCCCCATTTCCTAAATTGCCACTTGAAATAATTAAGTAGGCAGTTTTAATCAGGATAGAAACAATCAAAGGATATTTGCTGTGTCCGATGATTGTCACCGGAAACTTAATAATGGTGATTTTAAGTTTTAACAGGCTACCCCTATTTTGCCGTAGGAGGTAGCCGATTTACTTTTTATGGTGATTGTAAAGGTACGACAGAACTGCTTATACAACCAATAGCAGCATTAATGTTACTAACGTGTCCATATGTACCTCCTTTCCGTTTCTGGAAAGGCAATCACCAGACTATCCCTACGTTGCTTTAATCTGACGGAGGATATTCTATTATATTCGATAAGGTAAGACAATAAACAAATTGGTTGTGATGAATTCATCACAGGTGATTCTTAACGATAATATGTGACCAGACCACATTACAACGCAAATACGCCTTTTTTCACCACTCAAAATCTGCAAAAGTTCGTAAAATCAAGGCTTGTGGGTATATGCCTTGTTAATTAAGAGGCGCGAAGCGCTGCAGATTTTGTGGCATTTGTCAAGCGCCTTTTGAAAAAAGGTGGAGAAAAAATGGGATCTCAGAAGTCTGATAAATAAAGGCTTAGAGATTCCGAGAGTCTATTTTTTAGATAGGGAGGAAAGTGTTTTGAACCAAGAAGAAACACGACAGAAGTATATTGAACGCTTGATAAGAGAGAAACAAACATATATATCATGTGTTACGGGTATTCCGTCACCTGTATTATCAGAATTCTAGGTAGGTAGGAAGACGCTGCACCCAGAATCACAACTGAATATGGAAAGCAATCAGAGTGTGGAGGATCTGATTGTAAATTTATGAAAATATGAAAGTACGGAGGAACTGAAAATAGGATACGTATAGAGAATATGTAGATAAGAGAAAATATGTTCAGATTTGTCTGCTGAATTTCTTGTGAAATGGATATCGAGATGATACAATATAGGCAAATAAAGAAGAATGTTAGAGGAATTGGATAATTGGTTAAAAACGAGAAACAGATAGACAAAGAAGAGATAGCTTCAGGGATGATACTATTTGGGCTTTTGGCCTTGATTCTTACGGCTATTTTTGTAAATTACATTGATAGTGCGTGCTTTGTTTTGCTTATATTTATAGTTGAAGTCCTTTCTGTCATAATTGGATTAATAATATTAAAAATAGAAAGTAATCATAGAGAAGCAGCCCATTCCGTGAACATTAATGAGTTTCAAAAGGAATATGATGAATATACACATAAGTTAGGAATAGTAAAAAGTAATACACATGTAACATTATGTGAGACAGATGAAGAGGATTGTGAATCAGATATACCGCACTACTTATGGATTGATAATGGAACAGTGAATATCTTTCCAATGGCGAAATATTATATACAATGGCATACAAGCGAAAGCAGTAGGCCAGATATTTCAGAATTAAAATTAAAATCTATTCCAATTAATTCTATCTTATATTTTGAAGAAGTAGGGGAAGTAAATCGATATGAGATAGAAATCCCTGAAAAAAGCACAATAAAGAAGGTTTTGTTTGGAGAGGCGATTTTTGATAGCTGTGGCGATGTAGTAGGCTTCAAAGAACTAACCAAAACCCAAATTGTTACTAAGGATAACCGTATGGTAGAGTTAGTTTATAAAAAAGCAAAAAATAAAAAGGAAACTTTAACATTTAAACATGATGCATATGAGGTTTTTAAAAAACTCATTCCGTCAAAAGAATTATAGGAAGAGAAGGAGTAGTAAAATGATCAGAGAAAATAAGAAAATATTGTACATGTAGTAAATAAGATAGTATAATTACAGTCAAGTAATGTGATAGGGGATTTGATTATCATTATATTACATGAGGTAAAGAAATGTCTTGCAAAAAGTAAAGATGAAGAATTGGCTTGGGCTAGTAATTATACAGGATTTAACAAAGAAGAATTCAAATGTGAGATAATAAAAGATCCAAAGAAAATAGGACTATTTAAAAAAGAAGAAGGTCTTTATCATTGTTGGTATGAATATGAGGGTATGAATGCGGATAAGGAATTTGTAATTGCAGATGCTCATTTATACGTGGATTGTGCAAAAAAAGATACTCGTAATTAGATTTGGATTCAAAGCATATGAGCTTGATTGTTCTGATTTGGCTGATTATGAGATAGTTACGCTGAGGAGGCGAGCGAAATAATAGATTTCGCTCTGCCATCATGGAATTTGTGACGCTTCGGCACAAATTCTTGGTTGAAAAGATTGCTGTCAAGCAATTTTTTCAACCTTATACCCATCTGCGCACTGCGGCGCGCACTCAAATCAATAGTTGAATATGCATTTTATTCAACCTTCTACTTCAATGACTCTTTTTGTTGCCTTAGTCATCATTTTTCCAATGAATAGAGGATGTCGGTAAGAAAATTTCATTTGTGCCGTTTGAATTGCAGAGTGGCAAATCACAAACTTTTTTATCCAGATACGATCAGCCAGCCCATATCCAACTTTTTTTGCATCTGCCTTAAATTCTATTGGAACAGAAATTCCTGATGCTGATTTTGTATTTGTTAATGGTGGGTGGAACAAATGGAAAGTGATACCATACTCTTCATTTTCTATTTGCAGACATTTAGCCAATGATTCTATTGCTCCTTTTGAGGCCGCATAAGGAGAAATATTCTCAAAACCAGTTACACCAACACCAGAGCTTGTAAAAATCATACGTCCCTTACCTGCCTTACGCATACATGGAAGAACGGATTTTACCAGCCGTAACGCTCCGAAATAGTTGACATCCAGCACATCTTGGTAAATGTCGAAACCAATATTCTGTTCGCTTTCAAATACACAAAGACAAGCGTTATGAATAGCGATATCAATATTCCCAAATCGCTCCATCGCCTGTTTTACGCCGTTTTCTATGCTCCCAAATACTTTTGCATCCGCAAGAATGGGCAAAACAGTTTTGGGATAGTTCTTCTGCAGTTTTTCAACCGCATCTATCTGAATGTCCAATACTGTTACAGAATTGCCTAATTCCAATAATCTTTCTACCATATAATATCCGATACCTTGATTTGCGCCAACAATAATGATATTTCCCATTTTAGTTTTCCTCCGCAATTTCTTCAAAAAATCTTTGCACATGCCGATATACGTTTGCACGAAAGGACTGCTTATGTTCATCGGTCAGTGGGCCACAGAATAGCCACCGCTGGGCAAACAGAAAGATTGGTGCATAGTATTTTTCGGCCACATAGTAGCTGTCTGTGTGTTTAATAATCTTCATTTCCATTAATGCAGAAAACACCTTGCTCTGAAACGCAAGAGGTTTGGCAAAAATCCAGTGGTCGTAAATTTTTTGAACCTCCTCATTGTGGAACTGTTCAATAAGGAGCAGGCGAATCACCTTATTGCAAAAGTCATCCATCAAGTATTGTTCAAAGAAGTAATTTCCTATTATATCGTGGGAGCCTATATTGTGCGAACCATTCGTATCATTTAGCATAGATTCTAACCGGCTCATCATGGTGGTCGCCGTATTTTGAAAACGTTGTAGCAATTCCTCTAAAATTGTCCGCTTATTCTGAAAGTGGTAATAAATTGAGCTCTCCTTGATATTTACTTTTTTACAAATATCTCTGATAGAAACTGCTGAAAATCCTCTTTGTGAAAAAAGCTCTAAAGAAACCATTAAAATAGTTTCCTTTGTGTCCTGCATTGTCATACCTCCGATTCTAACAGTCGTTAGGTTTATTGTACCTAACAATCGTTAGATTGTCAACTGCTTTCAAAAAAGTAGATAGGTGCAGAACATATGACAAATCAGAACATCCATTTTCAGTACCCGCACAAAACGGCAAGCAATTCGGGTGTGGCCGCACTCCGAAATTTTTGCTGGGCCGGGGTCCCGCAAAAATGCTTGTTGGGGAGCCTACCCAAACCCGGCTCTTTGGGACAAAATGTCCCAAAAAGGTTCCAAAGTGATAGATGATATGGTATAATTCTAGCTTGTATCAAACTCTTTTTGTTGGGAATTCTTCAAACAGGGTTACGAACTGGCGGGATGATAGGTCTTAGATGGTCTGATGTTGATTTCAAAAATAAAACTCTTCATGTACAAAGAACGATGGAGTACCGACATGATTTTGAAAGAGCAGAAAAATAAAATCAGAACAATGGAAGTTATATCCGCTGACTTTTCTGAACAGGTTTTCTCTGTAAAGATGGTACGTCAACATAAAACAGTGCATATGATACAAAACTATATTATTACTCTGACAAAATAGGAATGAAACATTTTTCCATGCACATATTAAGACATACGTTCGCCACAAGGTGCATTGAATCTGGAATGAAGCCAAAGACTTTTCAGACGATTTTGGTGCATTCCAATATAGGAATTACCATGAATCTGTATGTCCACGTAACGGATGTTGAAAATGAAATGCGAAACATCAAGGATATGATTAAAATTATTTAAGAGTTGGTGTAATATTGGTGTAGTAAAAATATAGAGAAAGGCAGAAATCCTTGAAATAAAAGGATTTTTGAATGGTAAATACAGCGTATGAAAATAGTATTTATGGGAACGCCTGATTTTGCGGCCGGCGCACTGGAGGCATTGATCGGCGCAGGATATGAGATTACCGCTGTGGTGACACAGCCGGATAAACCCAAGGGAAGGAGCAAGGAACTGCTTCCCCCTCCGGTTAAGCAGAGCGCCCTGAAACACAATATTCCGGTAATGCAGCCGAAGCGCATCAAAACGCCGGAGGCGGTGGCGGAGCTGAAACAGTATTCCGCGGATGTCTATATCGTGGCGGCGTTCGGACAGATTTTGTCGCAGGAGATCTTGGATTTCCCAAGGTATGGCTGTCTGAATATACATGCCTCTCTTCTGCCCAAATACAGGGGGACTTCACCGATTCAGCATGTCATCATGGACGGAGAAGAAAAGACGGGTATTACCATTATGCAGATGGATTCCGGGATCGACACGGGAGACATGCTGTACAAAAAGGAGATACCCATTGCGGATACGGATAATTATGAGACGCTGCATGATAAACTTATGGTGTTGGGCGGGGAAGCTATTTTGGAAGCGCTGCCGCTGCTGGAGCAAGGGAAGCTGATACCCGAAAAGCAGGACGATTCTCTCAGTTGTTACACATCTATGATTGACAAGAGCATGGGAAGGGTAGACTTTACTAAGGGAGCCGCGGAGATTGACAGGCTCATCCGCGGACTGACGCCATGGCCCAGCGCTTATACAAGCTACCACGGGAAACAGCTGAAAATCTGGAGGGCCAAAGCCGCCGCTGCTGCGGAAACGCCAGTGGCAAAAGACTCTGCTGCCGGAAATACCGCTGGGGGGAGCGCATCGGCCGGAGGGGATGCCGCAGTGGGAAGCAGCACGGTCGTTCCCGGAGAAATTGTAAAGGTGGATAAGGATTCCATAACCGTGGCAGCGGGAGACGGGGAATTGATTTTGTATGAGCTGCAGCTGGAGGGAAAGAAACGTATGAACGCACATGATTTTTTGCTGGGTGTTAAGATGCAGCCCGGCGAAAGACTGGGTGTTTGAGATTCCGTATAAGGAAATCGAGAAAGGAGTATGTCTATGGGTTATCATTATTTGGGATTTTATTGGGATCCCACATACTTTTTAGTGATTATCGGTATGGTGTTTTGCCTTGGCGCCAGCGCTCTGGTCAACCGTACCATGAATAAGTACGACAGAATCCGCAATATGAGCGGAATAACAGGGGCGGAGGCGGCCAGACGCATTTTGAATAATGAGGGCCTGTATAATGTACAGATAGAATGTCTGAGCTCCGGAAAGGGAGACCATTATGATCCACGTACCAATACCGTTAGATTATCCCGGCAAAATTATAATAATGCATCGGTTACGGCGGTGGGAGTTGCCGCTCATGAGTGCGGTCATGCCATTCAACATGCCAAGGGGTATGGGCCTCTGAACATTCGAAGCGCTATGGTGCCGGTGGTCAATATTGCGGGAAATTTGGGAATGCCCATTATTTTCATCGGCGTGCTGTTGAGCTGGAATCAAACTTTGATCCAGATCGGAATCTGGGCGTTTGCTCTTGCAGTGCTGTTTCAGCTGGTGACGCTGCCTGTGGAGTTTAATGCTTCCGCTCGTGCGGTGGCAAAGATCGACCAGTACGGACTTCTCACCGCGCAGGAAAACACGGGCTGTAAAAAGGTTTTGACGGCGGCTGCACTGACTTATGTGGCTGCTGCGGCATCTTCCATTTTACAGCTGCTGCGGCTGGTAATGTTGTTTGGCGGCGGACGAAGAAGAGACGATTAGTCCGCCCTCCGGCGACCGGCCGGAAAGTACACTTGAAAGCATAGGGACGGAGGTTAGAGGTGGCGGATAATAGCAGGGAAATTGTTCTGGATACATTGCTGGCGCTGGAGAAGGGCGGGGAATTCTCTCATCGGATGATCCGGGCGGTATTGGATAAATACGATTATCTGGATATCAGGGATAAGTCTTTTATAAAACGTTTGACGGAGGGAACCATTGAGCGGCAGATAGAGCTGGACTACTATCTGGATGCGGTGTCTTCGCTGTCGGTCAAGAAGATGAAGCCTCTTATCCGGTGTCTTTTACGCATGAGTGCGTATCAGTTGATTTATATGGATTCCGTGCCGGACAGTGCGGTATGTAACGAAGCGGTTAAACTTGCAGGAAAAAAGGGATTCCGCACTTTAAAGGGTTTTGTCAACGGCGTGTTGAGAAACCTGTCCGAACGGAAAGGAAAGTTTCCTTTGCCGGACGGGAAGCGGGAGCCTGCCCGCTTTTTGTCCGTAAAGTATTCCATGCCTCTCTGGCTGGCGGAGCTGTGGCTTTCCGAGTATGGGAGAGAAGTGACGGAGAGGCTGCTTGAGGGACTGCTGCAGATACATCCGGTATCGCTTCGTTTTGCTTCCAAGCTCTCGGAGCAGGAGAGGGAAGAGCGGGTAGAGCAGCTCAGACAGTCAGGGGCGGATCCCAAGGTCAGCCCCTATCTGCCTTTTGTCTATTCGGTAAAACATACGGACAATATCGGTATGCTTCCGGGCTTTCGGGAAGGGGAATATACGGTTCAAGACGTCAGTTCCGCGCTGGCGGTGGAAGCGGCGGGCATAAAAAATACGGACTTTGTTATGGACGTCTGTGCCGCGCCCGGAGGAAAGAGCATTTTCGCCGCGGAGAAGGCGGCTCATGTGCTGGCGAGAGACGTATCCTATGAGAAGACAGATATTATTACAGAAAATATCACCCGTATGGGCGCCGGAAATATCGAAGTTCAGGTTTATGACGCCGCGGATTTTGACCGGAACTATCAGGAGAAGGCGGATGTGGTATTGATGGATGTGCCTTGCTCCGGTTTGGGCGTCATGGGAAAGAAGCGTGACATCAAATATCATGTGACACCGGAAGGGCTTCGGAGTCTGACGGAGCTGCAAAGACGGATTGTGGATGGCAGCTGGAGGTACGTGAAACCGGGAGGTATTTTACTCTACAGTACTTGCACCATAAATTCCTATGAAAATGAAGCCATGGTAAAATACATTTCCGAAGAGCTTCCCTTTGACCCGGTTTCTCTGGAAGGCGCACTGCCTTCGGTTTTATGGCAGCAGAAGCGGGAATCGGAGGTGCGGCGGGAAGGCTGTCCGGCATCAAAACAGGAATCATTGGGGAAAGAAAGAGCGGGGAGTAAGATTGAGCTGACGGAAGAGCAGCAGGCTTCCTGCATTCAGTTTCTTCCGGGATACATGGAATGTGACGGTTTCTTTATAGCAAAATTCCGCCGCAGGATGTCCTGAGCTGTAACCATTACAATACCGGCGGAATTTCCTGATGTTCCAATGCGGGGGCAGGTTCCGTGAGCGTTCAGGAACGCATTTTATGCAGAGACAGGGGATTGGAGATATGGATTCGAGAGAGATAAAATCTATGACATTGGCGGAATTGCAGGATGACCTGACGGCAAGGGGAGAGAAGCCTTTCCGGGCAAAACAGATATACGAATGGATGCATGTAAAGCTGGCGAGAGGTTTTGACGAGATGACGAATCTCTCTAAGGTATTGCGGGAAAACTGTAAATTATGGTATACTTATACGTCGCTGGAGCCGGTACGGGTACAGGAGTCTAAGCTGGACGGCACCAAGAAATTTTTGTTCCGGCTTTTCGACGGGAATGTGGTGGAAAGCGTTTGGATGAAATACAAACACGGCAACAGTGTATGCATTTCGTCACAGGTGGGCTGCCGTATGGGCTGCCGGTTCTGTGCATCCACGCTGGACGGCTGGGAACGCAACCTCCTTCCTTCCGAAATGCTGGATCAGATTTATGCCATCACATTGCTGACCGGAGAGAGAGTATCCAATGTGGTGGTCATGGGAACGGGGGAACCCCTTGACAATTATGACAATCTGCTCCGTTTTATCCGGCTTTTGACGGACGAGAACGGCCTGCATATCAGCCAGAGAAACGTCACCGTTTCCACCTGCGGCATCGTACCGAAGATGAAACGGCTGGCGGAGGAGCGTCTGCAGATTACCTTGGCGTTGTCCCTCCATGCCGGAACGGACGAAAAGCGCAGGAAGCTGATGCCCATTGCGGAACGCTATTCCATTGCGGAACTGATGGAAGCCTGCAGGTATTATTTTGAACGAACCGGACGGCGGATTACTTTTGAGTACAGTCTGGTAGGGGGCGTCAACGACACGCAGGAGGACGCGGAGGAGCTGACGAAGCTGGCGAAGCCCTTAAACTGCCATGTAAATCTGATCCCGGTGAACCCTATTAAAGAGCGGAATTATGTGCAGTCGGATGCCGGCAGTGTCCGTGCATTTCAAAATAAACTTGAAAAAAACAAAATTAATGGTACTATAAGAAGGGAAATGGGCAGGGATATCGACGGCGCCTGCGGTCAGTTGAGGCGCAGACATATCGGTTCTCTGCAGGATTCGGAGGGAGAGGGACGTGCTTAAGACGTTTTCCATAACCAATATTGGTAAGAAGAGAAAAGTGAATCAGGATTTTATTTATACTTCGGAGCGTCCTGTGGGAAAACTGCCGAATGTTTTTATCGTGGCCGACGGAATGGGAGGACACAAGGCGGGAGATTATGCTTCTAAAACCACGGTGGAGACCATTGTGGAAGAAATCGCGGGGGCGGAAGAAACAGATGCGGCCGCCGTATTAAAAAGCGCCATTCAGACTGCCAACGGGCTGATTCGAAAATGTGCGGAGGAGTCTCCCGAGCTGGAAGGAATGGGAACCACCGTTGTGGCGGCTACCTGCAGCGGAAATATCCTTCAAGTGGCAAATGTAGGCGACAGCAGACTGTATATTGCAAATAGCAAAGAGATCCGGCAGATTACCAGAGACCATTCGCTGGTGGAGGAGATGGTGCGCATGGGAGGCATTGCCAGAGAGGAAGCCCGAAACCATCCGGACAAGAATATTATTACCAGAGCAGTAGGCGCAGACCACATTGTGAAACCGGATTTTTTTACGGTTAAACTGAATTCCGGAGATATGATTCTAATGTGCACCGACGGTCTGACTAACATGTTGGAGGACGAGGAAATCCATATGATTCTGGAAGAGTCCAGAGATATGGTAGAGAAGGCGGAAGAATTGGTAAAAGCAGCCAATGAAAAGGGCGGCAGAGACAATATCAGCGTCATCCTGATCGATCCGTTATCTGACTGATGGCAGTAATCGTGTGATGCGTTTAAATTAGAATGGAGAACAGATATGATTAAGATTGGAATGATGATAGGCGACCGGTATGAGATTCTTGAAAAAATAGGAACCGGCGGCATGTCAGATGTATATAAAGCAAAAGACCACAAGCTGAACCGCTATGTGGCGGTCAAGGTTTTGAAGCAGGAGTTCAGCGAGAACGCAAATTTCGTGTCCAAGTTCCGTATTGAGGCGCAGGCGGCGGCGGGCCTTATGCATCCCAGTATTGTCAATGTCTATGATGTAGGTGAAGAGAACGGTATCTATTATATCGTTATGGAGCTGGTAGAAGGCATCACCCTAAAGAAATATATCGAAAAAAAGGCAAGACTTTCCTACAAAGAGGCGGTGAGCATTGCCATTCAGGTAAGCATGGGCATTGAGGCGGCTCATAACAACCACATCATACACAGGGATATCAAGCCTCAGAATATTATGATTTCCAAGGACGGAAAGGTAAAGGTAACGGATTTCGGCATTGCAAAGGCGGCCACCAGCAATACCATTACCTCCAATGTCATGGGATCTGTACATTACACCTCGCCGGAACAGGCCAGAGGCGGATATAGTGACGAGAAGAGTGATATTTATTCTCTGGGAATCACTATGTTTGAAATGCTCACCGGAAGGGTGCCCTTTAACGGGGAGACTACGGTGGCCATTGCCATTAAACATATTCAGGAGGAGATGCCCTCTCCGGCGGAATTTGTACCGGAAATTCCCAGCAGCGTGGAGAGCATTGTCATAAAGTGCTGCCAGAAGTCTCCGGACCGCCGGTATCAGAGTATGCAGGAGCTGCTTGCGGACCTGAAACAGTCTCTGATCAATCCGGACGATGACTTCGTGGTGCAGAACGATCCCGATATTGAAGGCGGAACCCAGATGATCACTGACAGCGATATGGCGCAGATCAAGCGGCGCTCCGCTTATCAGGCTCCCCCGGAAGACACCATGAGACTGTTGTCGGATACGGAAGCCATGTATGAGGGGGATGAGCTGGAGGAAGAAGAGGAGGACGAATACGATTATAATCCTCGGATGGAGAGAGTGACTACCGTTTTGGCAATCCTTGCGGGTATTGTAATCTGTGTGATCATTATTATTTTGGCGGTTAAGGTATTCGGAGGGAGCGGAGAGAACTTGGGGCTTAGGAATCCGGTGATTACCTCCGAGGAGTCTTCTTCGTCCTCGCAGAGCCAGACCATAGAGTATGTCAAAATGCCGGATGTCAAGGGGATTAATGTGGATGATGCCAGAAATGCCTTGGTAAATTTGGGGATTCGTCCGGATATACAGTATGAAGAATCCGATGCCATTGATGTGGGAGTGGTAATCGGCGCCAACGTGGAAACGGGGGAAGACGTGGCTGTGGGCAGTACGGTGGTGCTTATGGTAAGCGCAGGCGTTTCCGGAGTGGAAGTGCCCAACGTGGTGGACAGTATTTTTGAGGAAGGGGAGGAGAGCCTTGTTTTTCTCGGCTTTGCCGTGACGAAGATGGAGGCATATTCCGATACCGTAGAGGAAGGCGTGATTGTATCCCAGTCTCCCGTGGCGGGAACCAAAGCGCCTCAGGGCAGCAATATTACCGTGACGGTCAGTCTGGGAGAGGAAGAGGTAAAGCCCCGGGTGCCTAATCTGCTGGGAATGACGGAAGAGGACGGGACGTTTACGGCCGTGGAGGCCGGTGTGGGAATCGGCAGCGTCTCCTATGTGTTCAATTCGGAATACCCCGAGGGCCAAATCTGCTACCAGAGTTATTCCTACGGTTCCTATGTGGATCCGGGTACGAATATGGACATCCGGGTAAGCAAGGGGCCTGAACAGCACACTTACAAATGCAATGAAAGTATTGCCGCGCCCACCAGAGAGGAGGCGCCTGACTATGTAGCCGGTACTTCCGTGATTGTAACGTTGATTACGGATGAAAATCAGGTACTGCTTGAGACCACAACGGCGGCCTTTCCCGTTGCCACCAATTTCTCCGGCATTAAATGTTCCGGCGGGACGGTGACCCTTGTCTATACGGTAACAGGAGAGCCTACCATCAATCCTGAAACCGGGGAGACCATTCCGGGAGAAGCGGAGGAGAAAGTGGTTAAAAGACGTGTGGAATTTACGGTGGAGTAGCGGATGCGTGGGAAAATTGTCAAAGGAATAGCCGGATTCTACTATGTCCATGTTTCGGAAGAGGATGTGGAGTGCGGGGAAGCGGGAATATATGAGTGCAAGGCAAAGGGTGTTTTTCGGAAAGACCACCGGAAGCCTCTGGTGGGCGATGATGTGGAGATGGATCTTCTGGATCAGGAAAAACGTCTGGGCAATATCAGGGAGCTGCTTCCGAGGCACAGCGAATTAATCCGCCCCGCGGTGGCAAATGTCGATCAGGCACTGGTGATTTTTGCCATCACAAAACCCCAGCCTAATTTTAATCTTTTGGATCGTTTTTTGATTATGATGCAGCAGCAGGAGGTTCCTTGTGTTGTCTGTTTTAACAAGCTGGATTTGGATCGGGAGGGGGACGGACGCCGCTATCGTGAAATTTATGAGGGATGCGGTTTCCGGACCCTCTCCGTCAGCGCTGCAGAACGGAAGGGAATTAGCGAATTAAAAGAGCTGCTGCGAGGGAAGACCACCACGGTGGCAGGCCCCAGCGGTGTGGGAAAGTCTTCCCTTGTCAACTGCCTGCAGTCCCAAATCACTATGGAGACAGGGCAGATCAGCGAAAAGATCGAGCGGGGGAAGCATACCACCAGACATGCGGAGCTGATTGCCTTGGGTGCCGATGCTTATATTTTGGATACCCCCGGTTTCAGCTCCCTCGGTCTGTTTGACTTGGAAAAGGAGCAGTTAGGAAGGTACTTTCCCGAATTTGCGGAGTATGAAAAATGCTGCCGTTTCGGCGGATGCGCTCACATGAATGAGCCTGTCTGCGGCGTGAAGGACGCGGTGGCAGAAGGTAAAATCAGTAAAATGCGATATGAAAATTATTGTTTGTTATACGAAGAGCTGAAACACAAAAAGAGTTTTTAAGCCAATAAAAAGAGACCAAGCGGGAAATTCTGCCGGATTTGGTCTCTTTTGCTTTGCGTATTGTTTGGGGCTGACGGATAAGGATTATATGTGCAAATTGTGCCTGAAAAAGTGCGAATTGTTCCAAATATATTTCTTTTTTGTCGAGAAAGAAATATGATGCTTTTGACAGATTAATAAATTGTTTATAATTCATCCACCGGTCTGTTTTTGGGGAAGTTTACTGTGGATGAAAATACAGACTTTATTATGATTCCTGAATAACATTTTGACAAATGAATCGAGGTGCAGCATTGTGTTAAAGACAATCAAAGGAAGGCTTACCATGGGCGTGATCGCTATTGTTGTATTCAGTATTCTCCTGACTACGGCGGGCATCATTACCGTTGCGGGGAAGCGCATGATTCAAGATCAGACGCAGGCTTTACAGTTAAATGCCGATAAATACGCGGAGGAAATTAATACATGGATCGAAAACAAGAAAATGCTTGTGGAGGGAGCAGCGGCCAGTATCCAGGCAGGGGGCACTACGGATACAAGCTTTGCCCAGTCCGTAGCGGATATACATGCAGCCGGCAGAGAAGAGCTCTTGAACCTGTACTGTGGGACAAAGGACGGCAGATTTATCCAGTCTAACAGGGATGCATCAATCCCTGAGGGGTATGATCCCACGGAGAGGGGATGGTATAAACAGGCGGCCGAAAGAAAAGGAGTTATAGTGACGGATCCCTATTGGGATGTGGTGACGGGACAGATGTGTACCACCATTGCAGCGCCCGTATATATGGGGAATGAACTGCAAGGTGTTATAGGATTGGATGTGACGCTGGGAACGGTGACGGATCTGACAGGGAGCATCCGTTATGAACAGGGAGTGTATGGGTTTCTGGCGGACAGCAGCGGGCAGTATGTGGCGCATGAGAATAAAGCTTATGAGCCTACCGAAAATACCGCGGTGGCTGTGGCGGCTGTAATGCCGGAACTAAAAGAAATGATAGAGGGAAACGGAGACGGAGTGAAAAAGCTCACGGATTACGATGGCAGTGAATGCTATTTTGCCGTATCGGAAATCACAGGAAGCTGCTGGAAGCTGGGAGTAGTAGTACCCGCCGCCAATGTTATGTCCTCCCTTACCGCCATGATTGTGGTGGCAGCCGTTATCGCACTGGTTATCCGAGTATTTGTGGCCTTGTTCATGGCCGGATTGATCGGCAGGCTGCTGGCGCCCGTACAGATGCTGAAGCAATTTGCTTCCGGGGATTTTTCCGAGAATGCTGTGGTTGAGAAAGGGATTCCGGAACAATATAAGAATGAGACGGAGCAGATTAGAACAGCCACTGTGGAGGTAAAACAGCAGATCAGGGAGATTATACTGAATACGAAACAGGAAGCTGAGAGGATCGGCAATATTGCCGCGGGGACTTCTGTAAAGATGACGGATTTAGACCAGAATATTTCCGGTATTTCAGATATGGTCAACTGTGTCATCGGACAGACAGCAAAGGCGAGGGCACTGGCCGAAAACATTAAAAATAACGGGATGGAGTTGGGAAATGCCATAGAGAATGTAGCCAGAAAAGCGGAGGAAGCGGCAAAACAGTCCGGCGGAATCACGGAGCGGGCAGGCAGACAGCGCAGGTCTTCCGAGAAATCTGCGGAGGAAGCCGTTGCACTTTATCAGGAGACCAGAGACGATTTGGAGAAAGCCATTGCATACAGCCGGAAAGTACAGGAAATTGATGCTTTGACGGAAGAAATCCTTTCCATCAGTTCCCAGACCAATCTTCTGGCGCTGAACGCGTCTATTGAGGCGGCCAGAGCCGGTGATGCCGGAAGAGGTTTTTCCGTTGTGGCCGATGAAATCAGGCAGCTGGCGGATCATTCTAAGCAAGCGGTGGATCAGATTCGTCAGGTGACGGAGAGCGTGGTGAAAAATGTAGAATTTCTGTCCGAAAGCTCCGGAAAATTGTTGGAGTTTATGAACGGGAAAGTCATGGAAGACTATAGGGGTATGACCGGACTGGCGGAAGTTTATCAAAAAGATGCGGAATTCTATAATGATATTTCCGGTGAACTGGGAGTTTCCTCTCAGGAAATGAGCGCCAGCATGTGTGGGATCAATGAATCGCTTGCAGCTATCACCGATCTTGTGTGCGGAATTGCGGAATTTATGGAGAACATGGAACATTCCGCAGAGATATCCAATGAAAATTCGGAGGCGGTTATGACTCAGATTCAGGAATTATTCCGTCTGAGCGAAGTATTGAATCAGACAGTGGCATCCTTTAGAGTATAGAGCGGCATGAGTGCCCGCCAAAGCGGGCATATGGGAGTTAGAGTGAGAGGAATGAGGGAGTAATGTTAGGTGGTCCTGTATATATAGCAATGATTCGTTATGCCATAAGCCTTGTGGGTACAATTGTTTTGTTTTCTCTTATGAGCGAATCGCGTTTTGATAAGAAGAATACGGTAATCCGTTATGCCTGTTTCAGCACGGTTTTGGTTTCGGCGGCCTGTGTCTGGTATGCGGTGGATTGGGAGAGCAGTTCGAAGACGGCAGCTATTGTAATGTACATTTGTTTTTGCTGTTTTGCGATGTATATGAGCAGTGATCCCATCGGCTTGTCTTTATATAAATTGGCCCTTAACTTTTATCTGCTGGCTGTATTCCTTGTGACCGGAATCGAAGTTTCCGTCCTGTTCTTTAACAGAAATGTGTGGGTGGACATTATTGTACGTATTCTGTTGGTCATAATTATTTCACTTTTCATAAATAAGAAGATCAAAAATTCCATCCGGGGCTTTACTCATTATGTGGAGACCGAATTGGACAGATTCAGTGTTACGGTTATGAGTATCAGTATTTTATTCGGTATCGGTTTTGTTTTAAATCCCAACTCTCAGGAGCAGACACCCTATCACTTTTTTCAAGTGGGTATGAACTTTTTCCTGACGGGTGCGCTGCAGCTCTTGATATTCCGGCTCTATATGCATATCGGAAAGGAAAAAGAATTCCAGAAAGAGAATCAGCTGATTAAGATGAACCAGCGTTTGTTGGAGAGGCAGATGGAGCTTCTGGAGGAATCGGTGGAGTCCGGCAGAAGAATCCGGCATGATGCGAGACATCATAATGCCGTTATTGCGGAGTATGTGCGCAGAGGGCAGTCGGAAGAGCTTTTGCAGTATCTGCAGGAATACGTAGAGGAGACGGAACGGAACATGGCCAAGGTAATATGTGACAACACTGCCGTAAACAATATTCTTTCGGCTTACACCGGAAAGGCGGAAAAGGAACAAATCAAAGTTGCCCTTGATGTGGAACTGGAAAAAGATTTTAGTATACCCAGTATTGATTTGGTGACAATATTGGCAAATGCATATGAGAATGCAATTTACGGATGCATGGAGGTGCGGAAACAGTCTCCCTGCCGGGAATGTAAGATTCACCTGATGCTCAAGCGCAAGAAGAATAAACTGGTCATTTACTGCAGCAATACATGCAAAGCGGAAGTCGAGATAAAAAACGGACAGCCCAAGCCGGAAGCAACGGGAGGAATCGGGGTGCTTAGTATTATCAAGGCAGTGGAAAATTATGACGGCGAATACGATTTCAAGAACGACAATGGGGTATTTGTATTTCGTCTGATTATGAAGATTCCAGAGAGCTTGCCCGATGACGAAAAATGAGTTTACTGTGAAAGTATTGAATCCTGCCTGCGGAAACCGCGACGAAATCCCCAGACTTTCATGCATGGTGGAGCAGCCGGAATGTATGGGAGTTTACTGTCAAAAATATGGATTGGTATCTGTGATAAAGCACACTGAGGTGAGGTACGATTATGTATTTGATAGCGCTCTGCGATGATGATGAGGCTGATCTGAATAAAACGGAAAAGATGCTTGGCCGTTATGAAGAAAGACATGTGGAAGTAAAATTTATGACAGAGCGGTTTGAGAACGCAGAGCAGCTGCTTGGGATGGTAAGGGAGAAAGGCTATGCACCGGATTTTGTTTTGATGGATATCTACATGCCGGAAAAGCTGGGAATCCATGCGGCGCGTGAACTTCGTAATATGGGTAACAATTGCAAGATTGTTTTCCTTACCACATCCAAAGAACATGCATTAGATGCTTATGCCGTGGATGCGGTGCAGTATCTGGTAAAGCCGGTTTCGGAGACAATGCTTTTCCCCTTACTTGACAGGCTCTTAAAGGAGACGGAGGAGGAGCGCAGAAAATACATCGTATTGAGGATTGACGGCAAAATCCGGCGTGTGGCATTGAATGATGTCGTGTGTTGTGAAGCCCACGGAAAAACACAGCATTTGTATCTCACGGATAACCGGCATTATGTACTGCGGATTACCATGGCGGAGCTTAATGAGATGATGGCATGTTACCGGGAGATTGTGCGGGTGGGGGCGGCATATATTGTGAATTTGGATCATGTGGACAGCTTCAACGCCCAAGAACTTCATATGGACAACGGAAAGAAAATATTTCTTCCAAGAGGATCCTTCCAGTCACTGCGGGAGAAATATTTTGACTACTATTGCGGGTAGGAAATAATGGAATAGCACGCTTTGGGACCGACAACTAAATATTTGTGTATCTGAAAAGGAAATTTTCAAGCACGAAGATATCCTTTTCTTTTTGCATATAATAACAAGCTATATGTAAAGGATAAAAATGATGGCAGCATACATCAGAGATGGCGTATGCCGTCTTAATTTTATATGTTCTGTGTTCAACTGATAATAATAAGGTGGCAGCTGGAATTATTTGGTTATGTGTGTTAAAATAGCAGAAAATGATACGGAAAGCATCAGTGAGATTGCATCCATAGAGTCACAGAACCACTATTTACGGATAAACTTATCTTCTGGTAAAGTGCTGCGGCTGCGCATGGAGCCGTCACAGATGTTTGAGGAAGTACAGAGGGCGTATATGGAGTTCTGCAGGAAGGAGACGAGAAAATGAGTGTACCTCATCGGATTCCGGGATTGTTTCTTATGGCATTGTGCCATGTAACTGTCATTTACCATATGCTGGAACGCAGGTACAGCAGAGGGAAATTTGTGCTTTTAAGCTGCCTGTATGTGGCCAGCTTTGTCTGTATGGGCGTGTTCACATATATGGTAAGCGGCATAACTGCGACGTTTTCATATCTGGGGGTTGCGGTATGCCTGTTCTTTTTTTTCTGTATTGTCTCAAAAGAGTGTCTTCCCAAGAAAAGCTTTTTGTTCCTTACTTATTTTGGTCTGTTTTCCATCATAGACAATTGTCTGAAGCTCATGGTAACGCTGCTTTTGCCGCATCTGTCTGCCCTGGCGGGGTTTTATCTGGTAAATGTGCTGCGCACGGCCGCGCTGTTATTGATACTGGTATTGTATAAAAAATATGCGGCGTCGATGATACAGTCCCTTGCGGATATCAAAAAGGGCAGATGGTGGAATCTGGCGCTGATTGCCCTGTTGTTCTATCTGCTGCAGGTGGTTGTTACCGTTTTGTATATAGCAAATGTCATGCCAGAAACCTATTTGCTTTTCCTGTTTATCACGATCAGCTTTGTGATGTGCGCGGTATATGCTGTTGTATTCAGCAATGTCAGTTACATGAAGAAGGATGCGGAGGCGGAATTGATCCGTCAGAATGCGGAATATTTTTCCAACCGTCTGACTGTCTTACAAAATGCAGAGGAAGCTAACCGCAGGCTCCGGCACGATATGCGGCATCATATAGAAACGATTGCAGAATATGCAAAATCAGAAGACCATTCTGCTATTCTTGCTTATATTGGTGAATACAGAAGTGAAATATCGGATGCGGCAGTAAAAGAATATTCTCTAAACAGGACAATTAACAGTATTCTTACCGTTTATGCGGGTAAAGCAGCGGAAAACGGCATTGATTTTTCAGTCCGGTGCAAAGCAGCGAAAGATCTGAAGATGCGGGAAATCGACATCATTGCTCTTTTAGGAAACCTGCTTGAGAATGCACTGCATGGATGTCAGGAATCCGGGAAAGAAAACAAAAGTATTGAAATCCGTATCCGGTTACAGAAAAAAATATTGATCATCCTGTGTAGCAATACCTGTTCGGATGATCTTGAGCTTGCGGCCGGTCTGCCCGCAAAGAAAAGCATCGGCGTATCCAGTATCCTTTCTGTCTGCCGGAAGTATGACGGAAATTTGGATTACAGAATAGAAAATGAAACCTGTTTCGCCTGCGCGCTCTTGAATTTATGAGTTTGTCAATAATGTCAATATGTTTACGGACATCTGCCTGCCGGACGGGAGCGGCATGGAGTGCGCATTCTTTTCGCGTTTTGTGTGCATCTTGTAACGGTTTAGTGACCTGTCTGAACTGCTGCGGATTTAGGCATAAAATTCAATTTGATTATTCCAAAATGTCAGTAGATATGCTATAATGCTAATTTGTATCAAACTCTTTTTGCTGGAATACGGCAGAAAGGAGTTGGTTTTATGGGTAAAGACTTGAAGGACAAAGAACTTGAAGGACAAAGAACTTGGAGTTAGAGAAAATAGAAAGTGCCCTGGAAATTGTGTAATGCTTTGTGTAGTAATAATATAGAGAAAGGCGGAAACCCTTTATTTACAAGGATTTCTGAGCAGGTATAACAAGAAATGAAACTAGGAATCGTCGGTCTGCCCAATGTGGGCAAAAGCACATTATTTAATTCTTTGACAAAAGCCGGAGCGGAATCCGCAAATTATCCCTTCTGCACAATCGACCCGAATATCGGTGTGGTGGCAGTGCCTGACGAGAGGCTGAAAGCGTTAGGGGATATGTATCAGTCCAAGAAGGTTACGCCCGCGGTGATTGAATTCGTGGATATTGCGGGCTTGGTAAAAGGCGCTTCCAAGGGAGAGGGCTTGGGGAATCAGTTCCTAAGCAATATCAGGGAAGTGGATGCCATTGTCCATGTGGTGAGATGCTTTGAGGACGCCAATGTTATTCATGTGGACGGAAACGTGAATCCTTTAAGAGATATTGAAACCATCAATCTGGAACTTATCTTTGCCGACTTGGAGGAGCTGGAAAGACGCTATGCCAAGGTATCAAAAGCGGCCCGGATGGACAAGGCTTACGCCAAAGAGTTAACACTGTTAGAACGCATCAAAGCCCATCTGGAGAGCGGAAAGCTGGCAAAGACGCTGGAGGCGGAGGATGAGGATGAAGCGGCCTTGTTAAAAGAATATAATCTTTTAACCTACAAACCTGTCATCTATGCGGCAAATGTGGCGGAGGATGATTTGGCTGACGACGGCGCTTCCAATGGGTTTGTCTCCGAGGTGAAGCGCTTTGCAGAAAGCGAGAACAGTGAAGTGTTTGTAATCTGTGCCCAGATCGAGCAGGAGATTTCCGAGCTGGACGAGGATGAAAAAGCAATGTTTTTGGAAGATTTGGGATTGTCCGAGTCCGGTTTGGAGAAACTAATACGTGCCAGCTATTCTCTGCTGGGATTAATGAGCTTTTTGACCGCAGGAGAGGACGAAACAAGGGCATGGACCATTAAAATAGGCACAAAAGCGCCTCAGGCCGCCGGAAAAATCCATTCCGATTTTGAGAGAGGCTTTATAAAGGCGGAAGTAGTCAACTACAAAGACCTGCTGGAACAAGGCTCCTTGGCCGCAGCCCGTGAAAGAGGCATGGTGGGCATGGAAGGCAAAGACTACATTGTCCAAGACGGAGACGTTATACTCTTCCGGTTCAATGTGTGAAAACAGTGAGACAAACTGACAAACCCCAATTTCATGCTTGCATGAAAATTTGGATTTGTCGGCTTGCCGAACGTCCATCATGAGCGAAGGCTTGCCGAAGCGAATGGTGGAAGCACGAAGTGCATGTTTTCACAAGAGCTTGCATGAAATTTGGGATTGAAGGCTTGCCGAACATCGGCCTCAATTACCAGAATTTTGAAAGGAGTATGTATGAACGCAGGTGACATTGCTTTCCCCAATCTGGGAATCTATTTGGAAAATGTACCGAAGCATTTCAGCATATTTGGCTTTGAGATAGCATTTTACGGGGTAATTATAGGAATCGGCATTATTGCAGGAATCATGACGGCGGCGTATCTTGCGAAACGTACGGGCCAAGATCCGGAAATTATCTGGGATTTTGCGATATATGCAGTGATTTTTTCCATAATAGGCGCCAGAATTTATTATGTGATTTTTGAATGGGATTTGTATAAAAATAATCTTCTCAACATCTTCAATATCCGCAAGGGAGGCTTGGCGATCTATGGCGGTGTCATTGCCGCATTTATCACCTTGTTCGTCTACGCGCGGATTAAGAAGCTGAATGCCTTTCGGATAGGGGATACGGCAGTACCGGGATTGATTCTGGGGCAGGCCATCGGCAGATGGGGCAACTTTATGAACCGTGAGGTCTTCGGCGAGTACTATGACGGACTGCTTTCCATGCAGCTTCCTCTGGAAGCGGTGCGGGCCAGAGACGTCTCCGAGAATATTGCGGCACATATACCGGAAGGAGCAAACTTTATTCAGGTGCATCCCACCTTCCTTTATGAGAGCCTTTGGTGTCTTGCAGTGCTTGCAATGATGCTGCTTTATTGGAAGCACAAAGGATTTGAGGGGGAGATCTGTCTGCTGTATTTCGGCGGATACGGTTTAGGACGTTTTGTGATCGAGGGGATCCGCACGGACACCTTGTTTGTGCCGGGAACCACCATTGCGGTATCACAAGTGTTGTCGCTGCTGATGGTCTTATTTGCAATTATAACGGATGTGATTATCCGGGTTAAGTTAAGAAATGCCAAGAAGGATGACAAAGCAGCCGAATAAGCAAATGCAATATACAAGCAACAAAATGACGCCGGACAAAACGGTTTGGACAGTACTTTCCGTTACGGTAACAATAGCAGTGCATCCATAGACATATTTGTATGCGATTTGGCAAGACAGGTAAGCGCCAAATCGCATTTTTTGTGTAACAGCGAAAAGCCGGATTCGGCGTATTTCAGGGGATGCAGCGTTTTTACCGCAGAAGGGATTTACTCCGCAAGAAATCAATAACGCATGTAATACTAAATTTCGATCAAGAAAAAATTTCGTATATAGATGTGGATGGATTCAAATTTCCGGCATACCATATCTTGTGGTTTTTAATAAAAAAGCGTCCCGCAGATAGTCTGTGGGGCGTTTTTTTACGTGCCTCGTTTCGAAAATAGAGGTTGTCAAACATGGAATAATATATTAAAATCAATTTTAAAGTGGGATGGAGATGGCAGGTAAACCCATAAAGTGGGATAGAAAACCAAATGTGAAAACGCCTCTCTGTGGCAGCCCCGCTTTTGACTGGTGGTGATTGCTATGTTCATGGGCAGATACAATCATACAATTGATCCGAAAGGCAGGTTGAGCATTCCTTCAAAATACCGTGAAATGTTAGGAGATGAATTTGTGGTTTCGAAAGGAATGGACGGCTGTTTGTTTGTGTACGCAAATGATGATTGGAAAGTCTTTGAAGAAAAATTGGCATCGCTGCCGCTGATCAATCAAGAGGCAAGGCAGTTTGCGAGATTCTTTCTGTCAGGGGCCCAGTATGTCACTGTGGATAAGCAGGGACGTATCCTGATGCCTCAGGATTTAAGGGATTTCGCGGGACTTCAAAAGGATGTTGTTTTAGCGGGAATGGGCGGACGCATTGAGATCTGGAGTCTTGAGAAGTGGAACGAAAACAGTGAACAAGTGGATATTAACAAGATATCTGAGGGAATGATCAATCTCGGACTCACGATTTAAAAGCAATTTGGTAAATAGTCAAGAGTTATTTTAAAAAGATTTTCAGGGAAAAGGGTAACCTTAATAAACCTACGGCTTGTTTCTCCAAAAAGACGTAAGTTAGGAATTCGATATGGATTACCTACTCTTTTCCGGAGAGTAGAGTTGGCCCTTGTCCAGCAGACCGAAGAGCAGACGTATCAATTTACGGGAAGTCAACGCGAGTGCTCGTTTATGCTGATGTGTTCTGGTTTCAGCATATTTCTTGTCATAGAATGC
>ERZ808037.914-NODE-914-length-22864-cov-7.906175_pt1 | contig 22864 bp, 23 predicted proteins | sample MGYA00380190_ERZ808037 | MGnify/ENA primary metagenome ERZ808037 (study PRJEB31490, sample SAMN06133399) | mouse gut metagenome | isolation source: J9 | host: mice | place: China: Chengdu | collected 2015-05 ... | reverse complement strand
ATTTCCAAGGGGTCGCCCTCCCGAATACGCATGGTGCGGCGGATCTCCTTGGGAATCACCACCCGGCCCAGATCGTCCCCATGTGTCAAGGAAAACATAAAGAAATTTTCCATCGTCTTTTGTTCGACATATTTTGTCAAAAGGCGCTTATTCATCATTTTTTACTTTTATCCATTTTACAGGTTATTCCAAAAATGCCTACCCAATGTGGTGTAATAGGACAAATGCAATTTTCTCCGCATAATCCTGTCCCCGTGCCTACGATTTCACTGCACCCACATCAGCGAAGATATCTTCAAATTTCCATCGAACCTCAATGCTTTTTTCAAATACATTGACCCTGTCGATGGCTTCATACATCCTGGCAAGAAGCTGTTCAATCGGTATTTGGGCATTGGGGAGAAGATATTCCGAAAGGCGCGCTCCATCCGCCTCCCGCTGTTCTTGACTTTCTAACCACCTACGGTAGTCCGTATCCAAACCCGCCCGGTCTGCCCTCAACTGTTCCCCCTGACGTGTCAAGGCAGCCTTTTGTTCCATATACGCCGTCAATTCCAGCTTTCCATCATGATAGCTTTCAAACAGCTGCATTTTCTTTCGGTCAATGCCGTCAAGCCTTCTCTCGATTTGAGCCATTCGCTGGGTGTAGTCGCTGAAGTGTCGGGCGCCATTCCCCCCCTTCAGTTCTGCCGCCTTTTCACCCAGCAAATCAAGCTGAACCCGATAAACAGGTATTAACGCCTTTTCCAAATCGCTCTTGCCCCAGCGAAGCCCCCGGCAGACAGCGTCCTCCTGATAGGATGCCGTATCACAGACAAAGCAGATATTGGCGCCGGACGTTCTACGCAGCTTGCGGCCGCAGCGGCCACAGTAGAACACGGCGTCCGTCCTCCCACTGGGCTGACGCCTGCTCTTTCGCGGATGCCGGAGCATCCCGCCAGCCTTTTCAAACCACTCTTTGGAAATAAGCGGCTCGTGCGCGTTTTCAACTATGATCCACTCCTCCGGCAAGGTGCGCCGCTGGTTTTTGTCCCGCAGATGGCGGCTCTCCCGGGTGTGATTGACCATGGCTCCCGTGTACTTATAGTTGTGCAGGATATTGGCCACCATCGTATGCGTCCAAAGCAGTTCCCGGTTCTGGCACGCTGCCTTCAGCTTGTGCCGCTTGTATTGAAGCGGCGTGAGCACGCCCTGTCCGTTCAAATGCGCGGCCACTTGGGACGTAGTTCTGCCGTCCAGCACCATGCGGAAAATCTCTTGGACGATTGGCGCTGTCTCCGGGTCTGGAATCAGCTGGTGCTTGTCCTCAGGCGATTTCATATAACCATATGGCGGGTGGCTGATGAACTTCCCTCTTTCCATCCGTACCTTCATCGCGGAGCGCACTTTTGTGGACAAGTCTTTGCTGTAGCTGTCATAGATGAAATTGCGAAAAGCCACGTCAATTCCGCCGGTTGTCCCAACAAAGTCCGCGCTGTCATACCCATCATTGATAGCAATGACCCGGATGCCCGCCATTGGGAAAACCCGTTCCAGGCAATCGCCGATCTCCAGATAGCTTCGCCCCAAGCGGGACAAGTCCTTGACAATGACCGTTCCGATACAACCGGCTTCGATATCCCGCAGCATATCCTGAAAGCGGGGGCGGTTCGTATTGGTGCCCGTAAAGCCATCGTCAACGTATTCAATGGCCTCCAATCCGGTCAGCTCCTCATGTTCCGCCAGATAGTTCTGGATCAGCTTTTTTTGGTTGGTAATGGAAAAGCTCTGATCCAGCAGGCGGTGGGCTTTCCCGTAATCCTCCAAAGAGGTACGCAGATACATTGCAATGGCGTCCCTCATTACGCCGCCCCCTCTCTGAGCCGTTTCAACTCCTGCTCTATCATTTGCTGCTCCTGTTCAAAGGTAAATTGAATGGTAATCTCCCCATCACTGTTCAGCTGGATGCGGGAAATCATTGCTTCCACAAGCTCTTTTGTGACGGATCCGGTATCCTGATATGCCTGGAGTTTCCTGGCCCACCGGACGGCCATGCCGACCTGCTCTGAGACATGGGAAGCCATACTTTTGAGCTCGTTCAGCTGCTGCTTCAGCACGGCAATCTCCCGGGTGTACTGTTCTTTCGCAAAGCAGTATTCCTCGTAGGTTAAAATACCACCTTTCCAGTCGGCATATAAAGACGCGCACAGCGATTCCTTCCGGGCAACCTGCCTCTCCATTGTCGTAGATCTGTCCTCTCCGGCAGCTTCCTTCCGCAGACCTTGCCTCTTTGCATTCAGGGCGGACAATATTGCCCCCGCGTCCAAAAACAGCTTCATCTGCACCTTGGCCGCCGACAGCACCGCGGCATCCAGCGCATGGCTGCGAATGGATTTCTTGGTACACCCCAGTTCCCGGTGCTCCTCGTAAGTGGGGCAAAGGTAGGAATAGTAGACCTGCTTTCTGTCTGTAGAAAATGAGCGGCGGAGCTTCAACTGGGCGCCGCAGTCGGCGCAGACCAGCCTGTCCCGATAGGGGTTGGTTTCCTTGGGGAGATCCGCGTATTTTCCATACTGAGCGGAATAAGCCGCGCTCTGCCGCTCATTGAAACGCTGCACGGCTTGGAACAGGTCGTCGGGCAAAAGGGCGTCATGGGTGTGATGGGAGACCTCCCATTCCGCTTCCGGCACGATATGGGCCGGAACACCCTGATAAAGGCTTGCGCGGCATTTCCCCTGCACCAAATGACCGATATAGACCGGATCTTTTAGAAGGTCGGTGAGGACGTGCCGGTTCCAGAGCAGCCTGCTCCCCTTTTTATTGTTATTTGTTATGATCCCCTGCTCATACCGATACCGCCCGGGGGATGGGATGCCCTGTTCATTGAGCCTTCGGGCAATCGTCCCATATCCGTCCCCCGCAGCCCGCCATTCATAGATTTGACGTACAAAAGGGGCTGCCACGGGGTCGATCAGCAGGTGGTTCTTGTCGGCAGGGTCTTTCTGATAGCCATAGGGTGCATAGCTGCCCACATACTCGCCCTTGTGCCGCTTGATCGCCAGAGCGGAACAGGATTTTCGTGAAATATCCTTGGCATAGTAGTCATTGATGATATTTTTGAGTGCCGCTGTCAGTTCTTCGGTGGAATTGAGGGACAATGAATCATAGCCATCGTTAATGGAGATGAAACGAATCCCCAGCCGGGGGCATTCCTTCTCCAAGAACTCCCCCGCCTCAATATAATTTCTGCCCAGCCGGGACAGATCCTTGACAACAATGCAGTTGATTTTGCCCGTCTTTATGTCCCGGAGCAATTCATCCCAAGCCGGACGTGAAAAATTGGTGCCGGTATAGCCATTGTCCTGATAGAGTTTCACATAATGAAGGTATGGCCTTTTTGACACGTATTCCTCCATCAGGCTGATCTGGCTTTCCAGGGAATCCCCATCCGGTTTTCCGTTGTTCAAGACGGAGAGCCGGCCGTACAGTCCTGTGCGGAAGATTTGAACGCCGTCCATGAGCTGATCGGCCTCCGGCTGGACAGCGATATTTTTGCGCTTGCGCGGCATCATACCACCTCCTTCATGCTGTCGGCTTGCCTCAAGCGCTGCTCCTGAACAAACTCAAAGGCGTCTTTCAACTGATCCTTATGGCGTAGCTCCACTTGAATCTGCTTATTCGGACAGAGCAGAATACGGTCAATCAGGTTTACCACCACCGCCCTTGTTAGCGAAGGGATGTTCCGATACTGGCGGAACTGAGAAAGCCATCCCTGCTCCTTATCCGCTCCCTCCAATACCTCCGCCTTCCGATCCCGCAGCACTTTGACGCACTCCTCCGCCTGGGTAATGCGCTGGGAGAACTCCGTCTTAATCTGGGTCAGCTCGTTCCTGTCAATGAGCCCATCCCGAAAATCCTCATAGGCGCTCATCTTCAGGGCATTTGCCTTCTCAATCAGCTCCTCCTGAACCGCTATATTTGCCTCCAGCTTTCGCACTTCGCGCTTGTCCCACGCCAGGGCGTCAATGCTTTGTATCGCCTGATCCACATTGAGTATTATCCTGATCTGCGCCTGTAGGGTGGCAAGCACCGCTGTTTCCAGTTCAGACTCCGAAATTGTCCTGTGCGTACAGGCGCCGCCACAGATTCCATTCGGGCAATGATAGTACACATACGTCCTGCCGCCGCTGGAAACCACCTTGCGCTTTGCCAGCGCCCCGCAGTCTCCGCAGAATATCCGGCCGGACAGCGGGTGCACAGTGTCGCCGCCAGAGGTGCAGCGGCAGTCCTCTTTTATCAGACGCTGCACAAGGTTAAATTGGGCACGGTTAATGACGGCCTCATGGGTTCCCTCAATCCGAACCCACTCGCTTCTGTCCTTGCGTACGACCTTTTTCACTTTATGGTTCGCTGTGGTGCGGCAGCCCTGAACCAAAACGCCGCAATAGACTTCGTTAGACAGGATGCGCCCCACAGAGACAGGGCTCCACAGTGCCTGCTGCCTGGTTTGGAAGCTGGTCGCATACCGGCTGCCCTTGGCCTTTTTATAGGCTGCGGGGCAAAGAATCCCCCGCTTGTTGAGCCTTTCCGCTATTTTGACTGCGTTAACACCTTCAATCTTCCATCGGAAGATGTCCCGGACAACCTGGGCCGCCTCCTCATCAATCAAGAGGTGGTTCTTATCTGCCGGATCCCTTTGGTAGCCATATACGGGAAAGTTCGCGATGAATTCTCCCCGGCGCCGCTTTGCCTCAAGGTTGCTTCGCACCTTGACAGAAATATCCCTGCTGTAAGAATCGTTAATCAGATTCTTGAAGGGAACAATCAGTCCGTCGCCTGTGCTGCTGGCTTCAAGGCTGTCATAGTGGTCGTTGATTGCAATAAAGCGGATGCCCTTCTGGGGAAAAATCTTCTCAATATATTGGCCTGCGTCAATATATTCCCGGCCAAAACGGGACAGATCCTTGACAATAATGCAGTTTATCTCCCCCCGTTCCACCGCTTCCATCATCTTCTTAAACGCTGGACGGTCAAAGTTGGTGCCGGTATAGCCGTCATCCACATACTCTGCCACCAATTGGATATCTGGGCATCTTGCGGCATAGCTCCCAACCAAGTCTCTCTGGCTGGAGATACTGTCGCTCTCCTGCTTTTTTGAAGAAAAAGAAAGGACGCCGTCCTCCTTTGATAAGCGGAGGTAGCCGGCGGCCTGATACATTGTTGGCACAGATGCCATAAAACCGCTCCTATCTACATCGTCCGGCCGGGCCAAGCGATATGACTGGAGCTTGCTGATTTTGTCCGCATTTATTCTAACACAGCCGACTCAGAATGTCCAGTCGCGCCAAACGGAAGTTTATTCCATCAAACTCATCATTTCGGCAAAACGTTCATTCAGCGTTTCCTGCCCTTTGTAGAGGACATTGACCACCACATCCCCTACCTTAAATCGGTATGGATCTCTAACCTGCTCCACAAAGGAGCGAATTCTCTCATTCTCCGAAAGCGATGTGTCAATTTGAACATTCTGAATATCCACCAGCTGCGGGGCTGGCAGTTCATGTCTGCATTCTGCTTCCATAAAGCTCACCTCGCTGGATATTATTTCCTGCTTTTTGCTGCCTATCCTTCATCTGCAAAACCCGAAAAACATTTGAAGGCCACAGGGAACCGCGCCGATTCTGCATTGACGCGGTCCCCCGTTCTGTTATTTTTCAAGGTTTGTACCGTATTATCAGGCGACCTGACCACCCTGCTGCTCACCCCCGGTACGGGAATATGTAAGTCCGCCATGGCGTGGCGGCGCGATACCGACAGACGGTGGCGGCAGGTGACGAATCTGCCCAGGCCAGTCCCACAGTACCTCCCTTTTACCCTGCGATACGGGTCATTGCGGTGCGTCCTGCGATAATAGCGGCGTTGCCAACGCCGTCCGGCCATCCAGGTATCGCTCGTACCTTTGATGCAATCGTTTTGACGGACAGAAGACGGCAGAGGATCACCTCCTTGAGCCTCCCCCATCCGCAGGCAGTCTTGGCGATTGGATGTCCATGCAGGATGCAGCACTTACATACTGACTGTAAGCGGGAGCTTGTCCCGCTATTTTTCAAGGTGCAGAGGTGTTGTCAGGGAGCAAACTGAAGGAGGATGGCGTTAAGTGTGTCCAAGTCATCGCCGTCCAGTCGGTTGCTCAATTCTCTGAGCAGAGCCGCCTGCTTTGGAGTGAGCCATCTGCGCTGACGGCGTTGGCCGTTGAGGTAAAACCCATCCGCTATTTTGACTCCACCGCCATGGCCACCGCAAACTGTCTCAATGGGGTATGAACACATGAGTACCGCAATATCGCGCCGGATCGTTCGCTCAGAGACGTTGAACTCATTTGCCAGATTGTTGCAAGTCGTGTGCCTTCGATGGCACAGCACCTCCAATAATTCTTGGCGGCGTTCCATTGGGCTCATGTGTTTCCCCCCCTTCTGATGCTCTCTGGGGCACATGATAAACCACAACCCGGACAGGTAACGTCCGAGTTGTGAAAATTTTCCAGAAAAAGCTTCAGAGCAGTTTTGCACTTCATATGGCCTCCAAGTATCTGAGATTGGGAATTTTCAGATATTTGAGGAAGGCGCCCGAGTCATGTAGCCTGCAGTCCGCTGTTTTTTCCATAAATCTGCAAATCCTAATAACTCTCCGGATTTTTTGCAAAAGTTGTATAGGGAAATACGTCGATTAGTGTCGAAGTAAAACAAGGCGCGTGTAGCCCTTTCGCTACACGCGCTCTTAAAAAACGTATTAGTCAGAGGATTATATCTCCGCTGATATATAACACCGCTATGCGGGTCAAAAGGGCAACATAGTCCAATCACCTGCCAAGAGTTGTAACACTAAGCCACATGATCACAGCCTTAACAACTCTTGGCTATTAGGTGATATCGATTTAGGGCTTAACGAACATCTCTATCTATACTTATCTTTGCCCACAAAATTATATCTGAACGCGGGACATGACTACGGTCAAACGTTCCAAATATCAGATAGTCTTCTCCTGGAACGTCCACTGAGTATTGGACATAGCGTTGCAGTTGGTCAAGTCAGCCATCTCCAACTCCGGGAGGTAGAAGCCAATATATAGCACACTGTTGCCGCCCTCCTGAATACTCTCCGAGGAAGATACCAGCCGCTGATTGTGGAGAATCACCGCATAGAAGGTGTCCAGGCAGACACTGTAACGGGTGCGATTGTCTTCCAACTCCCCCGAACTATAAAAATAGTCCGACGGCTTGCTGCCACCTGGGATATACCCGTTCATGCTGGTGGCCAGCACCTGCTCCAGCTCCTCCATGGTCAGACCGTACTCGGTCATGGAGACTATCTTATCCATGGCGGCCTGCCCATAGTACACCTCGTAGACACCCTCGTAATACGGCTTTTCGTGATCCTCCGCCGACTGATACCAACGGAAGCCGCCATCGTTCTGAAGGCACAGCTGGGAACCGTCGCCGCAAAGGAAGGTGTTGCCGGTAATTTCGTCCTTGAGCCCGATCTCAAAGGTCAGGCTTTCGCATAAGAGATCCAGCGTATCCCACACCTCACCCGGGCCGCTCACCTGATCCTTATATGCTTGGCCACAGAAGGTCAGCACCAGGTTTTTTCGGGGCGCGATCACCAGCTTGGTGCAATAGATCACGGATTCCTTATAGCCGGTCAGGTCGGCCACCTGACACTCCACACCGTCGCCGGACTGCCAGACAGTCAGCTCCCCCGGCGCTTCCAGGTCGGTAAACTGATTCGTGGTTCGATAGTGATCCACCAACTCCTCTAAAAATTCCTGGGGCGCATAGGATCCCAGGGCGGACACCCCGTTGAGGCCGTAGACCTGTTTCCCGCCATCGGCGTAGAACAGTTCTGAGCCCTCCGCCTGGATCCAGTCCGCCGAGATCTCAAAGGTGACTCCTTGGGTGGAATATGGCGTTTTGCCAGCCGGCTCTCCTTGCTCCGAATTGACACGCTCCGATGGAACGGAGGGCCCCGGTGTGTCTACGCTTCCGCCTCTAAAAAAGAGCGCGGCGGAACCCACGGCCAGGACGCAGACCGCGGCGGTCGCTCCCACCGCCAGAAGGGCCAAGTTTCCCTTCGCCACTGGCTCCAGCTCCGCCGTCACGGGCACACTGGTCAGCGGCTTGCCCTCCAGCTGATCCACCACCATCCGGTCAAAACGCTCCACGTTCTCCATCTCGCGGGTGGAAACGGTGATCAGCTTGGTGTTTCCCCGGTAGTAGGTGTAAATCATTGCCTTCGGCGTCTCCATAGTTGAGGCATTCCGTTTTGTGACGGCATAGGCCAGCAGGCCGCCCCCCAGCGCCCCGGCTACCGCCGCCTGCTTCGGGTCATAGTAGTCCGGCTTTTCCTTCCGGCTGGTGATCTCCGAAAAGGCCGCCCTTCTGGAAGGGCGCCACAGTGGATAGAAAGTGATCCCCCGACCGTCCACCTCGATGCGCGGGCGGCTCTGCACGTAAAAGGTATAGGCAAACAGCGCGACGAACACGGCCATGAGCACCATGAAAATCAAATAGGTGCCATCTTCCAACAGGTACTCACGCATAAGCTCCCAGTTCATGAAGCACGCGAGCAACAAGATCATCACAACGCACAGCACCCGGACAAACACTATTTTCTTTCTCTTTTTCATGTGGACTTCAAACGGCATTTCTCCACCCTCTAACAAGACTTTTCAGAAGTCAAATAACAAACCTGTATTTTCATTAGTCTGATGAATGGGAATTTGTCATTAGCCTTCGGGCAACAAAAATATAACAATCGTACTAATCACTTGAAGTATAGCAATAAACATAAGCAGATACTTTATTCCATGCTTAAACTTTGAAAAAGGCAGCAACATCCAGCCAGACAACAAAATACATATAATGGAAGCAACAGCACATATTCCAAATGCAATGCACACATTAACTTGAGCGATTTTCTCCAATAATCCCGTCAAATACAATATTATATGAACCGCTTGTAGCGCCCCTGTCACAATATACATTGTTTTACTATTTTCAGATTTAACGGAATTGCGTTTTAGCAAAATAAGCAATCCAATTATTGTTAAAACAAGTAAAAATCCAATTCCTACAGGGACAGTAAAATTCATGCTCTCACTCCACTAAAATCCAATTTGGCATTCTGAATGTTCGATTAATTTTGATATTATTTCCCCTGAGCCGCCTGGCGGGCCTTTTTCCGCCGCTTTAGGATGGTGGCGCAGATAATGAAGACAAGGATGAATACCGCGATCCATAGCTTGCTGACAATCTTGTAGCCGGTCTGCTGAATGGCGAACTCGCCTATGGTGAGACATTCATCCCCCACACACTCCACAAAGTGGGCGCTGTCCGCATAGCTCTCGCCGGAAAGGGCGCCGGAATAGCCGGCGGGCAGGTTTAACGTGTTCCAGCGGCCCACGGGCAGCAGGTACAGCGCGTCGCCGCTCTCCGTGGTGCCGATGCCCTGGATGTGCGCGTCACCGGAGAGATGACCGATAACCACCTCGCCATTGGGCAGGGTCAGGTTGTAGTACCGCTGGTTTTCCACCACATCCGCAGACTTGTAGTGGATTACCTCCAGGGCGAAGGTATCATACTGCCGGATGTCCGCCAGGGAGGCGGCGTGGGGCGTGTTATCGGCGGCATCATAGCCCACGCTGCCCGGGCCGGTCTCCACCGTCTCCAAGTAGGCCAGGTAGGCGGTTTTCTCGATGTAGGACTGGTAAAGAGGTACGGTGGCGTACATGGCCGCCAGGCCGCAAAGGATGGCCACGGCAAACGATATGGCCAGGTACGCGGGAACTTTAACACGCATAATAGGCACTCCTCATTGTATATTGATATTTTTTTGTCGTCATGTATCACGCCCGCACATCCACTCCTCCGCCGATAGAGGCGAGAAAGTCCTGCCAGCTGTTGACGTACTTCTGATAGGTGGAGCTCCTGGCCTTCTGATTCGTCAGATATTTGATCTGCAGGCCCAAAACCGTGGTCTCCTCCTCCGGGGCCTTGTAGAACTCCTGCCAATAACTCCTCATGCTCACGCCCCAGCGCGCGGCCTTGGGCGCCCTGGCGGTGGCCTGAGCAGTCAGCTTCTCCCCGGCGGAGGCCCCGGCCTGGATCGCCTTGGCAGCGTCACCGCCGTTCTGACGGTACGCGCTCATGACAGCATCGTAGATTTCCCGGAACGCCGCACTGTCCACCGGCGCACAGGTGCCCGCTGGCTCTCCGGGCAGACGGTTGCTCTCCCGCCTGGATAAGGCTTGATTTAGGGCGTCCAAGGCGTTCTGATGTCCCTGGGCCCGACTGGCCCGAAGCAGGTTCGCCATGTCCTGACCTACCAACCCCTTGGAGATCATGGCCTCCGCTTTCATGTCCGCCATGGACAGACCCAGCGCCAGCGTCGCCTCGTTCCGTCCACAGTGGGATGCTCCGGCGATCTCCGCCCGGTAGTCCTCCGCGATTTTTCCGGCGGCGGTCAGATCCTGTACCGAGTACTGGGCCTCGTTCCGCCCTGATACGCCTGCCGCCGCCCGGAGCTGGGAGGCGATATAGGCGTCGTGGTTCTTCAGCCACACGCTGTCGGGGCCGATCTGCGCCACAGCCTCATGGATCTGCTTTATCGCGCCACGGTAAGCCTCCTCCTTCTCCGTGAGGATGGAGGAGAAGCTGTCCTGGATAGCCTGGGCGTCGCTGGCAGAGATGCCCAGATTCTCCTGCAAAAGCTGGGCGTAGCCGTCAATCATCCCAGCTTTTCCGGCATGGTAGACCTCCTCCAACTTTGCCCGCTGGGCGGTCAACTCGTCGCCGGTATAGTTGCGCTCCAACTTGTCCAGAGCCGCCACATAGCGGGAAGCCATATAGTTCAGCCCATCCTCCAGCTCATCCGCAGAGGTGGCCTGGAACGATTTCATTTCATGAGCCAAGCTGTTCCAGTCCACAGCGCCGTCCAGGCCCTCCTGCCGCAGGGTGTCTATGTAGGCAGACAGTTCCGTATCGGTGGGCGTCATAGTATAGGTGCCCTGCCGTACACGATCTTGCATCCGCTGGATACTGGCGGGGTCAAAGATATTGAAGTTAAAGTTCTCCTTCCGCCACAAGCCCTCCGCCGCGTCCCGAATGGAAAAGTCCTCCCGGTAGCCTTGTCGGGCGGCTTCATCAATAGTTTTTAGCGTTCCGAGGCCGCTGATGTCCGTACCGGGGGTCACGCTCTTGCCGGCGGAGCGTACTGCAGCACTGGGGTCACAGCGAAGCCCCGCCTGGGGTGCGCCGGTGGTGATTTGGTTCGTGATGTTGGGGATATTCCCCCAGTTCGTGACGTTCATGATGGTTCCTCCAAAACAGATTCATATGCTATTCGTATCTGAATGGTTGCGTCTTTGAGGTCGTGGGAACCGCCTCCAAAGGCGCGTCGTTCAGCAGACTGGCCAGCGGCGCATACTCGCATATAACCGTCTTCTCCGTCAGTTCCTGTCCCCGAACCAACAGAAAGTCTACCACCAGAACCGACCGCGCCCCACACTCTGGACATACCAGCGGCCACATCCGGCACGCCCTCTGCCCCGTCGGAATATCCTCCGTCCGGGCAATGGGCCAGCAAGCCATGCTATAGTAGTCGGCAGAGGGCGTATAGTCCTTGTCCTGATAGACCGGGAGCAGAAACAGCCGGGGCGCGCCCCGCTTTTTAGTGCGGGTTCTGCATTCATCACATCGGGGTGTCAGTTCGCCACGGGCGATGAACTTGCTGGCCGTAAGGCGCTCCCAAAAGCTGTAGTCCATTATAGTCAGGCTTTCGCGTTGGCCTTCGCGGTATTCAAAAGGCTGCAAAGCTGATCTGCCTTGGAGATAGCCTCCAGCACCCGCTTATCCTTCATAGACAGCGTACCCCGGGACACCCGGAGCGTGGCAATTCGCACCTTCTTGCCGTCCAGCAGGAACTCACAGCTCACCTGAGAGGTGCCCGCGCCAAATTTTCCGTCATTGACCCGCACATTGGTCACCTTGTTCAGGTCAACAAATTGAAGCTCGGGGTTATAGCGGAACACCACGCCCATCCGGCCACCCTGGTCAATGTAGTACACCGCATTATGGGCCTCAAACTTATACTGGTATGTAAAGCCCTGGGCCTGGAATCCCGCCTCCAGCGCCTTGGCAGTTTTCTTCATCTTGCTCTCCAGGAACATAGGAATGGCCACCGCAATGCCAATCGCAACAAAAGCGACGATAACAAAGACGGCCTTGTTATCCATCAGTACGGTAAAGTCCAGGATGGCCAGAATGATAGCCACCACCGCAGGAATACCGGCCCAAATGGCAAGATAAGAAGTGTTTACTTTTTTCATGGTTGATGTTCTCCTCTCCAAATGATTTATCTATGTGAACCGCAAAGCTGCGGTAAATATTCACCTGGTATGGATGATGCGGTTGCAGGACGCCCGTCGGACGATCCGCCCGTCGTCCGTCCAGTAGCGGTGGTCGGGGTACTGCCCCGGCTCAATGGACGCCTCATACAGCTCCACCACCTGATTATACTCGTCCTTTTTCAGCGGATAGGGCAGATCGAAGGGCCGGACATTCTGCCTGCCCGCGGCCACGCCGCCGCTGAGTACCTGGGAATACATCAGGTCGAACAGCGCCTGCTGCTCCCTGGACAGGACCGCGTAGCCCTCTACTTCATCGCAGATGGGCACCGCCAGGTCGCCGTACATCCAGCAGCCCTCCGGCGCGGTCAGATCCACTGCCATACCGGAGGTGCGCTCCTTCCCTGCGGCATCCGTGATGGTGAGGATGGTGCCCGTCTCCGGCAGGTAGGTCACGGTATAGGAAAGCTGGGTCAGCTGGGTACAGGAGAGCAGCGTTGCGGCGCACCGCAGGGAGATGTCCTCCGCCGTGTCGTAGTACACAAACCGCTCGTCGGGCAGAGCCCTGGCCCCACGGCGCAGCTGGCGCTCCACCAGTAGCAGCGGCCCCTCATAGACTGCGGGCTGGCCGGACTGGTACAGCTCCAGATCCCGTCCGGTTTCCTGGATCTCCCGGGGCAGCGCCGCCCGCAGCACCTCCGTGCCGAACAGGAACACCGCCAGACCGCACAGGGCGGCGTAGGCCACCCAGGGGGTTCCCCGTGGAGCCCGCCGCTGGCCGCTCAGCTCATTCCGGTAGAAATTTCGCCGCTCCTCCGTCGTGGCGAACTCCGGGGGCTGGGCGCTCTCCCACTGGCGCTTGGCCCGGCGGACGCCGGCCTGCTCTAAAACAAAGCACAGCACCGGCACAAAGGGGGATACGGTCAGCAGCACCATGCGGGCAATCCACCCCCAGTGCTCCCCCTGGAGCACCGCCACCGCCGGGTCGGGCCCCAGCCGCCAGAACAGGGCCTTCAGGACAAAGGGCGCGCCCAGGGCGCAGGCGGGCAGTGCAAGGGCCAGGATCAGGGCCAGAATCAGCCATTTTTTCCCCTTCATACGCTATTCCTCCCCGCAGGAGATCCACAGCACCAGCTTGCTGTGGGGCAGGTAATCCACCCGGATCGGGTAAATGTTAGTCTCGAAGTCTGTCAGGTCGAACTGGATCCGGCCCATGCGGCAGGTCACGTCGTCCACATGGATGTCGCACACCCAGCGGTTATAGAGCCCCGGCATGATGGGCATAAGGGTTTTAGACCAGCGGGGGCTGGTGTACCAGGGGATGGGGTCGTACTCCCCTTCCGGTTCCCGGCCCATGCCCACCAGCACGTTGTTCCGGGCTGTGGCGTCGATCTGCTCCTCGGTGACGACGCCGGTGCGCCACTCCCCCGCCATCACCAGGGGCAGATCCTGGGCATAGGGAATCAGCGACCACACCGACCAGCCCGCCAGCACCAGGGTCAGCGCCCATGCCGCCCCTACCCTGCCCCAGACCGGCCTGCGGCCGAACATCCGGAAGGTAAACACCAACCGCTCATAGCACTGGACCGCCAGCAGCACCGCCAACCCCAGATTGATTACCAGGGGCACCACCGACGCCACATACATATATGGCCGGAAAGGGCCCCCCAGAAAAGAGAACATATCCTGGAGCTGATTGGCAAACAGGCCGCCCGCCCCTACCTGGAGAACCAGCGTCACCACCGCCAGCAGCACTGGCGCCCGCCACAGCCGCCCGGACAGGGCGGCCCGGATCAGCCGCTGCTCCCGGCGGGTAAACTGATCCTGGTGTTCCCGGAACCATATGTAGGCGTCCTCCCAGCGGCCCTGAGCCGCCAGCTCCGCCATAGGTTCATATTGCTCGCTTCTGTCCATGGCGCGTCACACGTTATTCCGGGCGATGGCGTTCTCCAGGATGTCGTCATCGTCAAAGCGGAAAGTGTAGGACACCTGCCCCCTGGTGTAGGAGATGGCGTTTGCATCCTCGTTCTCGCTGTAGGTGTAGCCCTTCAGTGCGCCGTCCATGTACGATTTGATCTCCGTCTTGGTCTGTTCCCCCATCTCCAGTCCCGCCACGGACACCTTGACGCCGTCCGCCAGCAGATCCTGGATGTCGCAGGAGATGGAGTTGATCTTCCCCTCCCGGATCTCCACCTGTTCGGAACTGGGGTTATACACCCAGCAGTTGATGGACGCCCCGGAACTGCCCTTCACCTTAAAGGGCACGCCGGAGTTATAGTAGCTCTTGGCCTCCAGCAACACATTGCTGTAGTTGTAGGTTCGCACGGTATTGCCCTCAACGGACATGGTGGAAAACACGTAGCCGTCGCTCATGAAATCCCGCACGCTGATGGTACGCATCTGATAGGTCTTTCCGTTGATGGTGATCTCGGCCTTAGCGGCCCCGGCCAGGAATATGTAGGCGCCCACACCGGCCAAGATCAGCAGGCAGATCACGCCCAAAATTGGATTTCGCTTTTTCATGACCATCTCTCCCATAAACATAGTGTCCGCTAAAATTTGATGCGGAATGTTCTTCTATAATTTCTTTACTTTGCAGGAACGAAGTACACACAATAGTCCCCTAAATTGATTGGCAAAGTGGGAACTTCTGAATCATCATAGTATTTCGTTGCTGATGCTGTGGCAAAACCATTTACGCCGTCGATCGTAACCTTATAATCCGCTCCTTCCGATGTCCTTTTGATCACATCGTAGGTTCCGGCATACGTTTTATCATTCGTTACGTCAGTCATCGTAATGTTTCCCTCTTTAGCCGTCAAGGTCAACTCCACGATTGTAACGTCAGAATATAACTCGTCAAACTCACCTACGGCGACAACAAGTTCATCTTCGTTCTGAGCAACTTTAATATCGTTTCTCATAACAGCGCGCATTTTCCATTCATAATCTTCGATTGCAAACTTTTCAGAATTGCAAGCGGAGAGGGTGAATAAGAATACTGCCATTAGAACAGAGATAAGCAGTTTTTTCATTTTTCTCATTATGAAAGTCTCCCTTAAAACCCGGTTTCCTACTCTATCTCATTGGTGCCCTTCCGGAGCGTATTCCAAATGTCCGCATAGATGTCCTGGAACATGGAAGTGTGCTCCACGGTGCTGTCCTGCTCGTCAAAGCGGAGCTGGTGGTAGGGCTGATCCGCCTGTCCCCGCCGCTTCAGTTCCGCCACGATACGGGAGGCACCCTCCCGGCACATGGAGGTCGTCTTACTGGCAGAAGCCAAGGCGCGGTCAATCTCCCCATAGATGTCCTTGGCGGAGGCGTCGATGCTCCACCGAAGGTCGCAGCCGTCATCCAGATCACCCATGACAGTCTGCCGGGCTTTATCGGTCTGACCGAAGCCCGCGCTCCCCGCGCAGTTCAGGGCTATTGCGCCCTCCTGCACAAACTGCTCCCGCGCCGCCCTGATTCGCTCCAGCTGCATGGAGACATCCTCTGGCTTCACCTGCTGGGGCAGTTCTGCCTTGCCGTCCAGCATATCCTGGTATTCCTGGATGGTCTGGTCAAAGGCGGAGAGCTGATCCCGATACTCCATCAGCGCCGCCTCATTTTGATGGCTCAAATGGGCATCGACTTTATACTGGTTTAAGTAGACCTTCAGCAGTTCCGTAGGCATCTCACTGAGGGCGGAATCCGCCTTGCTGCCTGCAGCCTCAGCCGACAGCTCCAGCGTATCGAACCGTTTCCGCAAATCCTGGCCCTGCTCCTGCGCTGTCAGGAAGTTTTGAGACAGGCGGTGCAGCGTATCGTTGACGGGCGGCTGGCCGAGCTTTTGCCCCAGCGCCTGGCTCTGCTGAAAGACGCCGGTTCTCTGAAAGAGGCCAGCTAAATTGGATACGTTCATGGTGGTTCCTCCGTTGAAATGAATTTGCAGATAAACCAAAAGTTATAGAAATGCCTCAAAGTAAAACCAGTTTGTATCTAACCTACGAACCATGCCATGATTGTCACCCTCTCCATTCCATTTCCACTCTTGCTCAGAAATTGGTATCAGTGATTCATCTGCATTTTGAAAGGCAACAGGTTCATTATCAAATGAGTAAAAAAATCCGTAATACTTTGAAGCCGAAACAATTCCGTGATTGACCACAATATATTCGACAATAGGATGTTCTCCGTCCCAGTAGTTAAATGTAATATTCAATCTATTAGATTCACGCCCTGTTTCAATAGTGTTCAAAACATCTTCCTCTAAAGTTGTTCTATGACTGTTGAAGTAGCGTATTGTTCTTTTTTCGGGAGTATTTATCACATTGGCAGCAATCACGACACAAAGAAGCAGCAAAACTAAAACTATTCCTTTTTTATGTTTCATATGCCGCCTCCACAAAACGGTATGTTTATTTTTCTTATTATGTTTTGTTTGACAGACTATGTCAGATTCATCCGCAGTTCCGCCATCTTCTCCTGAACCGCCTGCATCGCATAGGCATGGCTGTCCTGGGCGGTCTGGATACCACCAATAGAGGTCAGAGCATAGGGATCGAACAAGGTCACCCTGGCGCCAGTTAGCAGTGCCCGCTCCTGACGATAGTACATATCACGCTGGGCCTTCGGCAGATCAGAGCGGAAGATGCCAGAATCAGGACGCTGATACTTCTGCGCGATATGCTCCAGCCCCTCCAAAAACGGATAGGAGCTGTTCTCCGCATGGGCCTCGGCGTAATAGCCTTCAATCGTTTTTCTGGCATTCACCGCCGGCTGTGCATAGGCCCGCATATAGGTTTGCAACGCAATAGATCCGTCCGGATCAACATCCCGGCTCTGATTGATGACCAAGCTCATATCGTTCTGCCGGGCGCGAAATTCTGCGATGATCTCCGGAGCGCCCACCCGCACGGCGGCACTCATGCGATCCATGCGCTCTTTGGTGTTGAGCGGGGAATCAGGGTCAAGGCTGAGGATCTTTTCGTTCATAGCCTCCTGGTGGGGGTTATATGCGCTGGAATAGCGTGCCCAAGTCGGCCCAGCCTGTTTTTTGACGTCATCCAGGGCTTTGTCATCCAATTCCTGCTGCGTATCTACAGCCGCCAGATGGCCGTCTGCATAGTCCACCCCCAGGGCCTCACCATTTGGGGTGGTCAATTTGAGATGGACATATAGGTTTTTCCCGTTCTCACCCCGGTTCAGCGCCTGCTCCATCGCCTCGGTCAATTCTTCATCTTCCACACCAGTCACATGGATGGAATAATCGGTCTGATCGACCGTCAGCCGGAAGGAGGATGGGACTTCCATGCCGCTCTCAGCAAAAATGTTCTGGATGGACTGGTCGATCTGCTCCCGGCAGGCTTGGTTTGCCTGGGTTGCCGCAGAGGCCAGCGTGGGAGCACCATTGGGGAACGCATAGGGATTGCTCATTTGCAGATGCTTCCCGCCGCTCAAAAGATCCAGTTCCTGGTCATAGGCCCAGGCCCGCTCGTTCTCCGACAGATCCGAACGGAAGTCAGGAGAATCCGGATTTTTGTACTTATCCCAGATATGGGTAGCGGGATCATCATAGGTCAGGTTTTCCTCATGCTCCCTGGCGTAGTGCTGCCGAATGGTATTGCTGTACTCTTGGGTAATTTTGCTGAACGCCTCCGCAAAGGAGGGAAAGGTGGTCATACTGCCAGTCTGCGCTTCGGAGGTGGATTCAACCGGAGCGACAACGTCCTCCGCACTAATAGACAGCGTATCAAAGCGGGGGAGCGCACTGCCGTGGATCTTTTCCGCAGGCTGGCCGGTCCCGGCAGTCTCATGCACGGGGTCAAAGTCCACCTGCTTGACAAAGGCGGCGTTATTCACCAGTTCGGCGGGAAGCCGGTTCACTGGCATCTGTGATACGATCAAGGACATGATTGATCCCTCTTTTCATTAAGCCTGAATATTCACTGCTGTTTTGGCGGACGGGGCAGATTGAGCAGATTTCATTTCTGCGCGGGCCTCCCGAAATGCCTGTAAGTAAACGGAAGTTGATTCGCCAAAGAATTTATGTTCTTCCTTCGTCTGTATATCCGTCCAGCCTCCGCCAAGGCTGTTGTAGCTGGCAATATTCTCACCGTTGGGCGCATAGATCTCCGCAGACTGCTGGATGGAACTGATTTTCAGGTTTGCAGAGCAGCCTCCCGACAGTTTTTCCAGCATCTTTTCTAATGCTTGGAGCATCGGGTGAGGTTCTTTCAACGCTGCCTGGATAGCAGACATTACCTGGTTTTTCGGCCCGGAGCGGTCAGGGGAAACATGCTGCTTCATATGTGCAAGCCGCATTTGGATAAAGCCCTCCGACATATAAACGCCCTTTTTGGCGTCTTCCTTTGCGTATGCCTTTATCCGCTCAGCAAAGCCGTCGGTCATGGCGCTTTTTGCGGTCTTTGCGGTGCCCTGGGCTTTAGAGCTTTTTCCCCATGTGACTGGCGTGCCAGCCCTATTTGACAAAGAATCTATCATAATCTTTCCCTCTTACCACACGAACGTCAAATGAATTTGAAGAACTATTCCGCACCGTTGCTAACCCTCTGTTTGTTTCATTTCTGGACCATCGTCCTGGAGCTGTGTCCGCTGAAAGTGATTGAGGGCGCTGTCGCTGATCTCTACCATGTCAAAATTATCTTTCACAGGCATAGTGCTGCTCTGGGTGGAACCTGCCTGTCTGATACGCTCTCCCAAAGACGTACCCTCGGTGGCATAAAGTAATTCGGAAACTTTTTGTTGTGCAGCAAAATAAGCATCTGTCAGCTTATGCCGTTCCTGTAAATAGCTTTCGAAATCATAGGGAGTCAGACCGTACTCCTCGCAGTAGGAGGATACACGATCACGCCATTGTTTGAATCCTGTTTCCATGCGGTCGATCATACCAGTCGTTTCAGATACAAAATTCTCCTCGGTATATTCAGTCTGATCCTGATATTCATATGCGGCATATCCACCCTGGTCAGTATTTTTCAAATAATCCGCGTATTGCCTTTGCGAACTTGTATAGCGGTTTGCCTGCTCCACAAGGGCGGAGATGTCATGGTTTACCGATGCAAGCTCATTGTCCAGCGAGGACACACGAAGGGATAGCCTGTTGTGTTGGGTAATATCCAATGTGGTTTCAGTTGCGGCGTAAGCCTCATAATCAGCTCTGGCGGCGGACAGTTCATCTGTAAGTTCATCACGGCGGCTACTCAAGGTCTGGAAATTCTCTAACTGCTTTTGTTGTACGTCCAGTTCACCTTCATAGGAGGTCTGCCGAGAGCGCAGGGCGCGGTAGCCGTTCAATGCGTTTTCAATTTTCTCGTTCCGATGTTCATCCAACTTGGTCTTTGCATCAAGAAGGGCCTGTTTCGCGGCCTCCAGCGGAGACTGTCCCTCCGCTTTGTCGTTCAGCATGGAAACAAGCCGATCCATAGGCGCGGTCTGCTGTGCCTGCTTTTGCTGGATGCTATAAAAATTAGGAAAGTTTGCCACGTTCATGATATCACATACCAACCTTTTTCTTTATACCTTATATATCAAAACTATTTTAATCATATCTGCATATCCAAGCCCTGCTGGTAGCCGTCCAAAATGCTGGTGTCAAAAGGCTTGCCCCAGTCCCAGCTGGGATCCTGCTGGTGGACGTACTCGCCCAGCCGGATGGCCTCGCTGTGGAAGATCTCATTCAGCGTCCAGGACGCGCTGAGCCGCTTTTCCGGCGCCAGTGACATGGTGTAGTCCCGGATGACCTTGCTGATGTCCTCGCCGTCGCTGACCCCGTATCCGTTTTTCATGTGGTCAAAAGCGATCTGCTTGACCTGCCGCACCACGCCCTCATCCACAGAAACCACCTTGCGGTAGTCGCCGGCGCCATTCAGGCTCATGCCGGGGGTGCCGTAAGGATTGACGTGGGGCTTGCCCTGCTGCCGCTGGGCCAGGGTCGCGATGCGCTGCTGCTGTTGATTTCGCGCCAGCTCCGAAATTGTCATAACGATATACCTCCACAGAATTATTTGTCAGTTGATATACCTCACTCTACCGCACCATATACCGGCGTGATGGTACATACCATGCCGCTGTCCTCAAACGCGCTGACTGTGGCGGCGAGGCTGAGCCAGCCGTTCACCGTATTGCCCTGGTACTTGCCGCTTACCACGCCGGCGTTCACCAGCGCGTTCTGGTCTGCTGTCTGGAAATCGATCCCGATGTGGGTGATGACCTGGCTGCCATCTTTTGAAGCCCCCATGTAAAGGCCCTTTATCTGCTGCGCGGTCTGGGCGTAGAACTCATTCAACCCGCTGATCGTCTCATCATCCAACTCCCCGCTGCCATTGGTCTCCGAGATCTCCTCGATATAGGCGATCACCTGGTCACCCAGGGCGGCAATGTAATAGGTGTGATCCACGCCATCCATGGAGCCGGTGCACACGGCCATCTGGAAGTCGGCATAGTCGTAGAAGCCGCCGGTAAACAGGTTCATAAAGTCGTGATCCGTGTAGCCACGGTGGTCGATGATATAGCCGCCATTCTTATCGGTGGCCATGGCACGGACGGTGCTCTCCTCGCCCATGGCGGCGTTGGAGATGCCCTGGCCCATCCATCCGGCATAGTCCGCAAAGGCGTTCCCGCCCTCCCGGCACTGGGTCTCCATGGCCGCCAGCATCGCCTCGTTGATGGCGGAGCGGAAGTCATATTGGGTAGCGGCAATATACACCATGCTGTTGCCCACAGCTCCCTCATCCCCCACGCGGAAGGACAAACCGGACATTTTCTCCCGGAACTGCCGGTATACGGCATCCAGCTCCGGGGCGGCCTCGCCCTCCGCTGCTGGGAAAACTGTCAAAAGCGGATTTTCCTTGTCCAGATAGGTCTTCACTTGGTCGAACTCGCCATTTTGCAGATTCGTCAGAAAGTGGACAACCGCTTCCTCCGCCGAGGCCGCCGCAGCCTGCTTGGGGCCGCTGCTGCAGCCAGCCAGGGCCAGGCACAGGGCCAGCCCCAGGGCGCAAAAGGATGTGACTTTATGTAAGTAGTTCATGCCGGGTTCCTCCTCATAGAAATGATAGAAAAATGTATCAGGATGCCACGGAACTGTTGTACAGGTCAATGCAGTCAGCAAGTACCTCGTTCACATGGATCAGGCCCCCCAGGTACTCCCGGCCGGGATCCTCAATGGGCCGGCCGCTCTCCACCTGCTTGATCATCCACTCCAGGGCGGAGGCCATCCGGTCGATCTGAGTGCCGATGTGGTAGGCGCCGTCGGCGGTCATGGACTCCTCCATCAGTTGGTTGTTGTCCGCCGCCGCGGCCTTGTAGTCCGCAATGGTGTCCAGCAACTCCTGGTACAGCGGTCGGATGGGAGCCAAATCCAGATTTTCGATGTTTTCGTCGGAGATCCCCTGGGCAGAGCACTCGGCGGTGATCTTCTTCACCACCGTGATGGAGTGGCTGAAACCGTAGGCCAACAGCCGGCCCTCCTCCCGCATCTTCTGCTCCTCCGCCTCCACCCGCTGGATGCTCATGGTCTGGATGGCGCTCATGTACTGGAAGGCCAACTCCTGGAACACGGCGGCGTTGGCCTGGATGGCCTTGTGGTACTCCTTGGGCTTGGCGTACTGGTCGGCGGCGTAGTCATAATTGTGGGAGATTTCGGAGAAGGTTTCCATCAGCGTCCGCATGGGCTCCAGGATCTGCCTGGTCAGGCCGTCCAACTCCTCAAAAGCCGGGGCCATCTCCACCACATAGGCTGCATCCTCCAGGATATCGGTGTTGTAGCCGGAGATATCATACTTATAGGTGTATTCGCTGTCCGGAATCAAGGCGAACTCATCGGCATACTCCACCACCTTATAATAACTGTACAGGGTGTCCAGAACATCCACGATCTTGTTGTTCATCTGCACATAGACGTTGTACTTCACCGCCTCCGCCGTCTCCGGATCCAGGGTTTCCTCTGGGGGCGTGGGGGCTGGAGTGGGGGTAGGTTCCGTTTTTTGGGTCGGGGTTGGCTTGTCGCTCTCTTTCCCGCCGGTACCGCCTGACAGGTCGCACCCGGCACTTGCCGTCAGCAGCAACAGGGACAGCAGCAGGGCCGCCAGCTTTTTGCTCTTGTTCATCATCCATATCCTCCTCGTTGGCCATAGTTCTCAGGGCAAATCTTTGATCCGCCCGTGTATTTGCTCAGGCCTTCAGGGCTTCGTCAGACGCACTCCCGCACCGCCCTAAGCAGCCATCAAGCCAAAAAGAGAAAAAGACGCCTTCTGCCGTATAGCAAGCTATGCGGCAAAAAGCGCCTTCTTATATAAGGGGAAGCTCTGCATCCACCATTTTTGTGCACAACATACCCGCGCAGCTATACGGCAATAGCTACGCTGGCTGGCTGGCTGGCTGGCTGGCTGGCTGGCTAGCTGGCTAGCTGGCTAGCTGGCTAGCTGGCTAGCTGGCTAGCTGGCTAGCTGGCTAGCTGGCTAGCTGGCTAATGATGAT
>ERZ808037.913-NODE-913-length-22868-cov-8.369312_pt1 | contig 22868 bp, 21 predicted proteins | sample MGYA00380190_ERZ808037 | MGnify/ENA primary metagenome ERZ808037 (study PRJEB31490, sample SAMN06133399) | mouse gut metagenome | isolation source: J9 | host: mice | place: China: Chengdu | collected 2015-05 ... | reverse complement strand
TGGACAGGTTGGCCAGGAACTGATAGATCATCAGCATCCAGCCGCGGAAGCCAAAGCCTTTTACATTACTCTGCATAATCTCTCTCCTCTGATTATTATTTGCCGCGTAGTTTCGTTCGACCCTTCAAAAAGGCGCGGGCCTGCCGGCCGCACATGGATTCGCCTTTTTGATCCTGCACGAGCTGCGCTATCGTCCATAGACCACCTCCCCCTCAAAATATTGTGAGCGAATGGGGCAGCGACCCCCAAAACCTCGCGGCGCTCCGCCGCGCTCACTCCATTATGGCCTTGAACTGCTGGAACACAGGTTCTCCGGTGTACTTGCGCACCTGCTCCTCGCCTTTCAGGGCGCGGATCGCCCCTGCTGCCATGGCCTCCATCTCAAACTCGCCGGGGTAGGCGGAGACGGGGGCGATGAAGGAGCAGGCCCCAGTGATCTGCTCCACCAGCTCCTTGTTGTGCACCATGCCGCCGCCCAGTAGGATGCCGTCCACCTGCCCGTGAAGGGCTGCCGCCATGGCGCCGATCTCCTTGATGATCTGGTAGATCATGCCGTTCCAGGCCATCCAGGCCACCTTGTCGCCCTCCGCGGCCCGTCGGGACACCTCGATGGCGTCGGAGGTGCCCAGCAGGCTGACGAAGCCGCCGGACTTGGTGCACAGGGCCTTGGCGGTCTTTTTGTCCACGCCGGAGAAGCAGTAGTCAATCAGCTCCGCGGCGGGCACCCCACCGCAGCGGGTGGGGGCCATGGGGCCCTCGCCGCCCACGATGTCGCAGCCGTCGATCATGCGGCCCCTCTGATGGGCGGAAATAGACACGCCGCCACCGATGTGGCACACCACGAAATTGCAGTCCTCGTACCTTTTGCCCAGGCCCGCGGCATGGCGGATGGCGGTCTCCTTCAGGTTCAGGGCGTGGAGGTGGACGTTGCGGTACACGCCCTTGATTCCGGTGACCCGGGCCACGTCCTGGAGCTCGTCGGTGTCCGGCGGGTTGACGACAAAGGCGGGGCAGCCGATCTCGTCGGAGAACTTTTTTGCCAGCTGGGGGCCCAGCTGGGCGGGGTGCTGCACGCCGTTGGCGCCCCGGGTGGCGTGATCCAGCAGCAGGGCGTCGATGGCGTACACGCCGCCCTCCATGGCGATCAGCCCGCCGCCCCGGCCCACCACGGCGGACAGGCCGTCCAGGCTGACGCCGTTTTCCGCCAGCAGCGCCCGGATGGTCTGCTCCCGGTAGGGGAGCTGATCGCTGATGGACGGGTACTTGGCCAGCTCGGCGGCGTCGTGGGACACGTTGGCGGTGAACAGGGCCGTTTCGCCCTCAAACAGGGCGATTTTTGTGCTGGTGGAGCCGGGATTGATGGTCAAAATTTTCATAACCGTTCCTTCAGCCTCCTGATTTTCATGTTACCGTTTGCAGGGGATGGGTTTTGCCGGGCAGCGGGGCTTGACGGCCCCGGCCTTGACAATGGCGTCCTCCTCACAGGCGGACAGGCATTTGCCGCACTGGGTGCACTCGTCCTGATCGATGACGTGGATAAACTTTTTCTTGCCCAGGATGGCGTCGTCCTCGCACTCGTCCATGCAGTCGCCGCAGCCGATGCAGCGATCCGCCAGGATGTGGTAGGTGACAAAGCCCTTGCACACCCCGGCCTTGCAGCCCTTCTTGGCCACATGGGCGGCAAATTCATCGCTGTAGTGCTCGAACACCGCCAGGGCGGTATCACCCAGCTCCACGCCATCCTCGCATAGGGACTGCTCCCTCATGTACCGGCACACCTTGGTGAGCTGGGCCAGGTCGGTGGAGCGGGACTTTTTCATGGTGATGTCGGTCAGCGTCAGATCAAGCTGGGCCGCGCCCTCGTAGCCAAACACGCACTTGCCGCAGTCCAGGCACCTGTGGCCCCTCACATAGCGCAGCAGCTCGTCCACCGGGCACTGTGTCTCGGAGAGCTTCAACAGCTTGTCGTTCATCCGTTGTCACCTCCGTATTCGTTCCACAGCTTCACCCGCTGGAATTGCAGGCGCAGATCGCACTGCAAGCAGCGGTCGGACTCGCACTGGGCCTGCTCGCAGGTGTAGGTATGGTACACGTCCACGTTGTCGGCGGCGCGCTCCGAGGCGTCCCGCAGCTCCTGCTCCACCCGGGGCAGGGCGGCGAAGCCCTCCGCCTGACCGATGTGGGGATTCGCGGTGCGCTCCACCAGGGTCTCGTCGATCTGGCCGTCGCCCCCCAGATAGCGGTCGATTTCCGCCGTCACCTCGCGGCCCTGCTGGATGGCCTTGATGACAAAGCTGATGCCGGTGATGGCGTCTCCAGCGGCAAAGATGCCGTCCTCGGAGGTCTTAAAGCCGTCCATCACGGGGTAGCCCCGGCCGTTCAGCTCGATGCCGAAATTCTCATAGTCCTGCAAGCCGGTGTACTGGCCCGTGGCAAACACCACGCTGTCGCAGGGGATCACCATTTGGCTTCCCTCCTCCGCCACCTCGGTGACCTTGCCGGTGGCCCGGTCGTAGGTGGAGGACAGCACCGTGTGCACCCGCAGGCCGGTGACCTTGCCGTCCGCGCCCTCGATCTCCTCGAAGGAGCGGCCCGGGAACAGGTTCACGCCCTCCTGGGCGCCCTCCTCCTGGTCGTCCTTGTCCGCCAGGATCTTGTCCGCCTGCTCAATGCAGGCCAGGTTCACCGTCATGCCGCGGCGCACCAGGGAGCGGGCCACGTCATAGCCCACGGAGCCCGCGCCGATGACGCACACGGTCTGGCCCAGGTAGGACAGCTCCGCCTCGGCCCGGCTGTCCGCCAGCACGTCCATGGCGGTGTGTACCTGGGGCAGCTCCGCCCCGGGCAGGGGCAGCTTGCGGCCCTTGGACACGCCCACCGCCACCAGCACCGCGTCATAGTCGGCCCGCAGGGCGGCGGCGTTGTCCACCTCCCGGTTGACCTCATAGTTCACGCCGCTGTCGGTGATGTACCGGATCTCCTCCATGACCCCCTCCAGGGGCAGGCGGTAGCCGGGGATGCCGCTGGTCATGGGGCCGCCCAGCTGGGGCCGCTTCTCCAGCACGGTGACATCGTGGCCCAGCTTGTTCAGATAATAGGCGGCGGTCAGCCCGCAGGGGCCGGAGCCGATGACGGCCACCCGCTTGCCGGTGCGGGGCTTCCGGAAGCCCTTGGACTTCCACGCCTGCTCGGCGTCATGCTCCACGGCGAAGCGCTTCAGGTTCCGGATGCCCATGGGGTCGTTCAGCTCGGTGCGCTTGCAGCCCGTCTCGCACAGGTGGTTGCAGATGTGGCCCAGCACCAGAGGGAAGGGTACCTTCTCCCGGATGATGGCGTGGGCGTCCCCGGGCCGGCCCTCCCGGACGGCCCGGATGTAAGCGGGTATGTCGATATGGGCGGGGCACTCCGCCCGGCAGGGCACCACGTCGTCCGCGTAGGACTGGTACTTGCCCAGAATGCCCACCGCGTCCATGATGGAGCCGGTGGGGCACACCTCGATGCACGCCCCGCAGAAGCGGCAGCCCGCGTCCGCCAGACTCTTGCCCTCGGGCACGCCCGCGTGGACGCCGCTGCTGTCGCGGATGTAGTCCAGCACCTTGACCCCCCGCTTGTCCTGGCAGGCGCGGATACAGCGCCCGCACCGGATGCAGCGGGTGAACAGGTGGGAGATCAGGGGGTTCTTCTCGTCAGTGGGGACGGGGCGGGATTTCTGCCGCCAGTCCTGTCCGTTGACCCCCATGTACTGATAGATGCTCTGTAGCTCGCACTTGCCGTACTTGGGGCAGCCGGTGCAGTCGGCGGGGTGGGTGGCCAGCATCAACTCCATGGAGGTGCGGCGCACCGCCTCAGCGGCTTCGCTGCGGCTGTCCACCACCATGCCCTCCTCCACGATGGTGGTGCAGGCGGGGACGGGGATCTCGCCGCCGTTCACCGTGACACTGCACAGGCGGCAGCCGCCCTTGGCCTCCAGGTCTGGGTGGTCGCACAGATGGGGGATGTAGATCCCCCCATCCAGCGCCGCACGGAGCACCGACTGGCCTTCCCGGGCTTGAACCGCCTGGCCGTCGATTGTCAGGTTAATCATACGAATTTCCTCTTAGAACTCCGAAACCTTGGCGGCGGCGTTCTCGCCGGCGATGCGGCCGGAATTGACACAGAAGCCCATGGTGTTGCCGGGCAGGGTGAACGGATAAGTATCGCCGTAGATGGAGCAGGCGTCGGTGCCCACGGCGTACAGGCCGGGGATCACATGGGCCTCCTCGTCCAGCACCTCCATCTTGTGGTTGATCTTGATGCCGCCCAGGGAGCCGTAGGCGCCCACGGTCTGGCGGCAGCAGTAGAAGGGGGCCTTGGCGATGGGCTCCATATAGTGGCGATCCTTCTCGAACACCTCATCAAAGCCCGTCTCGCACATCTCGTTGTACTCCTCGATCTGGGCCTTCAGGCCCTCCACGTCGATGCCGGCCTTCTCCGCCAGCTCCTCGATGGTGTCCGCCTGGCAGATGGGCTCGTAGCCGGCGGCCAGATCTCGCTCCCACTGCTCCTCGAAGTGGTCGTACAGGTCGTGGGGATGGACGTGGGAGACGATGTCCGGCCCCTTCTTCTTATAGCGCTTGAGCAGCTTGGCGTCAAAGATGGCGAAGCCGATCTTGCCGGGCTGGGTGGCCAGGGCGTTGCCGGTAAAGGTGGTGTTTGCGATCTGATCCTCGGGCATGAAGCGCTGGCCGTTGCGGTTGACCCACAGGCAGGGCTGGCGGAAAGCGCCCTCGATATAGAAGTGGTTCATATTGTCGGGCAGCTGGTACATGATCTCCATGATGATGGGGGTCTTGGCCGCGCCGACCTCCCAGGCCATCTTCATGCCGTCGCCCACCATGCCGGGGACGGCGAAGTTGTTAATGGTCTTGCCGTACTCGAAGCCGCAGTATTCCTTGATCATCTCGGGGTTGGCGCCGAAGCCGCCGGTGGCGATGATGACGCTGGGAGCCCGGGCCTCGATCTCCTCGCCCTGGGCGTCCACGGCGATGACGCCCACCACGGCGCCGTCCTCCTTGATCAGCTTCTTCACCGGAGTCTCCAGGCAGAACTCCACGCCCTGCTCTCTGGCGTACTCGGTCATTTTCTTCACCATGGCGGTGGCGGCGCGGGGGCCGGGGATGCCGCCGCCCTCGGGCTTCACCACGTGCCAGGTGAACTCACCCTCGGAGTAGGCGCGGGTGGCCTCGGGGGCGGAGAAGGCCCGCTGCACGCCGGCGAACTCCACGCCCATGTCCTCCAGCCAGTCGATGGTGTCGCCGGACTTGAAGTAGAAGTCCCGCACCAGGCGGGCATCCACCTTGTAGTGGGTGAAGAACATATGCTTGCGGAAGGCCTCGCCCGGGGTGATGGCCACCATGGACTCGCGCTGCATCCGGGAGCCTACGCCCAGGGGGCCCATGGCCATGTTGGCCGCGCCGCCGGTGGTGTTGGCCTTTTCGAATACCAGGGTCTTGGCGCCGCCCTCGCCCGCGGCGCAGGCGGCGGCAAGGCCGGACAGGCCGCCGGCTACGATGATGACATCAGCTTCCATTTTTTTCATGTTAATAACTCCTTTACCTAATATAGAATGATGGAAATTACACGGTTTTGAACTTCATTTCCTTGTAGCGGCCCATCTTTTCCTTCACGATCTCCATGTTCTTTGGGTCGCGGTAGAAGCCGCCCTCAGTGGCGCCGATCTCCTCCAGATGGTGGCCCCGGCCCTCCACGGTGGTGCGGTCACGGCAGTAGCCGATCTCCGGGTCGATGACGAACTTCCACCTGCCGTCCTCGCCCTTCTCCAGGTCGCCGCCGCAGCCGCACACCTGGCACTCCACCTTAAAGTGGATGCCGTCCCACTGGGGCTCGCCCAGCACCAGGGCGTTGGAATGGCAGTGGGGGCACCAGCCCATATCCGGGTCGCCCTCCCAGCCCCGATCCTTGGGATCCTTGGCCAGGGAAGCCATGATGTTCTGGCCCAGCTTGTGGGCCCGCTCCAGGTGGTCGGGGCGGGTGAGCACATGGCCCTTGGCGGGAACGCGGGTGGCCAGCAGCATATCCACCACGTTGAAGTCGCAGGTGAACATACCGGCCTGCATGGTTTCCAGCGCCATGGACATCCAGGCCCGGGTGGAGCCGCCGGTGGCGATCAGCCCGGCCACGCGGTGGCGGATCTTGATGGCGCCGATCTTCTCCAGGAAGGCGGTCTCATAGGCCAGGGAGCGCTGCATGAACCGGGTGAAGTTGGCGGAGACCTGGAGATCGTAAGTAGGCGCGGAGAAAATGACGGCGTCCTGCTCGAACAGGGCCTGCATCAGCTTTTCCTTGTCGTCCTTCTCCTTCAGCACGCACCCCACGTTTTCGCCCTTCATGAACATCCCCTGGGTGCAGAAGGTGCAGCCGGTGCAGTCCTCGATGCTGTAGTCCCGCAGGTTGACGAAGGTAACCTCCGCCCCCAATTCCTGGCAGGCATAGAGGGCCTCCTTCAGCAAAATCTCACTGTTGCTGTCCTTCCGGCCTGCGGTCATTCCCATTACTTTAAATGCCATGTTTTTTCCTCCTAATCTGTTGTACGGCCCTGCCGCGTGCGCTGTGATGTTCGTCCCTTGCACAGAATGATCCCGAATCGCCTGATGAACAGGCCGGCCACCGTTCCATGTGAGTTTTCCATAAAATACGGAAGGAAAGCGGGCCTGTTTTGTGCATCATTCTTTATTATAAAAGCAGCCACCGGATTCGTCATCCGATGGCTGTCAAAACTTTATCAATTTAATCTGTGGGTTTTACGACGTTCGTCGGAACGGATCCGCTGCCGGCCGGTCCCTCCTTGGGCGTACTCCCCCGTTTCAGATAATCGATCAGGTAGAAGGAGAATTCATAGGCGAACAGCCGCCTGCCGTCATAAATATCCGTCCCCAGCAGATCGGCGATCTTGCTCATCCGGTAGAAGAAGGTGCTCTTATGGATGTGGAGCTGGACGGCGGCATTGGTGGCGTTGCGCGAGCATTGGATATAGGTGCGCAGGGTGTGCACGAATTCCGTATGGTAGGTCTGATCATGGGCGCGGAGAAGCCGCAGATCCGGGAAGATCTGGGACTGGAGCCAATCCTGGCTCATCCCCTGGGAAAAGATATGGTACAGGAATTCCTGTTCATAGCTGTAGATATACTCGCTGGCAGTGGGTTGGCTGACGCTGGCCACCGCCTGCTGGGCGGCGTAATGGGACATGACCAGGGAGGTGTAGTAATAGCTGATGCCGCAGCGGATCCGGTTCAGCGTCAGGAACTTCAGCAGGGCCTGGCGTTCCCTGCTGTTCAGCGGGCTGGGCGCGTCGCGGGGCAGCAGCAGATACAGCCTGCCCCGCACCACCCCCACGAGGCCGTCCGGGAACGCGCTGCGCAGCAGCTCGTAATAGTGGCTTCTGGCAATGCGGATGGACTCCGGATCGTCGAAGGAAAAGTGCAGCATATAATAGTAGGGCTGGGGCTTGCGGCCCAGCTGCCGCAGGCGCTGTCCGGCAAACTCATCGGAGGAAAAATGACCGTCGATCAGCTCCTGGAGAAAATACTCGTATTTCAGGCCGCTCTCCACCGCGAAGCTGTCGTTCTTTTGCAGCTCAATGGACAGCACCTGGGCCAGAAAGTCGATGAGCTCCAGATCCACGTCGGTGAATCCCTCCGGCCGGCCCGGGCTGAACAGATAGGCCACCATGGCGCGGTTGATCCGCACCGGCTGGAAAACGATGTCATAGGGAAAGAGGTCGTCCCGGCACACATAGGGGCCTGAGATCTCCAGCGCGCGGTCAATGTGCCGGTTCAGCTCCAGGTTCTGGCTTATGTCGTATTTCAGGTAGAGCCGCCCGTTGGAGCTGTCCACGTCTGGGTGCTCCCCAGGAGGGCTCGGCACCCTGGCAAAAAAGCCATAGCTGGTATCGCACAGGTTCAGCTCCAGATGAATGACGTCATATACCAGCTCCAGATAATACTTCAGGGAATATTTTGACTGAAGGGCGTGAAACAGCTTTTGCTTGGTGCTCTCAATCTTTTCCCGTGCGATCTCCGCTGCCATAAAGACCCCCCTTTTTTTAAACCGCCGCCCGACCAGAGCCAGCGGCTGTTTTCCTATAATAAGATGCCCTCTTTGCGGGATACTCCGTCCAGAAAGGACAGCAAGCGGAGCCAGTCACTCCAACGGCGGTGTATCCGGCTTGGTGATCAGGCAGATGAGCTGGCCGATTTCCTGGTTTCGCAGCTCACCGACATAGAGCCGGCCTTTGATATAAGGCAAGGGGCCGAACTGGTACTCCATGCCCCGCTTTTTCCCAACCAGGGGAATGCACTGTCTGAACTTCTGGATGATGTGCCTGGGGAACGCGATATCAAAATGAGCGGACAGAAACCGGTCAAACGGCAGCTGCTCCGCCCGATCCAGCATCCGGGCGTAGTGGTCCAGGGACAGGCTTTCGGGGAACAAAATGCACGCCTGGGGGGAGAGTGCGTCCCCCGCCAGCAGCAGCCGCAGCTCCCGGCACAGCAGGCCGATGCTCCCGGCTGTATGGCCGGACAGATCCACCACCTCCACCGTCAGCCCGCCCAGATCCAGCACCTGGCCAGGATGGATCGGCCGGTATCGCTCAGGCCGGAAGCTCTCCTCCATGCCGTCCAGACTCCGGCCCAGGGTCCGCTCCAGCACTGGAATCTGCCCCCGGCCCACCTCCAGCAGCGGGAGATCCTCCGGATTCATAGATACGGCGGAAAACTGGCGCGCCCCTCCGATGTGATCAAAGTGACCATGGCTGGCGATAACCATGGGCTCTACGGGGCACAGTTGGCCGACAAAGCCCTTCAAATCGCCCAGCCCAACCATGGTGTCAAACAGAACAGCGCCCCGGCTGCCGGTGAGTAGGGTGCAGAAATGGCCCTGGCCATTCCCGATCTGACCTACGCCTGGCGCGATTTCTTTCCATGAAAATTCCATAAAACCTTCCCAAAGCACCTCCCAATGGCTGAGCCAGCCGCGGGAGGTGCTTTTGTCACGCTTGATTCACTTTTTCATTCCGGCTGCCCGCACGGCGGAGATGATCACGTTGCCCTTGATCTCGGAGACCGGCGCGCCCCGGGAGCAGTCGCACACCACCTTTTGGAAGCCCTGAAGCATGGGGCCGTAGGCGTCGGCGTGGCCAAACTGCTGGATCAGCTTCACCGCCACGTTGCCCACGTTCAGGTCAGGCCAGATCACCACGTTGGCCTTGCCCGCCACGCGGCTGTCCTCCTTGACCTTCTTCGCGGCTACCGCCGGGACGATGGCGGCGTCCAGCTGGAGCTCGCCCTCAATGGCCAGGTCGGGGCGCTGCTCATTGGCGATTTTGGCCGCCTCGATCACCTTGTCGATGAGCTCACCCTGGCCGCTGCCCCGGGTGGAATAGCACACCATGGCGCACCGGGGTTCCCAATCCAGCAGGGAGCGGACGGTGTCACAGGCGGATATGGCGATGGAGGCCAGCTGCTCGGCGTTGGGGTTGGTGCACACCGCGCTGTCGCCAATGGCCAGCAGGGAGCCCTCGCTGCCCTCATAGCCTGGGATGTCGCACAGGCCGATGCTGGAAATGGTGGCGATGCCGGGCTGGAGCCCTACCACCATCTGACCGGCCAGAATCACGTCGCCGGTGGTGTTGTTGATGCCGGCGAAGGTCACGTCCGCCTCGTCCACCGCCTGCATCACCGTGGCGAAGTATAGGGGGTTGGCCATCCGGCGGCCCAGGGCCTTCTCCTTCAGGATACGGCCCGGCTGGGCCACATAGGCCGCGATCAGCTTGTTTTTGTATTCCTCATCGTTGACATCCACAAAGGTGAACACGCTCTCGTCATAGCCCCGCTGGGCACAGAGGGCCCTGAGCTGCTCTGCGTCGCCCACCAGAATGGGGACGATATAGCCGTCCCGGCCGCACTCATAGGCGGCCTGCATCATTTTCTCGTTGTCCGCCTCGGGGAACGCCACCCGCTGTACGTCCAGCTTGGCCTTTTCATAGAGGCGGTCCAGAATATTTGCCATAGCGGTTACTCCCTCCGCGCTGAATTACAGCAGCTCCTCGGTCTTGTCCACCAGCTCGCCGATGGTTTTGCAGGCGGCGGCCACGGGCAGCTGCACCAGCACGTCCAGCTCGTTCTCGATCTCGGAGACCAGACCCACCATCAGCACGGAGGCGCCGCCCAGATCCTCCTTGATCCGGGTGTCCATGGACAGGGTGGAGATGTCCTTGTTGTAAGAGGTGGAGACCAGCTCCAGAATTTTCGCTTCCAGTTCCTTGCGATCCATACGTGTCAAGCTCCTTTATCCATTCTTATTTTAGTTGGCCGGGGTAACGGGAGGGTTACTCCTCGTCCAGCACGAACACCACGGTCTTATAGCCGTCGCGCTGGAAGATCTCCGCGTGGACGGGGACGGGCAGCAGGCCCTTCTCCATGATCTCCTTGCGCTTCTTCTTGTTGATGCCCTTGACCACCGCATTGAGGCAGGCACCCTCGGCCAGCTCCACCTCGCCATAGGCGAAATTGCGGGCGCCCAGGGCGTCGTACTCCGGCTTGGAGGATAGGGCGGCGGGCATGACAATGGACTTCATCACACCTTTGCCGCTGATCTCCACCCACTCCGTCTCCAGGTTGCCGCAGGTGTTGCAGGCGTAGACCGGCGGGAACTCCACCGCGCCGCAGGCAGGGCATTTGCGGCCTAAAATCTTCCCTTCCTCCAGGCTGTCATAGAACTTTTGAACGACTTTTTCTAATTTGATCGCCATGATCGAACCCTCCTGTCAAATTCGTCAGTCCGCAATCCGGAGCATCACGGCCGCCACGTTCTGGGAGCCGCCGTACCCGCGCAGCAGGGTAGTCCTGGGCAGCTTCTTCACCTGGCGCTCCCCACACTCGCCCCGCATTTGCATACAGGCCTCGTAGACATCCGCCATGCCGGAGGCGGCGTGGGCGTGGCCAAAGGAGGTCCGGCCGCCGTTGGTGTTGATGGGCTTGTCGCCGTCGTAAGCGGTGCGCCCCTCGCAGATGTACTTCCAACCCTCGCCGTAGGGCAGGTAGCCCGCGATCTCGGCAGCGATGAGGTGGGAGGTGATGATGAAGTCGTTGGCAAAGAACAGGTCGATCTCCTCCGGCTTCACGCCGGTGACCTCGTATACCTGCCGGATGGCCTCCTCTGTGGCCCGGATCTCAAAGTGGGGGTTGGTGGCCTCCATGCAGGAGCAGCCGATGCCCAGCACCTCCACGGGCTTATGCTTCAGGTTCTTGGCGATCTGGGGGATCAGATCGGTGGCGCACACGATGCAGGCGGCGGCGCCGTCGCACTTGCGCTCAATGCACTCGGCCCGCAAGAAGTCGCCCATCCGGGGGTTATAGGGGGAGCGCATATAGGCCATTACATCGTCAAACCCGGCTTCTTTTGCGATCTCGGCAAACTCCTTGCGCTCCAGGGCCAGGGGGTTCTTGGCGGCGTTGCGGCGGTTGTTGATGGCCATCCAGTTCAGGGTGTCGTCCATGTCCTGGGCGCTGATGCCCCGGGTGCGCACGTAGTCCTCCGCCGCGTCGTCATAGATCAGCTCCATGGGGGCCATGAAGCTGCGGGCATAGTTGCGGTCGTACAGCCACTGGGTGGTGGCCAGGAACCGCTCCATAGTCATTTTGTCCCGCTTGAAGGGATGCTTTTTGGTTTCGATGTTGTCTGCGGGGGCGGGGGTGCTGTCCCCGAACTCCACACAGCCGGACAGCACGCAGTTGTACTTGCCGGAGGCCACAGCGTTCACCGCCTGCTCGATGGCCAAATAGCCGGTGCAGCAGGCCTCAGAGTGGTGGATGGACGCCTTGCCCTTCATGCCGAACCAGTTGGCAATCTGGGAGTTGGGGGTCAGGTAGTTGGAGCCGTTGAGGGGGCTGGCCTCGCCGTGAAAATAGAAGTCCACGTCCTTGGCGGTGATACCGGCGTCCTCCATGGCCTTCAGCGCTGCGTAGCCGAACAGCTCGCCCTCTGTCAAGCCGTTTGTCTCGGGGTTATCCACCGTATACATAAACGGTGTGCAGCCAACGCCGATGATCGACACGCTTCTGCTGTACCTTCCTGGATGGGTCTGGTTCATGCGGATGCATCCTTTCTATGATTGAATTGTTGAAATGCTGTATTGTCCCCTGCTTATCGGAGCAGGTCGGCGGTGGACAGCACTGTGAACCGGAGCTCCGCCGGCGAGCGTGCGGCACAGGTGATCCAATGGCCGTCATAGCGCACGCTTTCCCAGTGCCATGGCGCACCGGGTTCCAAAAGGGAGAATATGCGGCGTTCTCCTGCCAGCCCACAGCCCTCCGCCTTCAGGGCGCTTTCCAACCGGGTCCAGAGCAGGCAGAATTCCTCCGGCCCGGTATGGGAGGAGAGCCAGTCCAGCTCCGTTGCGGTAAATACCTTGTGCGGAAGCGCGGCGGGCGGGCGGATGGGCTCCACATCAACCCCCACCGTCTGCCCACTCACCGCCAGCGCTGCGTAGTGTCCGGCGTGGGACAGGCTGAACGCCTCGCCGCCCCGAGCCAGCGAGGGCTTCCCCAGGGGGCCGATGGCCAGATCCTCGTCCCGCGTCACACCCAGCACCCTGTGCAGCAACAGTCCGGCGGCACAGCAGAGCAGGCGCGCATCTTCCGGGCGGAACGCGGCGGCCTTCTTCCGGCGGCTCGGGGGAAGCAGGGACAGGCATTCCGCCTCCCTGCCCGCCAGCGCGCGGGCGTCGGCCAAAAAAAGCTGGATGGAACCCATTTGAATCAACTCGTCTCAAACGGAAATTGCACAAAAAACGGACTTCTTTTTTTACAATTATAATGGAAATCAACCATAGTTGCAAGCGGCAAGGAGCCGACAAGTATCGGAAATTCCCATCTCCATCAGGCTGATTATCAGACGAATATCGGATGCCTGGGAACGCCTCCGCCGGGAGGGGCTCTCCCCTCGAAGGGAATGGGATGGCGTCAGGCTTGGTGATGGCTGTCATTTCCTGTAGATATAGAGCTGAAACCATGACGAAATGGGGAGGCAATTCCTACGCATATGGGCCCAACAGCCCACCACCGTGATCTCCGGCGGCAGCTTTGCAGTGGTAGGTCTCGTACCCATCGGTGTGCGGCAGGCCATCGAAAGCGTTTGTTGACAAAGAGCAGGCCCGGGACATATAATAATCTCAGCTGTACCGGCTGCCCCACTTTATGCCCCGGTGGTCGGCACAGTCCCACATACGGGACAGGCTGAACACGAGCAGGAGGTGCTGGAGCCGCTCTGCTCAGCCGCCCGCAGCTTCCGCATCAGATATGGCAAAAGAGGTGCTGTTATGAGAGTCATTGAAGCCCAGCTCATCACCGACGCGGTGGCCCGGCTTTCCATCCGGGCCAACACCTGCCTGCCCGATGACGTGAAGGCGGCCATTGTCCGCGCCCGGCGGGAGGAGGACTGGCCCCCGGCCCAGGAGATTCTGGATCGCATTGTGGAAAATGGCGCCATCGAAGGCGGCGTTCCCATCTGCCAGGACACGGGGATGGCCTGCGTGTTTCTGGAGGTGGGCCAGGATGTCCACATTGACGGCAGCCTGGCCCAGGCGGTGGACGAGGGGGTGCGCCGGGGGTATCGGGACGGCTACCTGCGCAAATCCGTGGTATCCGACCCGCTGGAACGGGTGAACTCTGGGGACAACACCCCTGCCATGCTGTACACCGAGCTCGTCCCCGGCGACAGGGTGACCGTCACCGTGGCCCCCAAGGGCTTCGGCAGTGAAAACATGAGCCGCATCGCCATGCTCAAGCCCTCCGACGGGTTGGACGGAGTGAAGGCGTTTATCCTGGACACGGTGGAGCAGGCCGGCCCTAACCCCTGCCCTCCCATCGTGGTGGGAGTCGGCATCGGCGGTACCTTCGACAAGTGCGCCCTGCTGGCAAAAAAGGCCCTGCTGCGGGACATGGACGCCCCCAGCCCCCAACCCTTTTACGCCGATTTGGAGCGGGAGCTGCTGGAGAAGATCAACGCTCTGGGCATCGGCCCCCAGGGCTTTGGTGGACGCACCACCGCCCTGGCCGTCCATATTGAGACCATGCCCACCCATATTGCGGGGCTGCCCTGTGCCGTCAACATCAATTGCCATGTGGCCCGCCACGCTACGGAGGTGCTTTGAACATGACAAAAAACGTGACTGCACCCCTTGACCCTGAAACCGCCCGCAGCCTGCGCTCCGGGGACAGCGTGCTGCTCAGCGGCACAGTCTACACCGCTCGGGACGCCGCCCACAGGCGCCTGTGTGAACTGGTGGCAAGGGGCGCCCCCCTGCCCTTCCCCATCGAGGGGGCCGTGATTTACTATGTGGGCCCCACCCCCGCCCGCCCCGGCCAGCCCATCGGCTCTGCGGGGCCCACCACCAGCTACCGCATGGACGCCTATGCCCCCACCCTCCTGCGTTTAGGGGAGCTGGGCATGATCGGGAAGGGCAAGCGGGGCCCTGAGGTCATTCAGGCCATGCGGGAGACCGGCGCGGTGTACTTCGGAGCCATCGGTGGGGCGGGGGCCCTGCTGGCCCGGTGTGTCAAGTCCGCTGAGCTGGTGTGCTATGAGGATCTGGGTGCGGAGGCCATCCGCCGGCTGGAGGTAGAAAACCTTCCCCTCACCGTAGTGATTGACAGCCTGGGAAACAATCTCTATGAAACGGGGCGCGCCGCCTATTTGGCCCAACGCGGATAGGGACGGCAGGCCGGCAACGAAACGTATTTGGAAATAGGAACCCCCCGGCACAGCCGGGGGGTTCCTATTTCAATCTATTGCCCAGTGTTGTGGTGGAGCCGTTCAGCGGTAATCCCTGCGGGTGTTCAGGAATTTTTTCTCCTCCGGGAGCAGATCCAGGCCCAGGGTGCCACCGGGGTTCATCACGCCGTCGGGGTCAAAGTACCGCTTCAGCACCTTCACGGCGCCGTACTCCTGCTGGCCCAGGTAGCCCTCCAGCCAGGGGGCAAACATCTTGCCGATGCCGTGGTGGTGGCTGATGGCCGCGCCGGAGCGCTGGATGGCGTCCAGAATGGTGGTGTGGTAGCGCTTGAACTCCGCCGCGTCGTTCATCTTGGTGATGAAGATGAAGTACAGGTTGGCCCCCTGGGGGTAGCAGTGGGACATATGGGTGGTGACCACCGTGTTGGGCAGGGCGTGGCACACCGCTCGCACGTCCCGGTGCACCTGGGCCATGTTGGACCAGTTCACGGTGCACTCCAGAGTGTCGGTGATGACGCTGAAGTCCATCAGGGTGTCCCGGAGGTAGGGGTCGTTAAAGCGGCCCTTTTCCCAGCTTCGGGTGACGTAGCCCGTCATGGGCATGGCCCCGTGCTTCCGGGCGATGCGGCCGATGTTTTTTGCCACATTTTTGGAGAAGCCCTTTTCCCCGTCGGTGAAGCCCAGGAACATGCACCGCTCCATGTCCTTGTAGCCAAATTTGTCCAGCAGTGGGGCCAGCGGCGTGTCGTCCACGTTGTAGAGCCGGAGCATCAGGTGGGTCTCCTCCGGGTCGGACAGGCGGAACACAGAGGAATACCCGCACTCGCACTGCATCATCTCTCGGGCGGCGGCCATGGCGATCTCCCAGTTTTTGAACATGTAGGAGAAGCGTTTCCGGTTCTCCGGCATCCATCGAAATACCTTCAGCGTCACCTCGGTGAGCACGCCGAAGGCCCCCTCGGAGCCCAGCATGATCTGCTTCATGCTGGGGCCGGTGGCCTCCCGGGGGTAGGGGCTGGTGACGATCCGGCCGATGGGGGTGGCGTATTTCTGTGCCAGGACGATGTCCTCAATGGTGCCGTAGTAGGTGCTGTTCTGCCCAGCGCCCCGGGTCACCACCCAGCCGCCCACACTGCTGTACTCAAAGGACTGGGGGAAGTGGCCGCAGGTGTAGGCTCGCTTGGCCCCGAAACGGTTGGGCGCGTCCTGGAGGGCCTTCTCCAGATCCGGCCCGGAGATGCCCGCCTGGACGGTGACGGTCTGATCCGTCTCGTTGAAGCTGAGCACCTTGTTGAACCGCTTGCGCATATCCAGGGAGATGCCGCCCTTCACACACTCCACACCCCGAGTGACGCTGCTGCCGCCGCCGTAGACATACAGGGGGATCTTGTGCCGGACGGCATAGTCCACCAGCCGCTCCACCTGCTCCGCCGTGTCCGGGTACACCACCACGTCTGGGATGTTTTCGATCTGCTTGTGGCGCAGCCGTAGCAGGTCGTAGCCGGTGCAGCCGTAGGCCACCGCCAGCCGGGGGTAGTCCTCGGTGGTGACGAAATCCGCCCCCACGATCTCCTTCAGCGCCGCCACGTGCTCCGGGGCGATCTTGGAAGGATAGTCCGACAGATCCACCGGATCGAAGCCGATGTCGTCGGTGTAGTCCCGGAAGTCGTCGTCCGTCATTTGGAACGACTCCTTCATCAGCTTGTAGAGGGACTCCTTGGGGTGCTTGAAGAACTTGGGGTCGCCCCAGCGGAAAATGGAGCGGTAGCTCCCCTCCGGCGCGGGGGTGTCCAGCCAGTTGGGCCGAAAGCCCTTGTACGGTTTGCTGCTCACAGCACATCGCTCCTTTTCGTAATCTCAGAAATCCTGCGGTACAGCGGCTCCAGCCGGGGATACAGCCGGGCGTAGACGCCGCGGTACAGCTGCGCGTAAATCCTGTGCCGGTCGGGGTTGGGGCGGAACACATCCCCCTCGTGCACCATGCTGCGGATGGCCTCGTCGTAATCGTGAAAGATCCCTTGAGCCAGGAAGGCGGCCATGGCCGCCCCCACAGCGCTGACCTCGTGGGTCTGGGTGCGCTTGACGGGCAAGGCGAACAGATCGGACAGGATCTGACAGGCCACATTACTGCGGGCGCCGCCCCCGCCCACGTAGAGCTCCTCCACCTGAATCCCGGCCCGCTTCTCCATCCGCTTCAGCGAGTGGTAGAGCTCGAAGGCGATGCCCTCCAAAATGGCCCGGTAGAGATGGTAGCGGGTGTGGTGGTCGGTGAGGCCCACGATGGCCCCCCGGGCGGCAGGGGTGGTGATCCCCGGCGTCCAGTAGGGCTGGAGCAGCAGCCCCCCGCACCCCGGCGGTATGTCCACGATGTACCGATCCAGCAGCTCCTCCGGCGGGCAGCCCAGCTCCTTCGCCTGGGCCAAGTCCTTGGCGCAGAACTCCGCAGGAACCAGGACACCAGCCAGAAGCCCCGGTACAGCTCGATCTCGGGGTTGTACAGGTGGTTGGGCACCGCCGGGTAGGCGGGCATAAAGGGCTGGGGCTCCACGTACCGCTCCAGGGCCAGCTGGATGGTGGCGGTGGTGCCCAGGGAGATGGCCGCCTTGCGGGGCTGGATGACGGACAGGCCCAGGGTCTCGCAGCCCTTGTCCGAGCCGGTGGCGATGAGGGGCAGCCCCTCCGGCACGCCGGAGTCGGCGGAGAATTCCCGGGTGACCCGCCCGATGATCTGGCCAGAGGGGGTCAGCTCGCACAGCTTTTCCTGGGGAATGTTGTAGACGCAACGGGTAAGGGCGGAGGGGCCCTGCCAGCGCCGCCTTTTGTAATCGAAGGGCATGTGGCCGATCATGTTGGCCGCGCAGTCGGCCAGCACCCCGGTCATCTTGTAGTTTAAGTAGGTGGGAAGCATGACGTATTTCGCCGTCCGTACCCACAGCTCCGGCTGGCGCTGGGCGATCCAGTTGCAGGCGGAGGCCCGGTAGATATTTTCCACCGCGCCGGACATACCCACCGCCCGGAATAGCAGCTTGTTATAAAGGGGGATCGGGTCGTCGAACTGCGCCCGCCGTTTGTCCAGCCATAAAATGGCGTCCCGCAGGGGCCTGTACAGCACCGTGTCCCGGATGGTGGTGAGCGCCACGGCGGCGATGTCCCCCAGCAGCTCCCCGTTGCGCTGGCAGACGGCCCGCCCCGTCTCGCAGATCCGCTGGTAGTAGAAGTCCGGATCCTGCTCCGCCCAGCCCGGATTGCGGGAGCGGTAGGGCGGATCATGCTTGACCTGGCAGAGATCCGCGAAGCTGCCGTCCGGCCGCACCAGCAGGCACCGGGTGCTCTGGGTGCCCACGTCGAAGGTGAGGATCAGCGGTGTTTTCATACGCCGCCCCCCTATCCGTCCGCCGGCCGGAGCAGGCCGCTGGCGGCCACCAGATCCACGCCCAGCCCCAGCACGTTTTTCAGGATCACGCCTCCGATATCCACGGGCTGATCCACCGTCACGGCGTTGATGGCCTCCATCACGGGGAAGATCTGCCCCTTGGGGATCTCTGCCGACAGCCGCACCGGCAGCACCGGCACGTTCGGAAAGGCGGTGTGCACCGTGGTGCACAGGGTGCGCATGGGGGCGGTTAGCTCCGACCGGGCGAAGTCTGCCCCCCGTTTACAGCCGTTTCCTGTCACCCGGAAGCCGCCGGCCTCCTCCTCCGCCTGGAGGGTACAGCCCCGGGGGCATACGATGCACACCAGCTCACTCATGGCCCGTCACCTCGATATCCAGCTCAATTTTAGAGCTCTCGTTCAGCTCAAATTGGGAGAAATCCATGTCCAGCCGCTCCATCTCCGGCGGGCGTAGGAAGGGGTAACGCTTGGAGAATACCTCCCGCCCGTCCACCCGCAGCCGCAGGACGCAGCGATCCAGCACCTCCCGGCTCCGGAAGTACAGGGTGGTTTTGCTGTTGTCCCGGTTTAGATCCAGCCGCTGGGGGACGGCGTAGAGCAGCGCTGGACAGGCGTGCAGCTCCACCTCCCGCCGGGGAGCGGGGACATAGCGGGCGGCGGCGCGGCCGGCCAGCTCTCCGCTCTCCGACACGTAGTCCACCAGATCGTTGACGTGCAGGGCGTTGCCGCAGGAGAACACCCCGTCCACGCTGGTCATGAGTTGGCCGTCGCACACTGGCCCCTTGGTTTTGGGATCCAGCTCCACTCCCAGGGACTGGGCCAGCTCGTTCTCCGGGATCAGGCCCACCGACAGGATCAGCCCGTCGCACTCCACAAGCTCCTCGGTGCCGGGGATGGGCCGCATCCTCTCGTCCACCTGGGCCACCTCCACCGCTGTCAGCCGGTCCTCCCCCAGCACCCGGGTCACCGTGTGGGACAGGTGCAGGGGGATATCAAAATCACGCAGGCACTGGTGGAGGTTCCGGGTCAGCCCGGAGGGGGTGGGTTTGACCTCGTACACCCCCAGCACCTTGGCCCCCTCCAGGGTGAGGCGGCGGGCCATGATGAGACCGATGTCCCCGCTGCCCAGAATGACGCATTTTTTGGTGGGGAGCTGGCCCAGCAGGTTGGTGAAGTGCTGGGCGGTGCCGGCGGTGAACACACCGGCGGGACGGGTACCGTGTATGCTCACCTGCTTGGCCGTCCGCTCCCGGCAGCCGGTGGCCAGCACCAGGGTGCGGGTCATGATGGTCTCCACCCCCTCCCGGTTCACCACCGTGACGGCAAAGCCCGCCTGCGTCCGCTCCAGCCGGGTGACGAAGGTGAGGGTGGACGTGTCGATCTCCCCCCGCTCCACCTGGTCGATGAACCGCTGGGCGTACTCCGGGCCGGTGAGCTTCTCCTGGAATCGCACCAGGCCGAAGCCGTCGTGGATGCACTGCTTTAAGATGCCGCCTAAGCGGGCCTCCCGCTCGATGAGCAGGGTTTTCACGCCGTTTTCCCAGGCGGACAGCGCCGCCGCCAGTCCGGCAGGGCCGCCGCCGATCACGACGGTATCGTATTCACGCATGGCTGTCCTCCCTCACTTTGTCCGCCCGAAGGTGATGTTGGCCTCTGGGGCGGATTTTTTCACCTCGTCCAGCGGGACGTTCAAAAACTCCGCGATGATCTTTGCCACCAGCGGCGAGCAGAAGCCCCCCTGGCATCGGCCCATCCCCGGCCGCACCCGCTTCTTCACCCCGTCCACCGTGGGCACGCAGATGGGGGCGCGCAGGGCGTCCAGGATCTCGCCGCGGCTGACCTCCTCGCAGCGGCACACAATGACCCCATAGTCCGGGTTTTTGCGGATCAGCTCCGAGCGCTCCTCGTCCGGAATCTCCCGCAGCACAGGCACACCATGGCGGATGGGGGAATAGCGCTCGTTGGGGGCCACAGACTTCTTTTTCCGCAGCTCCTCCACCGCCATCTTCTCCACGTCCAGTGCCACCGCCGGGGCGGTGGTCAGGCCGGGGGACTGAATGCCCGCGCAGTGGATGATATTATGGGTTTTCCGCCCCTTTTCGATGATGAAGTCCTCCTCGAAGGTGGGGGCCCGCACGCCGGTGAAGTAGGTGATGATATCCCCCCGGCTCAGGGTGGGCATGGTCTTTTCCTGCTTGGCAAACACGGTGTCGATGCTCTGGGGGCGGGTGGCCGTGTTCTCCTTCTCGAAGGTCTCCACCGCGTCGGGGCCCACCAGCAGGTTGCCGTGGGCGGTGTGCAGGATGCCGCCCCCCTTGGAGTGTCCCCTTGGCTGGAACAGCTCCATGATGGAGGCGATGGAGGAAAACCGCGCGCCGGCCTTCTGATCCAGAATGGAGTTGGTGCCCCGGCGGGGGTGGATGGAGAAGAAGCGATCCCCCGCCATCCGGGCCACGTCCTCGGCGAACACCCCCGCGGCGTTGATCACCAGCGCCGGATAGACCGTCCCCCGGTTGGTATGTACGCATTTGATCTCGCCGTCCTCCACCTCCATGGACAGCACCGCCGTGTTCAGCCACACCTGGGCGCCGTTGCGCACCGCGTTTTCCCCATAGGCGATGGTCAATCCATAGGGGCATACGCAGCCGGAGGAGGGGTTGGACACCGCGAATTTGAAGTCCTGATTCAGGCTGGGCTCCCGGCGTTTCAGCTCCGCGCCGGAGATGACCCGGGTGTCCTCAATGCCGTCGTGCTTCCTGCGCCAGAGGCAGTACAGGGCGATGAAGGGCTTCATCCAGCCTTTGTCGAAGCAGACGTACTGCCCCACCCGCCGGAAAGGCACGTCCAGCTCCCGGCACACCTGGTCGTACATGGCGTTGCCCTTCCGAATGTAACGGTGCTTCAGCGATCCCTTGGAGAGATCCACCCCTGGGTGCACCTCCCCGTCGTTCCTTCCTGACGCCTGGAGGGCCAGGTCGGCCTCCTTTTCCACCAGGAGGATATCCAGCTTCCATTTGGACAGCTCCCGGGTGATGGACGCGCCGGAGATGCCCCCGCCGATGATGAGCACATCGGGCCTCCGCCCCTCCAACGCGCTGTCTCGGAGGGACGGCAGGCGCATTTTCTGGGGCGCCGCCTCGTCGCAGACAATATCGTTTACCACGTGGAGGGTGCTGTATTTTGTCGCTGCCAGCTGGCAGGCCTCCACCACCTCGGCCCAGGTGGACAGCCGTCCCGTCAGTACCACGCACCCGTCTGACAGGGCGGCGCGCACCGCGCCGCCAAACCGCCCGGACAGCCGTTTGTTAATTCTCCGCAGATCCATGCCGATGTTTCCCTTCTTGTCTATAGTAAGTCGGCCGACCGGCTTACTCTATTTATCAAAATTATAGCCAGCGGACCTGTGTTTGTCAACCCACATTCTCACAAAAGGGCCACAAGAAAAGTGCCCGGTGGACAGGCACGGGCGCAGATGATATAATAATACTGTTTCTTGATAAAAAGGTAAAAACCTTTTTATTGCGGCGCGCCAAGAAACGTATTGACAACATTCTTGACGGCTTCACCGTTTTATGAAGAATTAGTATAAGCCCATTATTGATGGGAGATGGGGAGGTTTTTATGGCGGCTCCGAGAAAAGACGACGTAAAGTCGGCAGTATTGAACGCAGCTCAGATTTTGCTGGAGACCGGAACCTGGGCGGACATCTCCCTGGCGGACATCGCCAAGCAGTCCGGCGTGTCTAAGGGGACGCTGTATTATCACTACAAAACCAAGGGCGAGATCCTGTTCGAGCTGGCCGACCGCTACCTGAGCCAGCAGTGGGATGACTTTATCCGCTGGACAGAGAACAAGGAAAAGGACACCTCCCTCCAGCGGCTGGTGAAGTATGTGGTGGAGCGGGACATCGCCTCGGCAGGGCTGCGGATGCATCTTTTGTGCGAGGCCCAGGCGGGGGACGAGATTCTGCGGGAAAAGCTGGTGCACCGCTACGGGGAATTCCAGCAGCTCATCAGCGAAAAAATCGCCCAGCGCACCCACTTGTCCGCGGACTTTCTCACCTGGCTGCTTCTGCTGGTGTCCGACGGCATCATCGTCCAGACGGCCATCCAAAACAGCGCGTTTGACACCCAGGCCTTCATCGCCCAGGGCGTACAGTATCTGAACCAGCTGGGAGAGATGGGAAACCCTGGGGCTTGACTTTTTTTGCAACAGCGGTCAGATGTGCAGCGCAGCTGACAGCGCCGGCCGCAAATCCCACGCGCCGGCGAACACAGGGAAACCTTTTTCTTGCTTCCGCCCCAAAATATGATATACTTGCTTTCAGCAATGATCTCATTTTCGGAGTATGCACAGCGGAAGAAGGTGATTTATGTGCTCCAACACATCTTAATTGTAGACGATGAAACCGCCATCGCCGACCTGGTAGAGCTCTACCTCTCCAACGAGGGCTTCGCCGTCCACAAATTTTATAATGCCACGGACGCCCTGGGCTATGTGGAGTCCGCCCCCCTGGATCTGGCCATCCTGGATGTGATGCTCCCCGATATGGACGGCTTCGCCCTGTGCCGCCGCATCCGGGAGGGCGGGAAGCTGTTCCCCATTCTCATGCTCACCGCCCGGGTGGAGGACATGGACAAGATCACCGGCCTGACCCTGGGGGCGGACGACTACGTCACCAA
>ERZ808037.912-NODE-912-length-22888-cov-8.484722_pt1 | contig 22888 bp, 17 predicted proteins | sample MGYA00380190_ERZ808037 | MGnify/ENA primary metagenome ERZ808037 (study PRJEB31490, sample SAMN06133399) | mouse gut metagenome | isolation source: J9 | host: mice | place: China: Chengdu | collected 2015-05 ... | reverse complement strand
AGCAGCCCCCCCGCGCTGGTGAGGGAGGCCAGATCCACGGTGTTGAACCCCGCCGTCCGGGGGGACACCGCCTGGAATAGGGAGGCCAGAACCTGCTCCCCAGGGGCCATGCCGGCCAGCAGGTTGTCCCGCTCCGCCAGCCAGAACAGCACCGCGCCCCCCAGGGTGAGCATCAGAGTGGCGGACAGCATGATCTTGGCGTGGAGGGAATACCGGCGCAGGCGCAGCCCCTTCTCCCACACCTCCCGCCACACCAGGAAGCCCAGCCCGCCCAGCAGAACCAGGGCGCATACGGTGAGGTTCACCAGGGGGTCGTCCGCGTAGTAGGTGAGGGAGCTGTAGGGCTCCCGGAAGCCCATCAGGTCGAAGCCCGCGTTGCAGAAGGCGGATATGCTGTGGAACACCGCGTACCACGTACCCCGGCCCAGGCCCAGCTCGGGCACGAAGCGGACGGCCAGCAGGGCCGCCCCGGCGCATTCGATGGCGGCGGTGCCGCATAGGATATAGCGCAGGAGGATATACACATCACTGAGCCGCTCGGCGCTGACGCTCTCCAGCATGAGATCCCGCTGGCGCAGGCTGATCTTCCGGCCCAGCAGCATGGAGGCCATCAGCACCATGGTCATATAGCCCAGACCCCCTACCTGGATAAGCAGCAGCAGGATGAGCTGGCCCAGGCCGTTGAACTGCGTCCAGGTGTCCGCCGCCACAAGGCCGGTGACGCAGGTGGCGGAGGTGGAGGTGAACAGGCAGTCCAGAAAGGGGAGGGGGCGGCCCGTCCGGTTGGCGAAGGGCAGGGACAGCAGCAGCGCCCCTGCCAGGATGATGCCCAGAAAGCCCACAGCCAGCATACGGCCGGGGGTGAGCTTGACGGGTTTCTTCTTCACGGGCAGCGGCCCCCTTTTCCTGGAAGGTTTACCTATATTATACCTGCCCGAAGGGGCGTTTGCAAGGGGGAAGGCGGATCCTCTCCCTGGACTTCGCGAAACGACAAATTTCCTGCGTGAAAAGTGAAGGATGGGGGGTGCGAGACAGAGGCAAGGTATGCTATAATAATATGATCAATCAGGATCACTTTCACGGCGAGAACGGGGGAGGGGGGCTTTGGATGGGCTTGATGGACTACAGCCTGCTGGTGTGGGAGGGAATACGGTTTCTCGTGTTCCTGCTGGTGTGCGGGCTGCTGATGGAGGATCGCGTCTCCAGCCGGATTGCCTGGGCGGCAAGGGTGAGCTTCCTGGTGGCGGAGCTGGCGGTTCAGGCCGGAGTGCTCCTGCTGGGGGGAAGCTATGCCCTGATGCTCTCTCTGCTGGCGGCGACGGCCTATGTCCCCGCCATCGTTTATATCCACATCCTCTCCAAAAACGGATTCATCCAGACCTGTACGGTGTGGATGGCGGGTCTGCTGACAGCCCTTACCCTGCGCTGCCTGTACCAGGTGACGGCCGTGGCGGCCGGCTGGCTGGAGGAGGGGCCGTGGCGGGCGGTGCTGCTGCTGGGCACGCCGCTGCCCGCAGCGGCGGCTCTGACGGTGCTGGCCGGATTCCTGCGCCGACCGTTCCAGACCTGTCTGCGGGAATACTCCGGAGGCTGGCTGCCTCTGTTATTTCCCACGTCCATCGTGTTTCTGCTGCTTTCCCATATTGGGAACACTACGGCGGATCCGGGGACGGTGGCACTGATCTTTCTGGCCACCCTATCCATGCTGCTGGTGGTGAGCCGGCTGATCCTGCTGTCCGCGTCCATCGCCCGGACGGAGGAGGCCGAGCGGGCGGCGGCGCAGCAGCTTGCCATACAGCGCCAGGACTACGAGGCCCTTCAGAAAAAGCTGGAGCTGGGCCGGGCTTATCGCCACGATATGCGCCACCACCTGAGCACACTGGATAGTCTGCTCCAGCGGGGGGAGACGGACAGTGCGCGGCAGTACATCGGCCGGCTGGCAGGCCAGCTCACCGCTGTGGAGGGGGAGACCTGGTGCGGCAACGCGGCGGTGAACGCGGTGCTGGCTGCCCAGATCGGCCGGGCCAGGGAGTGCGGCTGCACTGTGGAGGCGGACGTGCGTATTCCGGATCAGCTCCCCTTTATCGAGGCGGATTTGTGCGTGATCTTTGCCAACGCCCTGGAAAACGCCGTCCACGCCTGCCAGGCCATCCCCGGAGGGGGGGAGCGCCGGATCCGGCTGAGCGCCCGGCTCAACGACAATAGAAGGCTCACCATCGCCGTGGACAACTCCTGCCCCACGCCGGTGGAGCTGGACGGGGAGGGTATCCCCACCGCGCCCCGGGAGAAGGGCCACGGCTATGGTCTGCGCAACATCCAGGCGGTGGTGCGTAGATACAACGGCCTGCTCCAGTGCGAATGGGCCGAAGGGGAGTTTCGCCTCCACGTGGTGCTGTTCGACTCGGTGGAGCGCAGAAGCGCCCGCAGACGCAGGGCTGTCTGGCCCGCGGCTGCGCTGATGGCGCTGTTTCTGGTATGCTTTGTGGCCGGCAGCCTGTCCGAGGCGGTGCGGGCGGCCCGGGGGAGGCAGGCCGCCTCCGTGGTGGACAGGGCGGTGTGTCTGCTGGGGGCCCGCAGCTTGTCGGGAAATCAGGGGGAGGAGCCTGGGGAGGCCGGGACGGCTGACGTCCCGGAGCTGGAAAAGTTGGCGTGGGACTCCTTCTTGCAGTACGTGTCCCGAACCTACGGCATCTATACGGACATGGATGTGGGGTATACTGTGGTGAGGGACGACGAGGCCCTGCTGGTGGTGCGGTTCGACGGGGTGGTGAACCGGGGCAGCTCCGGCCAGTTCAATCGGTTCCTCAACTATGACAAGAGGAAGAATCGGGCGCTGTCGCTGTCCGATCTGTTGAAGGAGGGCTATGTGGAGGTCATCAGCGAGGAGATCCTGCGGCAGATGATCGACCTGCAGACTAAGAGGGAGGGGGACTATTATGCTCCCGGCGGGATTTGGCGGGAGGACGAGTGGTTCCAGACCATCGCCCCGGATCAGAATTTTTACATCAACGGGGACAGCCAGCTGGTGATCGCCTTTAACGAGTGCGAGGTGGCGCCGGGGAGCATGGGCGCGCCGGAATTTATCATCCCCGCTCAAGTGCTGGAGGACCTTCTTGTCCAGCCGTCTATCCTGGATTAAGGAGGGAATCCCATTGCTGAAGCTGTGTATTTGTGACGACGACCCCGGGGATTTGGAGCGGCTGGAGACCTTCACCGGCGAGTTCTTCCGCAGCCGCCCCGACGTGCCCGCCACGGTGGAGACCTTTCAGTCGCCCTATGATCTGCTGGAGCGGATGGAGGAAAAAGGCGGATTCGACCTGTATCTGCTGGATATCCTCATGCCCCATCTGTCCGGGCTGGAGCTGGCTCGGAAGATCCGGGAGCGGGGGGAGACCGCCCAGATCCTGTTCCTCACCTCGTCCCGGGAGTTCGCCCTGGACGCCTTTTCCGTTAACGCTGCGGGCTACCTGCTCAAGCCGGTGGAGCGGGACGCCTTTTACAAGACCATCCTGGCGGCGGTGCAGGCCCTCACCCCGGCGGACGATCTGCACCTGCTGCTGAAAACCAGGGAGGGCATCCGGAAGATCCGCCTGCGGGAGCTGGTGTTGGTGGAGAGCTTTGACCACAGCCGGGTGTGCACCCTGTCCAACGGCATGGTGCTGGAAACCCCGGCCACCCTCACCTCCCTGCTGGAGCGGCTGGAGGGGGACGCGCGGTTCTTTTCCCCCCACCGGGCCTATATTGTCAACCTGGAATTCGTCAACGGGCTGGCGGGCAGCGAGCTGCTGCTGTTTAACGGGCGACGGCTGCCGGTGTCCCGAAAACTGGCGTCTCAGCTGAAAAAGGCCTACATGAGGTACGCGTTTTAGACAAGGCGCCCGAGGGATGATTGCTCCCCCGGGCGCCCCGGTTGCTTTCCACGCAGAAAATCAGGCATTTCAAGAAAAAATAAACACAAGGGTCTGGAAATATGATACAATGCGTGGTACAATCTGGCTGTGTGAACTGCCAAAAAGATGGGCTTCATCGCGAGGGGGATTGTGAATTGTGCCCCAACTTGTCCACCAGGGCGATGACCAGGGCGGCGGAGCTGTCATCCAGGGCGGACAGATCCACATACCTGGGCGCGTCCACGCACACCAGATAGTCCACCGTCACCCCCAGCACCCGGGACAGGCGGATCAACACTTCCAGGGAGGGTGCCTTGCTGGCGGTCTCATAGGCGCTGATCATTCCCTTGGTGACCCCCACTCGATGGGCCAGCTGCTCCTGGGTCAGGTGCTTGCCTGCCCGAAGCTGGCGAAGCTTTTCGCTGCAATCGATCATGTCGTATCCCCTCCTTTCTGCTATCAGTGTAGCAAAAAGAAGTTTTCCCATAGTGTACCTGGGTAATACTACCGGTTGACTTTCCGCCTTTCCTATAGTATTATTTGATTTAATGGAAGTTATGAGCTTGGAGGCGTAAGGCTGCTATAGGTGATGTTAGTAGGTTGTAGAATTCCTCCTTGTTGCGCGTCTGGTGCTTTGGAGCAAAAAGAGGATTGCCAAAAAGCGGAAGCTGGTGTATGATAACCTGCGGGGAGTAAATGGACGTTCACGCCTCTGCTTTTTACGATTTCAGCCTGTGCCGTTATAGTTAAGGAGCATCGCTATGAAGTTCAAAACAAGCAAAAAACGCAACGACGGATTCACGCTGGTAGAGATGTTAGCAGTGACCGCCATTGTGGCCATCCTGCTGGCGATAGGGATAGTAGCGGTGGTGCATTATGCCCGTTGGCTCCACATCACCGAGCTGGACAATACCGCTCGGGAGATCTACCTGGCCGCGGAGAACCGGGCGGTGCTGCTGTCCGCCGGCGGGCGGCTGGAGGAGCAGGTAATGGCGGCGGGCGATGCGGAGCAGACAGTGACGCCCCACAAGGATGCCACTTCCCTGGCAGCAGGCGGCGGCGCGGCAAACGCCAAGTACCGCTACATCTACTATGACGGTAACGCCAACCGGCTGGAGGATCTGTTGCCTGCGGGGACGATTGACCCGGCGCTGCGTGAGGGCCGCTTCTATATCGTATACGAGGTGAACATGGGGAGCGTCGCCGACGTGTTTTACGCCGAGGACGGTGACCTGCTGGACAATAATTCTGACTTCCAGGCCTTTTATGAGAAGTGGCGGGGCTCCTCCCGGCAGAAGCGGCTGGACGAGAAGCGGATGATCGGCTACTACGGCGGCGAGACAGCGGGAAATGATAAGACCGACGCGCTGCAGGCGCCCATCCTTATCGTGCACAACGAGGAGGAGCTGTGGGTGGAGCTCACCTATAAGGTGCCGACGGGGGAGACGCGGACGCCGGTGGTGAAGCTGTACCGTACCGGGGATAAGCAGTACGAAATAGTTCTCAGCGATCTAAATGGGTGGAAGAAGACATCAACGACGGGCATAAACGGCACGACGTATACCTGGACCCGAGTACTGGATTCGCTGGAAGCGGGCAAACAGTTTCAAAATCTGTATAAAAATACTATAGGCGATAAGCCCACCTCTTTTGGCTGGGAGTTTACCGTGGAGGCGTGGCTCGAGGGTGGCACTGTGCGCAGTACCTCCGCATACGACACTGGAAACAACAGCCTGTTTGCCGACGAGACCGGCGACGGAGAGATCGCCTATATCGGAAACCTGCGGCACCTGCAAAACCTGGACGAGGAGTTTTCCAAGGTAGGGGGTAAAACGTCGGCTGTGCAGATCGCCGATATTGACTGCGGCGAGAGTATGTTCAGCCCATATGAGTTTGTGCCCATTGTGAATGATACGTTGAAGTCCTATTGCGGCTCCTACGGGGCGAATGGGGCTGAGACTGTTGTACACTTTATCAAGGGGCTGACGGTGAAGCAGGAGAGCGCGGGGACGAAAAACGGCGGCTTGTTTTCCATTGTGCCGTCCGGCATGACGCTCAAGGATGTCCGCCTGATCAATACCAGTGTAAAGATGGACGACAAGCCCGCCGGGGCGCTGGTGGGAGTTGCCACGGGTGCGACTTTCACAAACTGCTGGGTCTACTGGGAGGGCGAGGAGCTGGAGGGGCTGAAGGCTTCCATAACAGGGACTGAGCTAACGGATGACGACTATCAGATCACCGGCACCAACGCCGGCGGGCTGGTGGGCGTGCTGAACGGCGGCACGATCACGGACTGCCTGGCGGCCACGCTGGTGAAGGGTACAACTGTCGCCGGCGGCCTGGTGGGGCAGACCACCGGTGTGACGGTCAACACGTCCTACGCGGACTGCTACCTCAAAGCGTCCACCGCCGCGGGGCTGATCGGGACTGCTGGTGGAACGGTTACGCTTACCAATGTTTACACCGCCGGGTTCATCGACAATACGGCCGAGAACGTGAAGGCCGCCGGGCTGTGCAATGGTAGCGCGATGGCGAATCATGCCTATTCCGCCATGCACTATGAGAAAACAGGGGAAAATGTTCTGATTGTACCGCTGGCGGAAGGTGTGACCGGCGACAATAACTCTTGCGACTACTTAAAATATAACGGGTCACCCAACGGAAAATCCTTTGAGGATATGATCAAGTCGGAGTTCGTTGGTCTGATGAACGGGGGGAGCGCCCCGGGTGCTTTTGCTGGGAAAAAGAGCGCGTATGATCCGAGTGCGACGGAGAATGAGAAAAGCCACCCCTATAATCTGCTGGATGGCGTGCCGTTGACCGTGTATCCCTTCCCGGGACTGGCGGATCTGCCCCACTATGGGGACTGGTCTTCAGAAATTGTCAGCACGACCCTGGTCTACTATGAGCAGTACGGCGATGGTACGTACAGATTCCAGGGAGTGGACGCTTTGAGTGACAATGCGGTTGTCTCTCTGGATGGCTATGCTGTGATGCTCACGGATTTGAAAAGTGACGACGTAACAATTAAGTTCACTTATTTGGAGAAGAATGGCAAGGAGGGCTCAATTTCGCAGACCTATACAAAGGGGAGCGCCACAGGGGATGGGGATAATATACAGCTTTTGGAAAAAACGCAGGACGGAAAAACCTACTATTTTGCCCCCCTGCCCAAGGAGCTTATCAATAGCGCCTACGCCTCCGAGGACTTCTATCAGCCCATTCGCATTGAGGTGGGTAGCTCCGCAGCAACCTGGTTCGCGTATAATCCCCATTTCGCCAAGACGGCGGAACCCATTCCCGAGGAAATTAAGGAAGTGGATCGCCCGAATTACATCGCTAACATGGGGATGCGGGCGTACGGCTATGTGCGCACCCCCCGGCACCTGCGGGCGCTGAGCCAGTTTGAGACATATGCTCACGGTGGGAAATACGAAAAAAACAACGGGAATCCGACCTGGGTCAGCCATACGTATACCTATATCCAGGAGCTGGATCTGGATTATACGACCTATGAGGGGTATGACTGGAAAAAGAGCTGGAAAGGCGACGAGTATACCCAGGAGCCCATCGGCAAATTCAGCGCGCCCTTCAACGGCATTTACGACGGCGGATGCCATACCATCGAAAATGTGAAATTCAAGCTGCCGGAGGACATCACCCGGCAGTACGCCGGCTTGTTCGGCCTGTCCGCCGGCAATCTGCGCAACATCGTCTATCTCATGAATCCGACGGAGACCATCTCTGTGTCCAGAAGCAGGGTGACGCTGCTCCTGGGGGCGCTGGCCGGGGGAAACAGCGGCACCATCGACAATTGCGCCGTGGCGGGAGCCGATCTGGAGGGCACGATCTACAACAAGGCTGAAGCATATGTGGGCGGCCTGGTGGGGATCAACAATGGCGCCATCCGAAACTGTGCCGCCGAGGTGGCCAGCCTGAAGGCCCGCGGGGAGGATTTCTCCACCGCCCGCGCCGGCGGCCTGGTGGGGCGGAACAACGGAACGATCAGCACGTCCTACGCCGTGGGCCACATCAGCGGCAAGGCGCAAAATGGCTCCTCGGCCCGGGTGTGCGGCTTTGTGGGCTATAACACCAGAATGATTGAAAACAGCTACACGGCGACCTGGCTGGAGTCCAGTGGTGCCGGCGTGGAGACCTATGGCTTCTGCGGCGAGAAGTCCGGCAGCCAGAAGAATACCTACTTTGTGGACAAAGGCAATTTTACCTACCGGAAGGAGCCCTATAACGGCACCTATTCTATCGGAGATGAGCGGGCGACCGCCATTTCTTACCAGGTGATGTGCGGCGACGAGCCGGCCGAGGGCGGGAAAAAGCCGGCGCTGGTAAACAAGCCCGGTGAGAACGATAAAGAGAAGATGGCTCAGGGCGGAACGGCCGTGGCAGGCAGCGAGGATACGGTTCCGGCGGAGCGGTTCCCCCTGCCCACCGGCGTGAAAGACCGACACGGCGAAGCTGTCCACTATGGCCAGTGGCCCGTGGAGCTGGATCTGGGCAATATGGGGGTGTACTACTGGGAAAAGATGAGGGTGACCGGGGCTAACGGAGTTCGCCAGGTCTACGGCGTGAGTATGCTGAGGGTGGATCCCAACGAGATGACGGTGGAGAAGATCTCCACCCTGTCCAACGCCCGCAGCGATGGCGGCGTGGTGACGGACTACGGGTATGGGTGGTACTATGAGGCCCAGGAGGAGACGGAGAACACCGTCGAGACGGAGTTTTCCACTGTGGGGCTCACCTACACGGAAAACGGCGAGGCGGGCAATCAGTGGAAGGATCAGTCATCCGATAAGGAGGTGAACGGCGAGCTGGCGAAGCTAATGCCGGGCTATGAGTTCCGATCCTACCACAGCTTTGTGCCCAACCCGGATCCCAACGTGGATGGGAATTTCACCGGCGCCCAGGCGGGGCTGTACGCCACCGGGGTGAAGGACAAGTCCGGAAAAGAGACACCCAACGGCACGGTGACGCTGAGTGAGGGAAAGGTAGAGGTCACTTTTGAGCTCAACCCCCACTTCGCGGACGCGCTGGCGGTAAAGACGCTACCAGATAGATGGGAGGAGCTCGAGGGCGAGATCGCCGTCTCGCCGGGGACGAAGGAAAGCAACCCCTACGAGGTGCGGGCCATGGGTCAGCTGTCCGCCATCAACTGGAACAGCACGAAGCGGGACACCAAGACGGTGATAAACGGAAGTAGTAACAACACGCAATTCCCCTATTTGTCCTATGGAGGACAAATCAGAGACTATGTTTGGAAGCAGACCCACGATATCCATGGAAACAACAAAACATACACCCCTATCGCGGAGTACTATGACCAAACAGATGCTAATGTTGGTAAATTAGCCGGTTGGTTCGGCGGATCTTTTAATGGGGATGACTATGTGATCGAAAATGTCAATATCCAGGGGCAGACCTCCTCCGTGGCGGGGCTATTCGGGGTGGTGTTCAACGGTTCGCTGAAAAATATCGTGCTCTACAGTTCCGATGGGGCGGGGACAATTTCCAATACCGATGAGTCAGGAACCAGCAAGACAAAGAGCCTCTGGTATTCCATGGGAACCCTGGCAGGCATTGCGTCGGCCAGACAAGGTACGGCCGGATATAAGGGCAGCGCGGTGGAAAACTGTTCTGCCTCGGGGTACACCATTGAGTACAGAACCTACAACAAAAATGATAATGGCGGAAGTGGTGAGAATGGCGGCGGCAGTACGATAGGCGGGCTGCTGGGCGCGTCGGATATGGCGCTGGAAAACTGCACCGCTGTGACCAAAGTTCAGATTCTTAAGAGCAACGCTGAGAAAACATGGGGAAATGACAACCTTCGCGCGGGCGGCTTGACTGGTGTGTGCCAAAACTCAATCACGAACTGCTATGCCGGAGGCAGCATTAGTGTTGAGGAAGGCGTGATTGTAAAAAAGCAAAATGGAATTTTTATTGGGGGGATTGTCGGCGGCGGTTATTTCAAGCCTTTAACCGTGACGGGGGAAAACAATAATCAAAATGTTAGCATTGGAGGGGGAGGAGGCGGCGTAGGAGGAAGCGCGACGCTGACCAACTGCTACTCATATGTGGAACTGCCGAATGAAGGCACACTGGTTTATATGGCAAATGTGAAAAGCGCGGTGTCAAGTTCAAACCCCACAGCGAATGGAGCGGCGGGCAATACACATATCAGGGCCTTGTATGCAATAGGCGGCCCTGGAGATGGCAACAGCAGCTATACGGCCAAGAACTGCTACTATCTGAAAAGCGAGGTCATGAAAAATAACCTGGCTGGGGTTGTGACTACGATGCCTTATGCTAAAGGAGATGGCGGCAATTTCTTCCCGCAGACAGACCTTAACTTGACCAGAGATTCCATACAAGTGGTTGTGCAACAGAAGAATGGACAGCCCCTGAGAATAGGCGGCCCGACTGCGACCGGAGGACCTTTTGTTGAGCGCAGAATCTCCCTCACCTCCGATGATGTGGGCAAGGAATTCTTGATTAGTTATCAAGCTAATAGTAGTGGGTATACATACCACTGTCCTGATCCTCGGTGGGATCCTTTGACAATCGTGATTGATGGGAAGGAGGAGTGGTGCCTGTACGTGGATAAAACGTCAAGCTGTATGCCCATATTTACGTTTAAGGGCGACGGCCCCACAGGTGACAGCAAATGGGTCACGTTCAGAGGCTGGGCGACAGATATCACCGGGAATCAGGTGACTGACTGGACTACGAATCCCACCACACTGCCGGTCAGCAGCTGGAACAGCCTGATGGCCGTCACCTACGACCAGCTGAAGGTGAGCAATGGAACCGGAGCTGTGCTGAGGAGACTGGACGCTTTCGACCCCGTCACCGCCACTGAGGACGGCTTCGCCATCCCCGGCAAGTACAGCTACAGCGCGGCGGACTTGCTGCAGGGTCTGAATTATCCCTTCCCCACCATCCTGACCCGGGAGAACGGGACAATCCACGTCCACTACGGCGACTGGCCGCTGCACGGCATCGAGCGCGACACCGGCGGCGCGCCCATCCGCCTGGATCTGCTAAAGGTGGAGGGCGAAGAAAATACGGAGACGCTGAGGCTGAGCGAGGGAGTGCCCACGGGCGGCACATGGACGCTGGAGACGAAGACGCCGGCGGAAGGGGAGACGCCCCCAGAGCCCATCATTGAGGCCTATTTGGGCGATACGGAGGAAGCGGGCACGGCCCCCGACAGCAACGGAAGCTGCCAGCTGACGGTGAAGGGGCTTAAAACGGGCCAGACGGATGTGACGGTGGTGTATGTGCAGGGCGGTGTGGAATATGGCCGCGTGACGATCACCGTCAACGTGACCGCAACGCTGCGGGTGAAGTCCAAGCTTTCGCCCATCTACGTATTTCCCGGAGCCAAGAACGTTGTGGTGCCGCTGGTGCTGTGCGACGACGAGTGGAAGGAGCTGACCGAGGAAAAGCTGGGGGACGTGAAGATCGACCCGAACAAGAGCGTGTGCAGAATACCTGACGAGCTGCTGAGCAGTGCGCAGTTGGTGGAGGAGGAGGGGAACTATTATCTGCTCCTGGAGGCGAAGGCAGTGGACGACCCGAATGGTGAAGCACAAGCCATAACGGTCAGCGTGCCGTATACCTACAGGGAGGCGGAAATCGAGCCTGAGCACAGTATGCTGTCGGTGGTGATGAGGCCCCTGCCGGAGGCGAAGACGGTGGAGGAGGAGGGTAAGAGTGTTACCCGGATTACCTTCGACGCCATCCCGCTTGACGAGAAGGAGCCGGTCACGGCTGAAACCACCGTGGACGAGGTTAGGGTGGTCAGCGTGAAAAATCCGGAGCCCACGGATCCGGACAACACGGCGACGGATCCTGATGCCGCGGAGGGTTCTGCGGAGCAGCCCGAGGTAAAGGCTGAGGGTAACGCTGTGCTGCTAAAGAACTACGCCCCGGGCGCCGAGGTAACGCTGGAGCTGACGCTGTGGCTGAAGCGGAGCGGCGCCGAGGTGGATGATCCGCCCATCACCCAAATTGTCCAAATGACCGTGACTATTCCGAAGCCGAAGGCCGACGAGGGTTCGTCCGAGGAAACGGATACTGAGACGCCGAAAGACGAGAAAACAAATTCGGAGGCGGAGCAGGCGGAAAACCAGGCGGCCGAGCAGGCCGCCGAGCCGGAGCAGACCCCGGAGGCGGAGCCCGCTGCGGGCGAGGGGGCGGAGCTGCCGGAGGAAGCGGTTGACCTCACGGTGGAGGAAAAAACAGACCCCGTCCAGGAGAAAGACGCCGGGGCGGGGGAGGATAAGACGGAGCCGGAGCAGTAGATGGCCCGGAACAGGGAAGGGGGGACGTCCCATGAAGAAAATAGGGGAAAAGTTGCGCAGCGAGAGTGGGGCGTCCATCCTTTTAGCGTTGCTGTTCTTCCTGCTGTGCGCGATGGTGGGGGCGTCGGTGCTGATGGCGGCGGCGTCCAACGCCGGAAAGAGCCGCAGCAACCGGGAGGAGCAGCAGAAGTACCTGACGCTGTCCTCGGCGCTACAGCTGGTGTGCGACGAGCTGACGGCGGCGAAGTATACGGCGAAATATGAGGTTACGACTGAAGTAATACCAGTATATAACAATGCGAGCACAGGTATAAATGAGCACATAGGGGATCGATATAAGCACACATATGCTCCGACGAACGGGGAAATTATTGGATGGAGCTTTTCGGGAACCCCATGTGTTTTGCCCATTGTAGAGGAATTGGACAAAGTATTTGCTAATATTGGCAGAAAAGATAAAGCGGATGTTTCCAACAGTGAGGTCAAATCGCATAGCTATTCTTACTGGACACCACAGAATAAAGAGGTATCACCGCATACGATAACGATTGAGGTAACACCGGATGATGATACATGGCTCACAGAAGCGGTGGAGGTGAAGGCTGAGTTGCACGGAAATGATTCATATAACATCAGCCTGACTGCAAAGCTTGTAAAAGACAACACTTACACCATGTTTGCCACGCTGGTTCTTGACGGAGACGGGCCAAAGTTGAAGGATAGCAGCAATACTACAGCTGGAACTGTTACGGAAAGCTGCAATGCCATCCGATGGAAGCTGAACCAGATCACAAGGGAGGCTCCAACATGATGTGCCGTAAGCTGAAAGACCACCGGGGCGAGACCCTGGTGGAGATGCTGGCCTCCATCCTGATCGCGGCGCTGGCGGTGGCGCTGCTGTTCACCTGCTGCATGGCGTCGGTGCAGATGGGCGGCCAGGCCCGGGCGGCGGACGAGAGGTACTATGAGAACTTGTCTGCGGCGGAAGCCAGGACGGAAGCAAAGGGAGCTGGAAAGGTAAAGGTGGAGGGAAACGGCAACAGCGTTGAGGTTCAGATCCAACTCTACGGCGGCGACGGGATGTACTCCTACCAGTGGGGAGAGAAGGTGACACCCGTTGACCCGTAAATGGAAGGACAGCCGGGGCCTGACCCTGGTGGAGATGCTGTGCGCGGTGGCCATTCTGGTACTGCTGGGGCTGCTGATTAACACGGGGCTACAGCTGGCCGTGCACAGTTACCAGGACATCACCGCCCAGGAGGAGCTGGAGCTGCTGGCGGCCTCCCTCAGCGATGCCCTGGCGGACGATCTGCGGTACGCCAAATTTCCGGATACTGACGACGATGGGAATTTGAAGAATTATCACAGTGAGCGATATAACGGTGGTAAGCTGCACACGGTGTTATCCATAGGGACAGGCGGCGAGAACGGCGGGAAGGACAAGGGGCAGCTTTACGCCAACGACTACCGGGTGCTGCCCAGCGGGGCCTACGGAAGCGGGGGGGCCTATGTAATCGGAAAGAACGATGGTACTCCGGGACTGACGATTACCTATGACAAGGATGCGAGACTGTTTAAGGTGGACTTGACGGTGAAGCAGGCGGAGGGGGAGCTTTTCGCCGAGGCGCACCTTACCGTCCGACGCCTGAGTCCTGACACAGAAAAATAGGGGGCGGGAGCCATGGCAATGAAATACAACCGGCTGGGCGATATGCTGATTGAGAGCGGCGCCATCACAGAGGAGCAGCTCAAGGAGGCGCTGGCGCTCCAGGCCGGCAGCGGCGAACGTCTGGGTACGGTGCTACAGGCCCACGGCTTCATCACCGAGAAGCAGCTCATCGACACGCTGATGAACCAGCTGGGCGTGGAGTACATAGACCTGAACTCCCTGTCCATTCCGTCGGAGATGGCCCAGATCCTGCCCAAGAACGTGGCCAAAAAACATATGGTGGTGCCTGTGAAGGCCACCCGCACGGACGTGCACCTGGCCATGGCCGACCCCTTGAACTTCGTGGCGGTGGAGGAGGTGCGGGCCATCACCCGCCGGCGGGTGATCCCGCTGATCGCCACCACCGCCGCCGTGGAGCGGGCGGTGCAGAACCTGTACAGCAACCAGGGGGCTATGCGGGCCATCGAGGAGATGCAGCGGGATCTCATCGGCGGGCAGTACGGCTCCAGCGCCCTGGCGTCCGCCGGTACCCAGAGCGTGGCGGTGGACGAGGACGAGGCGGACGCCGCCCCCGCCATCCGCCTGGTGAACTCCATCATCGACCGGGCCTACACCGAGCGGGCCAGCGATATCCACATGGAGCCCGGCGAGGATCACATGAAGATCCGGATGCGGATCGATGGGGCGCTGCGCACCATCATTCAGGTGCCCCGGGAGCTACAAAACTCCGTGATCTCCCGCATGAAGATCATGGCGCGGATGGACATCGCCCAGAAGCAGGTTCCCCAGGACGGCCGGGCCAACGTCACCGTCCAGCAGGAGACGCTGGATCTGCGTATCTCCACCCTGCCCACCACCCACGGAGAAAAGGTGGTGGTGCGTCTGCTGCGCAAGGCGGCGGAGCTGTCCAGCCTGGACGGCATCGGCCTGCGGGGAGAGAACCGGGAGCGGTTCCTGAAGCTCATCGACAACACCACCGCCGGCGTGATCCTCATGGTGGGGCCCACCGGCTCGGGTAAGACCTCCACCCTGTACACTATGATCCAGCGGCTGAAAAGCGAGGAAGTAAACCTGGTGTCCCTGGAGGATCCGGTGGAGTACTACATCGAAGGGGCCTGCCAGGTGCAGATCAACGAAAAGACCGGGCTGACCTTTGCCAATGTGCTGCGCTCTGTGCTGCGGCAGGATCCGGACATCATCGCCGTGGGCGAGATCCGGGACGGCGAGACCGCCGAGATCGCCATGCGGGCCGCTATGACGGGCCATCTGGTGCTGTCCACGGTCCACACCAACAACGCCGTCTCCTCCATCGACCGTCTGCTGGACATCGGTGTGGAGCCCTACCTCATCGCCGGGGCGGTGAAGGGGATCATCTCCCAGCGGCTGGTGCGCAAGGTGTGCCCCCACTGCCGCAAGGCGTATACGCCCTCTGAGGAGGAGCTGGCCCTCATGGGGCTGGAGCATTCCTCGGCGCCCGTCCAGTTCTACCGAGGCGTGGGCTGCGGCGAGTGCTTCAATACCGGCTACCGGGGACGCACCGGCGTGTTTGAGATCCTCAACATCACCCCCGCCATCCGTCACGCCATTCATTCCCGCTCCATTGCCAAGCTGGAGGAGGCGGTGGAGCAGGCCGACTTCCAGCCCATCTGGGAGGACTGCCGCCGCCTGGTGCTGGAGGGTGTCACCTCCGCCGAGGAGGTGCACCGCGTCCTGGGTGGACAAGTGGTCTATTGAGAGGAGGAGACAGCCTTGACGATAACTCAGCTGATCGAGAAGGCCCGGGCAGACCGGGCGTCCGATGTGCATTTGGTGTGCGGACTCACCCCCCGGTATCGGGTGGACGGCTCCATCCGGGAGATGGGCGGGGAACGGCTCACCCCGGAGCAGTGCCTGGACTACGTCCGGGAGCTGGCCGGCGAGCAGTTCGACGCCATGGTGGAGGTGGGCGAGGCCGACCTGGCCAAGACGCTGGCCGGGGTGCGCTGCCGTCTGAACCTGTTCCGGCAGCAAGGGAACTGGTCCGCCGCCATCCGCCTGCTCAATGAGCACATACCCGATATGTCCGAGCTGGGGCTGCCCCGCGCGGTGCAGGAGTTCCCCGGCTACAGCCAGGGCCTGGTGCTCATCACCGGGGAGACCGGGTCGGGCAAGTCCACCACCCTGGCCGCCGTGCTCAATGAGATCAACAAAACCCAGACAAAACACATCCTCACCCTGGAGGATCCCGTGGAGTACGTCTACACCCCCGACAAGTGCGTTATCAACCAGCGGGAGGTGGGCAAGGATACCCGCTCCTTCGCCGCCGGACTGCGGGCCGCTCTCCGGGAGGACCCCGACGTGATCCTGGTGGGCGAGATGCGCGACCTGGAAACCATCGAAACCGCCCTCACCGCCGCTGAGACGGGGCACCTGGTGTTCGGCACCGTCCATACTAACTCCGCCGCCGACTCCATCGACCGCGTGGTGGACGTGTTCCCCGCCGAGCGGCAGCAGCAGATCCGCCTCCAGCTTTCCATGACGCTGAAGGCCGTGCTGTCCCAGCAGCTATTGCCCAGGGCCTCCGGCAAGGGCCGGGTGCTGGCCTGCGAGGTGATGAAAACCGACGGCGCCATCCGAAACCTCATCCGGGAGGGCAAAACCCCCCAGATCGTCAACTCCATCCAGACCACCGGCTCTATCGGCAATATCCTCATGGAGCGGGCCCTGCAAAATCTGCTCAACGCCGGAACCATCACCCGGGAGACCTACGAGCAGGCCCTGCCCGGGGGCACCGTCCAGGCCAAGGATATGGGCATGAACGCAGGACCCGGCCAGAACCAGCGCCGCGGCTTCGGTGCTGGCCTGGGCTTGTAAAGGAGGCGCACTGCCATGCCAATCTATAAATATGAGGGGGCCTACGCCGGGGGCGAGAAGGTATCCGGCGTGGTGGAGGCCGCCAGCCGCCAGGAGGCTGTGGCCCAGATCCGCCAGAGCTGCGAGATGGTGCTCAGCCTGAAGGAGATCCCCAAGTCCTTTACCCAGCGACCCGCCGCCGCTGTGATGCAGAAGATCAGCCCCAAGGCCCTGGCCCTCACCTGTCAGCAGTTCGCCATCGTGCTCAAGGCCGGCCTGCCCCTGGTGCAGACCGTGGATCTGGTGGCGGGACAGTGCAGCGACAAGGCCCTCCAGCGCCTGCTGCGGCAGGTGTCCGAGGACGTGTCCAACGGCTGGAGCCTGAGCTACAGCTTCGACCAGCGGGGGGGCAAGCTGCCCGTCACCTTCCGGGAGACCATCCGCGCCGGCGAGGAGTCCGGCGACCTGATCTCCGCCTTCGACCGGATGGCCAAATACTACGACCGCACCGCCAAAACCCACGCTAAGGCCATCAGCACCATGACCTATCCTGCCTTTGTCATCGTGGTGGCCGTGGTGGTTGTCTTTGTCATCATGAAATACGCCGTGCCCGCGTTTATCAACACCTTTGCCGACATGGACGTGGAGCTGCCCGCCATCACCCTGGGGCTCATCGCCGTGTCCGACTTCTTCGCCCGATTCGGCGTGCTGGTGCTGGCGGGACTGGTGGCCATCATCGCCGCGTGCTGGCTCTACAGCCGCACCGAGAAGGGCGGAATGCTGTTTAGCCGCCTGCGGCTGGGCCTGCCTGTGCTGGGCGAGATCGGCCGCATGGCCGGGGCCAGCCAGTTTGCCCACACCATGGCCGCCATGCTGGCCGCCGGCGTGCCCATTTTGCAGTCCATCGCCGTGTCCAGCCGGGCCATGTCCAGCCTGGTGATGGCCCAGGAGGTCATGGAAAGCGTGGCCGGAGTGGAGGCGGGCCGGGGCCTGGGCGACAGCATGGCGGGCGCCCGGGAGCTGCCCCAGATGCTCATCCAGATGACCGCCGTGGGCGAGAGCGCCGGCGCCCTGGAGTCCACCCTGAACATCCTGGCGGAGTATTACGACAACGAGGTGGACGTGCGCACCGAACGGGCGCTGGCCCTGCTGGAGCCCATCATCATCTGCTGTCTGGCGGTGTTCGTGGTGCTCATCCTGTTCGCGGTGTATCTGCCGCTGTTCAGCCTTTACAACAACATCTGAGGGGAGCGGCCCATAAATCTCTGAGTGAGGCGTGCGCCTCACTGGCTGTCCCGCAGGGCGGGACAGCGAATCCCCTACACAACCGCTTTTTACCTTGCCGCACAGCGGTAAGTGAAAAAGATATTCTCCGGCTTCGCCAACCCGGTCGGTGAATATATAGAAATCCTGATTCAGGAAGGAAAGGAGGAAAATTTCCTGAAATGAATGGGTTGAGGGAAAAATTCCGTAATAAGAAAGGCTTTACGCTGATTGAGATGCTGATCGTGGTGGCCATTATCGCCATTCTGATCGCTGTGTCTATCCCGCTGGTGTCCAATGCGCTGGAGAAAACAAAGCATGCTACCGATGCGGCCAACGAGCGAGCTGCGAAAGCGGAGTTTATGGTTCAATATCTTTCGGATGCAGATGCTACTATTGATGGAGCTAAGGGAAAAATCTCTATCGACACGGCATATTTTTATGATGCGCCTAATGGATCCTTAGTAACTACAGGGCCAAAGGTTTCAAAGGCATATGGACAGCATGGGGATCATGTAAACAAGTATTTAGCCATTGGGATAAATGATAAAGGCGAAGTAAAAATGATTTGGACGACTTCAAATGGCGGCACAGCTTTTACTAATTTGACGAATACGGGGTTGTGCAGCAATCAAGAAGTGAACCATAGCTAACTAATCAGCCATAAGCCAAACAAACTAAACACAATCCCTCAGCCAAGACCCGGGTTGGCGAACCTTGGGCTGGGGGAGCGTACCCGTCAAACGGGAGAACAACTGAATCTCCTTCCCACGGATGGGAACCTCCCCCAAGAAATTTGGGTGGCAGGCCCCGCGATGCCCGGCCTGTCCCAGAAAAGGAGAACATTCAAAATGAAGAACTTGAAAGCGAAGCTGCGCAAGAACGGCGGCTTTACTCTGATCGAAATGCTGATCGTGGTGGCGATTATCGCCATTCTGATTGCGGTGTCTATTCCTCTGGTGAGTTCTGCGCTGGAGAGGGCTCGTCTTGCTACGGATGCAGCTAATGAACGTGCCGCTAAAGCGGAAGCGCTTATTGTGTACATGGGAGGTGGGGAGCTGGATACCACCAACGCTGATAAAAAAATTACGACGGGAAAAGCTTATTACTATGATGCAAATGCCGGAACTCTGAAAGATGCCGCACCAGGTGTAACCTATGGTCAGAGCACGAGCCTTACTAATGTCGGTGCGAATGGCTCTTCCAAAAAATATATTAGCATCTGCGTAGATGCATCAGGTGAGGTGCATTTCAGCTGGGATGGTACCAGTTGGTATAAAAACAACGGCCCGGCTTCAGTTAAAGTAAATAATGGCACGCCAACGGCAGAAGCAGCGAGCCCAGTTACCGGTTCCTAACTGATTTAAAGGCACCCGCGCCCCGCGCGGGCGCCCACCAAAGCCCACGAACTCTCGCGGGCTTTGGTGGGCGGACGCCCAACCTCCGCCCTGACCTTCCTCCAGGCCCCGCCGCCCCCCACGGCGGGGCCTTGGGGGACAAAAAAACCCCCGCCATCGGGCGGGGGAGGGGGTCAGCCGGTAAGATCCTCTGTCAGCTCCCGGCGCAGCTTCATAAAGAGGGCCAAGAGCTCCTCCTTCGTTTTATCGTCGGACGCATCCTCGATCAGGCTGAGGAGCTTGCGGACGTAGCTTTTGAATTGCAGATCGGTCATGCCCATGGTGTTCACCTCCTTTTGGCGGCTCAACGGGTGTGGATTCCTGTCTGTCTGTATTATAACATAGCCAAAAGGCAATATCAATCTATACAAATCGTAAAATTTATGTTAAACTAAGGAGACACGCCATGAACCCGGACGCCCTGCTGACAATTTATCTCTGCGTGTGGCTCTTTGTGGCCGGGGCGGTGCTGGGCAGCTTCCTGGACTGCGCCGTGTGGCGCTGGGCCCGGGGGGAGGCTATGTTCCGGGGGCGCTCCCACTGCGGCTCCTGCGGAAAAACCCTGTCCCCCCGGGAGCTGGTGCCGGTGCTGTCCTACCTGTTTTCCCGGGGAAAGTGCCGCCACTGCGGGGCGGACATACCGGCGGAGTGCCTGTGGGCGGAGCTGGCGGGGGGCTTGGGCTTTGTGTGCTTCGGGGTGCGGTTCGGCCTGTCCCTGGAGCTGGCCCAGTGGCTGATTTTGGGGGCGCTGCTGCTGGCGGTGGCCCTGACGGACGGGGCGAAGCAGATCATCCCCGACCGGCTGCTGGCGGCCATGGCGGTCAACCGGATCGTGTGGCTGTTTGTGCTGCGGCAGCCGTTGGCGGACACGGGTAAGGGGATGCTGATCAGCTGTCTTGTGCCGGTGGCGCTGCTGATCTTTGTGCTGCTGGCGGAAAAGGTGATGAAAAAAGAGGCCATGGGCGGCGGCGACATCAAGCTGCTGCTGGCGCTGGCGCTGTACCTGAGCTGGCCGGAGCTGCTGCTGACCCTGCTGCTGGGCTGTGTGCTGGGCATACTGGTGGCGGTGGCGGGGCGGAACCGGGGGCCGTTTCCCTTTGGGCCCAGCCTGGCCGCGGCGGCGGTGCTGGCGGCGTGCTTTGGCGGGCCGCTGGTGGACTGGTATCTGAGCCTGCTCGGGTAGAAATTGAGGGAGGACTGGACATGGGGAAGATCAAGGTAGGCTTCGATATCGGCGGAAGCTCCATGAAGGTGGCGGCGGTTCAGGGGAACGGCTTCCGGGTGGAGACGGTGCGTCTGCCGGAGAAGCTGGTGGACGAGAACGGGATCACCATGCCCAATGCGTTCACTCAGTTTTTGAAGCAGACGGCAAAGGAGCTGAAGCTGCCCCATGGGCCTGCGGCGCTGGCGCTGCCGGCCAACCAGGTGATCTGCCGTCTGGTGAACATGCCGGAGATGAACCAGGAGCAGCTGCTGATGAACCTGCCCTATGAGTTTGCGGACTTCATCCAGGGTGCGCCGGATCAGTACCATTGTGACTACGCCATGTGTGACCGGGTGGAGGGCGACGAGGAGGGCACCATGCCCATGATGGCGGCGGTGGCCTCCAAGCGGCAGCTGGAGTCGTACATCCGGATGTTTGCCAAGGCAGGGGTACGGTTGAAGAAGCTGGTGCCCCAGGAGATGGCGCTGATTGCGCTGTGCCGTTCCCAGAGCGCCGGGGAGGGGCCGCAGGAGTATTGCATTGTGGACCTGGGCCACCAGCAGACACGGATCACGGTGGTGTTAGGGGATCGGGTGCAGGCCACCCGGCGGCTGAACTTTGGCGGGCGGGACATGGATCTGGCCGTGGCGGAGGAGCTGGGGGTGGATGCGTTTCTGGCGGGCACCTACAAGATGGCGGGGCAGCAGGCTGCCCTGGCGGTGCCGGCGGTGGCGGACATATGCGAGCGGCTGGCGGTAGAAATCCTGAAGGTGGTGAATTTCTACCAGTTTACCTATCGCTCCAGCAATCTGACGGGGGTGTATCTGGTGGGGGGCGGCGCGGGGCTGAAGCCCCTGCGGGACGCCATTGAGAACACGGCAGGGCTGCCGCTGCTGGATCCGGAGACGCTGCTATCGGCGGCGACCGGCTCGGCAGCGGACGGCATTTTCGCGGCGGGCGCCGCCATGGGAGGGGTATGACATGGGTAAAAAGCTGAAAAGCGCCCCCACCAAGCGGAGCATGAACCTATATTTCAAGCCCGACCGGACCACAAAGCCGGCCACAGTGGCGCTGTATGTGCTGTTTGTGGTGGTGGTGCTGCTGGGCCTGTCCAAGGTGCTGGTGTACGATCTGTGGGTGAAGGTGGACGGGGCGCGTACAGCGCTGGCGGCGGTGGAGAGCCGGTTGGACGGGGTGATGGGGGAGCTGTCCAACTACTCGGAGGTAAAGGAGAAGTACCAGCGCTATTCCGCCACCGACGAGGAGCGGGAGCTCATTGACCGCATGAAGGTGCTGACCCTGCTGGACGAGGCCATCGGCGCCACCGGGCAGCTGAGCAGCGTAGCGGTGAACGGCCAGGTGGTGCAGGTGCAGTTCAGCCAGGTGACCCTGGCCCAGACGGCGGAGATCGTCCGGCGGCTGGAGGAATCCCCCATTGTGGAGCGCACCACGGTAAACACGGCGGCCACCACGGAGGAGGACGGGGATCTGGTGTCGGCCAGCATCCTGATCCAGCTTCAGAAGGAGGGAGAGGGCGAATGAAACGGCAGTTAACGGCCCGGGAACTCATTCTGCTGGGGATGCTGCTGGTGCTGGTGCTGGTGGGCGGCTATGTGATGCTGTACTATATGCCCATGACGGCGGAGCTGGAGCGGCTGGAGCAGGAAAAGCTCTCCTGTGAGGATCAGCTGGCGGTGGCCCAGATTCAGGTGGAGGACAAGCGCCGCATGGAGCAGGAGCTGGAGGAGATCTTCGCGGCCAACCCCAACCCGCTGAGTATTGCGCCCTATGACAACCTCCAGCCGGTGATGTTCGAGCTGAACGGCATTTTGCAGTCCACGCCGGAGTATTCCCTATCCTTCGGCACAGTGGATACAGAGGAGACCATTGTCCGGCGGCAGATTCTGCTGAGCTACACCAGCGGCAGCTATGAGGCGGCCAAGGAGGTGCTCCAGCGGCTCCACGACAGCGCCTACCGCTGTATGCTGGACAACGTGAGCATTTCCATTGGGGAGCGGGACGAGGGGAACGTGTCGGTGAGCGCGTCTCTGGTGTTCTTCGAGTACCAAGCGGGATAACGATCCGGGGACAGGCGAGGGCCTGTCCCCGGCGCTTTTTTGGAAAGCGGTTGTTTTATGTCCCCGGTTGTGGTATAGTGTCGGGGCTGACCTATTTTAACCAAAAAAGGAGCAAGACATGATCACAGTTACCGATTTGAGCTTAAACTACAGCGGCACGCCGCTGTTCGCCCACGTGGATCTGCAATTTGACCGGGGCAACTGCTACGGCATCATCGGCGCCAACGGCGCGGG
>ERZ808037.909-NODE-909-length-22988-cov-5.254463_pt1 | contig 22988 bp, 30 predicted proteins | sample MGYA00380190_ERZ808037 | MGnify/ENA primary metagenome ERZ808037 (study PRJEB31490, sample SAMN06133399) | mouse gut metagenome | isolation source: J9 | host: mice | place: China: Chengdu | collected 2015-05 ... | reverse complement strand
CTGAATCTTTACAGGAACCTGTGCAAAAGTCTTCTTCCCTTTGATAATCAACGTTGCATAGATAACAGCCATCTCCTCTACCTCCTTTCTGAAAAATAACCACAATATCCACCTAACCATGAAGCAATGCCTCGACTTCGGCCTTTAACTTATCCGGTACTTGCTCTAAGGTTTTAAAACCCTTCCGGATTAAATCTGCATATACCTGTGCCACTGATTACACCCCCCATTCCTTCATATAATTCTGTCAATGCCAACTGTGTATTTGTAACTTCATCCTGCAAAGCAAGGTTATCTTCGTATTGCTCCACCAATGCAAGCTGCAAACTGGTTACCTCATTCTGAAGATTTCCATTTTGAACCGTAAGTGCTTCTACCTGCTGTTCTGGCGTTGGAACATATTCAATCGGAATTTCTATTCCTTCACCTTCAATATCCCGATAAAATCCACCATCATGATACTTGTCCCCAATCACACAGGGGCATTGATTACATTCTACGGCAAACCCATCATCACCATAAGATGCCCGGGTAAGTTCGTTTGCAAGTTCATAGTTATCGCACACCATGATATTTTGTACAATGCCTTCGCTAATCTGTGCATAAATACTGTGTACTGCCATTCAATTGCCTCCTGTTTTCTTTATTTAATTCGTATAATTACAATACCAGAGCCGCCCGCACCTCCGCCAGAAGACTTTGCATTATTTGTGTTGCCGCCGCCTGAATAACCGCCGCAGCCACCTCCGCCGCCTCCGCCAGTATTTGCAGTTCCTGCGGCTCCATTAGAATCCCATCCACCAGAACCACCGCCGCCAGAGCCGCCTGCTCCTCTTGTGTTTCCAAATACAGGGCCGCTTCCGCCGCCACCAGCATATAAAGTTCCCGAAGATTCCCCAAAACTTCTAGTGGTTGTACCTTGTCCGGTTCCGCCATTTATAGAATAGCTATATTGCGAATCACTCTCTCCACCATCACTACCATTTGAACCGCCAGTTGTTCCCTTCATCCATCGTATTTCAGCTTCAACCCATTTTTTAAAATCAGGCCCGGCACCACCACCAGAACCACCAGATCCTCCTCCTTTAACTGTTTCGCCTCCGTTACTAACAGTTCTACCTCCTGTGCCGCCTTTAGCACTGACTAAGCTTCCTACGGAACTTGTTCCTCCTGTGCCTCCTGTTGCCATACTGTTAGCTGCTGCCGCACTTCCTCCTGCACCTACGGTTACCGTCAGCGAACTTCCGGGCGTTACCGCTTTATTTAATACAGTAGCCGTATAACCGCCACCGCCTCCTCCGCCGCCTCTCCAATTACCATAAAGGCTTGCATAACCACCTGCGCCGCCACCTCCTCCGCCAACACAAAAGATGTCAATCTTGCTAACGCCTGGCGGGACGGTAAAGGTTCCGGAAGATGTAAACGTATGAAGGCTTTTGGATGTTTTCGCGGTTGCTGTATAGGTCGTTGCGTGTACCCATTCCGCATTGTCCTTTACTGCGTAAGAAAACGCCCGGAAGTAATAGGTAGTGTTTTCTGCCGGCATCGTGCAAGTTGCACTGGAAGAACCGCTTGCCGAAGTATTATTTCCGGAACCTTTATAGATTCTTGTTCCATCCGTGATACTGGTCGGATAGCTTCCGGTCTTATAAACAATAATAACGCCAGAAAACGGCCCCTTTGCCGGATTCTTCCAAGTAAATGTAACTTGTTTTGCGCCGTAAGGGGCCGCGCTAAAAGACAGGATAGACTGTACAGCCATTGTTCCGGTTATCTTGCTTCCTTTTACCCAGGCAGTCTTTCCGCTTAAAATATTACCTGCAGCAGCTGTTGCATCCGTCTGGCTGGCTAAACTGTTTGCGGTTACTTTTCCACTTCCATTATGGTAGCCCGCGGGAATCGTATAAGAACCTCCACAGTTCAAAGAAGCGGTCTTCGCTCCCTGATTTGGCATTGTCCCTGTCCGTTTTGTCTTTGCATCTGTATTGTAATATGTCTTTCCGACCAAAACCTGGGAATCGGCGGCATTACCAGTTAATTCCAGAACCCCGGTAAGCGGCTCCCCGTCCGGCCCGACAATCACCTTGTCTTTAAGCACATCCCCGGCTGCAGCAGTTACCACATCCAGATCCACCCCTCCACCGCCGCCGGGCATCCATATTCTGCCCAAAGCTTACACCCCCTTTAATCCTACAACGATGTCCGTAACTGGTTTTTTATACACCTTAAATGTCGCTGTCCCATCTCCAACACTGGCCGTCCCGCTGGAAACTATCCCGAAAGCTTTGCTGTACGCTTTCTGCACAGCTTCACTTGCTCCATCTTCCAGAGCGCTTACGAGTATCGGTTCCATGTTCTCTTTTGCATCATTTATGGTTACTGTCTGTATGTATGGAGCCGCTGTTCCTGTCCAGCCAGATACAGTAAGGGTCACTAAAACCGTTTCTTTAGCACGGTTAAACTCCTCACCTATAGCATCCAATTCCATTGCACCAAACGCATCTCCTTTCTGTGTATATTCGGTTACATCTTCCAGCGAAACGGTATGGTCTTCATTTTGAATCAAGGTAAACTTACGTTTTCCCTCGAAAATATCATCCTTCCATCCTGTTTTCAAATTCTAATCCCTCCTAGCACAAATGAAAGTCTTCTCCTTCCAATGATCTGCCCGGACAAATTCAGGTACATCATTAAGCATGCCGATTCAATCCGGTTAAACTCCTGCCAGTCTGGTGTTGGCAGGTTTGGAAAGTATGTTTTTTCCTCTCCAATAGGAAACGGATAAGTGTTCGCGCACAGAGCCGTCAGATTTCGTTCTATCGTGTTTAACTCATCAGCATATAAATAGTCAGCATACTGTTTTTCATCTCCCATATCTTCCAGGTTAAATAATGGATATACCTCCACGGCCATTTCTCTTAAGCAAACTACATTCCCGATAATCCGGTTATAATCCCCGATATTAAAATAATCACTGGCTTTCCAGTCGGTTTTTGGCCTCTGCCATGGCATTATTCTATCCCCCTTCTTTAGCCCAAATCCTTCTCGATACAAGCTTAATATAAGCTTAACTCCTTTGCCCTGCCTGGTTCAAATTTTCCTGATTTACTGCCCTTCTTGCCTTCACTGTGCCGGACAAACTTCCATTAAAGGAAAGACTGTGCTCATAAAGCTGTATCTGCAGATTCCTGATGTATTTATTTTCCAGAAATACAATATCTCCGGCATCCAGCCTTGGTTCCCCACGGTAAGAAATCTCATACTCAATGTTATTGGCAAAATAATTTCCCAGCCAATCCGCCAGCCATCCGGCCAGTTCTTCCGTGCTGACCAGCGGATTGTTCCAGCGTTCAATCCTTCCGATACTGTTCAGCACACGGTTATATCGTTTACCAACCACCAAATAGGCTTTCCCGGTAACTATAAATGCATGGCTTCCGGTAAGTGAAGATACATCCACTTTAGCAAAATAACAGCTACTCTCCTTCACTTCCAGCCGTTCATTTCCCACCATTACTACCACATCAAAATACGGTTCAGAAAAATAAAAGATTTGCCAGTCTTTTCCGGTTACATCCACATCTTCCTGGATAATCGTTTTCTCTTCCGTGCTTTTGCTGTACAGATTCCGGGTAACTTCTACCTTGGCTACCTTGTTCGTCTGGATACCCTTTGGGGATTTTGTCATCCCATGGTAATCCATAACATAGTCCGTCACATCGCCAAACTCCACCGAACGGACAAAAACACGGCTGTCCGGCCTTGCCCTGCTAAATTCCACCACAAGCGTATCAAAAACCAGGAATTCATGTGTAATTACTGCTTCACCTTCCCATGGACCAAACACAGCAAAATCTTCCTGCTTTTCTCCTTCGTAGCTGGTACGTATCCAAAAAGCCAGGGGGGCCTTTCCAAAAAAAGAAATCTTTAAACCGTAATAAACCATTGCTGCTTCCAATGTGATTTTAATTTCCGGATTTTTCGTAAAATATCCCTTCCCGTCGGCAACTTCCTCTGACACAAATCCAGCAGTTAAATAGGGAGCCGACCTGGGAAGGAAATACATCCTTCCATCTGCCCGGGCATAATCTCTGGACATGGTGAAATACTCTATCTGCTCCTTCCCATTGACCAGAGAAGGAAGATTGCTCCATGGAGTGGCATCTTCCGATTCTACCAGCATCCGTTCGGGACGGATAACCGTAGCAAAAGCAGCCGTTATGCAAATCATTCCCTTCCTGTCCGTATACAGCCTTCCCCTTGCAGCATTGGCAATAAGCTGCAGACACTCCTTATGGGTGACACAGGGCAGAGGATTATTTACTATTATCTTCTTTAAATACTGATCCAGCTTATAATCCCGTTCATCTACCCCTGCATCCCCAAGAACATCCTCGGCCATAGCATAAAGGCTAATCCCTTCCGGAAAATACTGTCCCCGATAATAAATTTCTTCCAGACATTCAATCTTATCTCTGGCCGTAAAGCACATCACATTGTCATCCGCTTCCCAGCCGCTTAAGCGACACACGCAGCCATCCATCCAGGTTATTTCCCCGCCGTCTTCAACCTCGTAGCCATAGCGAACCAGTACTTCCTGCCCGATTTCAAGGTAATGAATCGCGCTTTCCTTATTTTCCACATCAAACATCCGATGGTTATTTTCTACCGTTACCGAAAAGTCAAGCGTTGGCAGCTCTTCCGTAATCGGGGAAATATATTCCGTCTTCATGCTCTGGATAATCTTCTTATTCTCAAAGGAAATGCCGATTCCCATCAGAATCTTCTGTATCCTCATCCGATTCTGCCCGCCGGACATAACTATCGGCCGAAAAATTAAATATTCCGTCTTATCGAAAATCTCTTCTGTTGTCCAGTGGCTTTTCTGATTTTCGGTAAAAGATATGGTTTTTTTTCCATTACTCACAGTAAAGTCCACCGGATAACAAGGTCCAAAATCAACGGTCAGCCCGCGAATATCATAGATACTGCCAAAACGGATAGCCATTGCTCCAAACAACTCCCGGGAAATCGCTCCCTGGTTAAATAAATAGTCGGCATTCTCTGGTCTTGGGGGAAACAGCATCCCTCCATCAGCCAGAAAATAATTCTCTTCCATTGAAGCATAGAGAAATTCAACTTCTTCATTTTTAAACAATTTAGTTGGTTCAGAAAGGTAGCTGTACTGAATTTCTTCCGTTTCATCCAGTTTTGCATCTTTCTGGGCTTCCTGGTGAATAACACCAATCGTTACCAGCATGTGCGACTGGTTTCTCCGCTTTTCCTGCATGGACTGTTTATAAACATCCGGCATAGAAATCATTATGCAATCACCCCGCAGTCTATCAAATTTACCTTGCAGTCCTTGTATCGTGTAGGAAGGCCATCCGGAGCAAATTCTATGGGGGTTGCTGTTCGGTTTCCAGGATACATCCGGATAGTGATAAAACGGTTATGAACCATATCCGGGATTTTTGCAATAACGACAAACTGGGCAAATTCCTGCAGCATCGCTGACCAGACCGCGGCGTCTAAAAACTTCCACTGCAGACCATCCGCCTTATATTGGTCCCTTCCCACCTTCTGACCGATAAATTCTCCGCTGGCATTTTTTCCATCGCTGACATTCGTTGCAACTAATAGATTCATCCCTATATCTGGTGCAGGAAATTCCTTTCCGTTAATCGTAATTACCGCCAAATCATCCCCCTCCTTTTTCCAAAAACTTCTCCAGCATGATCAGGTTGTCCGAAGTTTGTAGCCCGAACGGCTTTCCAACTCCTTTAATCCCTTCTGAACATTGCGAATATCCAGACTTACGGTAAAATCCATCTTTTCAATCAGCGCAATTACCTGTTCCAATAGCCGAATAATCATCTTTATCTCTTCCTGGCTGACACTTCCGCTTCCGTTCATTCCGCTTATGGAACTAAGAAGCTGGGGAAGCAGTGCTTCCGGACGCAGATTGCTTTCTCCTGTGCTCCCCACCATAGCAAGAGGCGGAGCAACATGAGAAGCTATCTGTGCCATACTGCTGACTACCGGTGCCATAGCTGTATGCATTCCGTTTTGGACAGCCTGGGCTATACCCTGGGTAATCTGGGCATTGTTCGCCACTGCTGCCCGCCCGCCCCAACTGCCCACCATCTCCGGCAGTCCATTCTCGCGGGCAACAAACATCTGCCCGGCTTTAGGAAATCCTCCAGAAGCGTGTCCCCGGACAATAACCCTTGGACGCCCTACCGACGGAGATGCCTTTTTACTCTCAGAATCCTCATCGTCCGACTCCTTGGCTTCTTTATTCGCCCGGATTGCTTCTTTGGCATCGTCGATAATTCCACCGAAAAAGCTGCTTACTTTGCTGCTTATACCGCTTATCCAATCACTTAAAGAAGACCATACCGATTTCATGCCGTCCCACAGATTATTTAAGATGTCCTTCCCTATCTGAACAAAATCTTCCGTGTGAAATACTTCCTTAATCGCCTGCCATAGTTCAATAAACCATTTCTTTATCGCTTCCCATTTTTCCTCGATAGTTTTTCTAACACTGTCCCAGATCTCCGAAAGCTTATCGCGGATACTCTCGAAGATTTCTACAGCTTTCTTTTTGATTGCTTCCCAGATTTCCAGAAGTTTCTTTTTTATGCTCTCCCAGACTTCTACAGACTTTCCTTTCAGATCCTCCCAGATTTCCAGCAATATCTTTTTTATAAGTTCCCAGATTCTCAGCAATGTCTTTTTTATATTTTCCGTAATCTCTAAAAGCTTATCGCGGATATCTCCAAAAATTTCTACGGCCTTTTTTTTCAGGTTTTCCCAGTTTTCTATAATCTCTTTCTTGATATCTTCCCAAATTTCTAGTAACTCTTTTTTAATATTCTCTGAAATCTCCGAAAGCTTATCTCGAATAGAGCCAAAAATTTCTAATGCTTTTTTCTTTATGTCCTGCCAAGTAATATTTGAAAAAGAAGAAATCCACCGCCATATGCTCTGCCAAAACTCATTGATTTTCGAAAGCTTTTCCTGGATATCCCGATAAATCTTAGAAAGTATAGAAAAAATGACTGCTTTTATTATTGCCCAGATCCCAGAAACAATCGTCTTTATCCCTTCCCAAGCCTTCTCCCAATCTCTAGTAAAATTGCCCATTAAAAAATCTAACAGCCCACCCAAAGCTTCTGTAATTCCCGATGTCACATCACAAACCACCGATAAAAAGTCATAAATTTTACGCCCAGATTCTTCAGCAAAATAAACAATTATCGGAGAAGCCTTCTGCATTAACCAAGCAATAAACGGCTGTAATTCATTTTTCCACAAGTCATCGACATTATCAAAAATTTTCCCAAAAAGTTCTAAAAATTTGTCAATCAATGGTTGCAAGTGCTTATCACAAAATTCCGTAAATGCTTTTCCCAGATTCTGAACAACCGGAAGGAAATAGGTCTGATATAAAGATAAAAATAGCCCTGCAAGTTCAGAAAACCCATCTCGAAAGCTTTTAATCATCGGAGCGATATGATCATCGTACAATTTATTTATTCCAGAAAACGTATCATCCACAAGCTTTTTTATCCGCGCAAACACCGGTTCAATGACTTTTAACGTTTCTTCTAACGCACTGCGGATTTTCTCCTTATTATCCACAAAAGGTCCGGTAATTAAATCTAAGATATCTCTTACAAACTTCGCGACAAGTTCCGTCACGCCCATAAATGCACTAGCAAATATCCCAATCAAATCCGCCGTCAACTGCTTTGCTTCCGGGCTTCTAAACACAGAAAATATTTCTGCCACAGCAAGGATAAAATCAGAAGTAATCCTGGAAATATCGCTGCCAATACTAAACATAGAAATCAGATATTCTTTTATCCGCTGTATATTCTGCGAAAGATACCGTTCCAACCCGCCAAGAAGATTATCCGCTATCGTTGCTCCCATCGAAAAAAAGCCCCCGGTAATCTCCCCAAGGCTTTGAATAAAAGTGTCTATAAAGTTTTTAATTGCTTTTTTAACTTCCTTATCAGAAAAAATCTCCCCAAACTTCTTTTTAATCCCATCCAGATGATTTTGAATGGATTTAAGCACCGACAAGTCCCCAACCCCCATATTAAACCCTTTGGCAAACAGCGCTTTTAGTTCCTTAAACCGCTCAAGCAACGCCGAATAACAGCTTTCCAATTCTTCCACGCCGGTATCCAGTTCGCCCATATCAAAATCATCAGCTTCATAATCTCCGGAGCCTCCTGCTCCGCCTCCGCCAGAACCCCCGGACGGCGGCCGGATGATATTTAATTCATCAATTCCGGTTGCTACCCCTTTAATCGCCTTTGCGGCCTTCCCGGCTGCCCCACCTATCCCGCCTACCAAAGCGCCGGCTTTATCGGCATCGGCACCCAGCTTTGCAAGATCGGCAGAGGCTGCTTTCACTCCTCCCCCGCCTCCGGACTTTTTCCCGGTCAGCATCTCGGTAAAGGCGCGAAAAGCATTGGCAAGGCTCATCAGTTTTCCAATCATTGTATTAATCACCTGAATTACCGGGGTCAATACATTAATCAGCCCCTGACCTATCGTAGCCTTTAAGCTGTCAAACTGAAGCTTTAATACCCTGACCTGATTTGCCCAGCCGTCGGCAGTACGCAGAAAGTCCCCGCTTGCCGCCGACAGCTTATCCTGGACAAAGGCATAGCGCAAGGCTACCTTTTCCATCTCGGACATCTTCTGTGTTGTCTTTCCATAGCCATTCGCCAAAGCATAGGCATCCAGAGCGTTCTGTGTCATTACCACGCCCAAATCCTTAAGGACTTCCGTTTCCCCGGTAAAAACAGCTTTCAGCTTTGTATAAGATTCCTTCTGGTCAAGATTATAAAACGACGCAACATCTCCGGCCAGCCCAGTCAATGTTGTTGACATTTTATAGGCGGATTTTTCCGTAAAGCCAAAGGATTTTGCCATGGCTCCAAAGGTTCCGGTAAACTGTTTAGCCATGGCTTCCGACAAACCAAAAGAAGTAATTGCATCTTTGGCAAAAGTATCAATCCTTTTTGCCATCTTGGGAAAGGTTACATCCACTACATTTTGTACCTCTTCCAAATCCGATCCAAGGCTAATGCACTGCTTAGAGAAATCTACCAGCTTCTTTACCGCAAACGCCCCAGCAATCATTTTCCCTGCCTTCTTTGCCATTCCCTGGATTCCCCGAACCTGCTGCTCAAACCCTCTCTGGTTCAAAACAAGATCCAGATCAATCCGACCTGCACTTCCTCCGGATGCATTTCCTCCCGCCGGCATAATCTACCCCCCCTTCCCCAAAAAAGTTCTGTCTACCTGCACTTGGCTAAAATCATTTGCTCTAACTGTGCCATAGCCTGGTTAAACTCTTTTGTCGTCATTTTCTTTCCTCTGCGGCACTGCCATTCCTCCCAAATCCGTTTCTGCTCCGAAGTAAAGTGCTTTCTCCTCTCCGGATCGGTTTCCGAACGGATAGCTACCACCCGCCCCAAAACCGTTTCCGGAGAAATACCGGAAAGCAAAGAACAGAACTCATCCCAGGAAACCGTAGAAAACTCCCGTGTACTTAAACGAAGCCCGTACTGCGAAAGAAAACTGGAAACAATCAGTTCCCAGTCTTCAAATAAATCGTAGTACGGGTTATTCTTCTCGCGCTTCCCTTCCCGGCTCCTCATCCGAATTGGTAATCAAGTACATGGCTTCCATGACCACCGTCAGTAAATCCTTAAAACCCAGTTTAAACTTCTCCACTTTCTTCCTGGATTCCTCCGGAAAAATCATCTCATAAGCCTTCATCACTTCTAAAGGCCCGGCTGCATCATCCATTAATCCAATGACCTTCAGCACGGTAGGGGCATCCTGGCGAACCTCGATTTCCTCTCCCTTAATTACAAGGACTGCCTTATCCTCAAAAGACAGCTTGTCCGTGATATCCCTTCGCATAAAATCCTCCTTATCATTACACCGTTTCTGTCTGCCCGGATGCCGGAATAATCTCTGGCTTTCCATAGCAGATTGCTTCAAACTCCAGACTGTCAATGTTCGTCGAATCACCGCCACCGGGTGCGGTCACATTGATTACCACAGCACAGGACAACTTCGTCCCGGAAATCATTTCCCATTCAAACTTCGTCATTACATCATTGCCAAACTTCCATGCAAGACCTGCAATATAGTCATTCCCCGGATCGCCCACAGAACGCTTCCCCTTAAAGGAAAAGCTCAGCTTCTTTCCGGTCATGGAAGCCTTTGCCCAGCCCTCGGCATCCATCGCATACCATTCCTCTACAGTTCCGTCAATGGATGGAGCAAAGTTCTCCAGGTCTTTCGGCATAACCATTTCAGTATCTGTGCTTTCTATCCCCATGATTCCAAATTTAAAACGATTATTATGTACCGGAAATACGGTTCCGTTCATCTTTACACATCCTTTCTCTGCTTGTCTTTTTGATAAATAAAATCTGCCCAGATAACATACTCATAAACACCATCATCATCCGTTCCCACATCCTGCGGCTCCGGCACCTGCAAGACCAAACAGGAGATAAAGGTTTCACGAATATATAGACTGGACTGTGTCAACAGCTTCTGATATAATTTCCAGGCGGCTTCCTCCGCTTCCGCCTTATCCCGGTTCCAGTGCACCAGAAACGAAATTCGGCGGATGGCATAGCTTGTACAATCCCAACCTCCCAGCGCCATAATCGGAGGGCCGGTTGCTCTGCGGTTATAAATACCGATAGACTTCTCTTTTTTGCTATCCAGCTTCCCGATGTAGACTCTTCCTGCCTCTGCAATTCCAAGTTCGTAGACAAAGCCCTGAATATCTTCCAATGACAGCATTAAACCCCTCCTATGCGTTTATAAAAATCTTGAAATGTCTTTTTGGCAAAATTCTGTTTACTGCCGCCTGGAAGCCATGGCTTAAACCATTCCCCTCCGGCATGAGGATTTTCGTCTTTTTTAAAGCTGTATTCCGGATGGAAGTACAGTCTTCTTGCATAGGGTGTAGCAGAAACAATGCTCATCTTCCCACTTTTCTTCGCTTTCCCATCAACAAACGTAGCATCTTCCTCCAAATGCCCTGTATCAAATGGCATCCGCTGCGCCTGAACCACTTCGGTGTGAAGAGCCTCTGCAGTCATCTCCAAAGCATCGATAGCCGCTTGGCTTAATTGATGCAGACGAGGAAAATTCATCGTAACCCGTGAGGTAACCTGCATCAGAGCACCTCCAATCTGCAATAATTCACGGTTCCATCCGGATTTCTGGCCTTCATCCCCTGGATAATCCGCCGTTCCTGACCAAACACAACCACATGACCGCCGCTTAAGGAAGCAAACTCCGGTGCAATATCTCCACAAAACATCGCGCTCCCGGTTATCTGTACCAGCTTCTTTTCTGTGGTAAATATCGTCTTCGCTTTATCCTGGAAATTACACAACAAATCCAGTTCCAGCACTTTCCTTGGCATTCCTTTATCGTTTAATTCCTCAGACTCTAAATGCACCTCTATCGGCGTTTTACACAGACACAGAGGAACAAGCTGTGGATATTTCATCTTCTATCACCTCGCTAACATGCAGCACAGCCCTGTTTGGGCCAGCATAGCATAGACATCCTTTTTCATCGCCACACCTTTATCCTGATAGACATTCCAGCTTTTTCCAAACTGTATCGATACTCCGTTTAAGCTGTAACCGGAAAGTACAGCGTTGATGACATCCTGGTTATCAAATTCAAACTCCGCCTGCATACAGACCACTTCTTGAATAATCTCCTGCTGAAATAGGGTAAGATAAGAAAATCCCCGACCCACAATGCGGTTGTAGGTCAGAGAATCGATATGACGGGAAGCGTTTTTTAAATAGGAGAACTGTTCTTCCTCAGGAATCCTTGTTCCATGATAAATCTCCCGGTAATATATCGGATCGGCATAGGATTCATAGGGCATAACTTCACCTGCTTCCTTTTTCTTCTTTTTTCCGACTTTCTTTTTTCTCTGCTGCTTCCTCTGATACATGCTCTGTTGCTTCCATCTCTTCTTTCTGGTTAAGCAGATTCTCTGCTGCAAGCATTTGCTCCATCTCTGCCCGCAGTTCTTCGTTTTCCATGCTCAGCCCTTTATTTTCCCGCAAAAGCATCTCAGCCTCTGCTTTAGCCTGCTGATAAACTTCATAGGGAATGGTCTTTCCCTGCCCAAAAGCAACCAATTCACCATCCTCATCATAAATATCAAACCCGGCGTCCTGGTAAGCTTTCTTCTGACTTTCATCAATGCTGTACTCTTTGTTATTTTTTACTGCCCGCATCGCTTACTCCTTTCATTAAAAATTCTAACGGATACTCTTATGCCCCCGCTGTCACATTCATGGTACAGCCCACGACTTTTCTCTCCAGCAGGAACAAGTCACCATAATTACGGTTCTGGTACAGGTAACCATCAGCTGTCCGGCTGTCCGTTCCCGGAGTAAACAGCTTAATGTAGCTGTACCGATCCCGACATACGACACAGGACGGATGAATCAGGATAAAATTAATCTGCCCCGCCCCTTCCGCTGCCACGCAGCCTTCGGTAAAGTTATACTTGGTTTTCATCCGGGACGAAGGAACCATCTTAATGCTAACATCATCCAGGCTGTGCACTTTGCGGTTAATGGTAGAAGGCGTTGCCACAGTCATTACTCTCTGGATTCCCTCCGCTTCTTTTACAATCTTATTCATGGTTGGCGTAACATACAAAAGTCGGCCTTCCTCCGGAACACTGGCTTCATCCATCCTGGCCATCTCCTCATCAAATACTTCCAAAAAACTTGCCGCTGCTACAGCCGTCGAACTGATTCTTCCGGAAAATGCAGTCAGTTCCGCATGAAGTTTGGAAAAGCGGTAAGAATCCTTTTCCGGAATGGCCTGTTCGGTTTCAAAGGTATTCTGAATATTTGCCACAGACAGAGTCAAGTTCGTTTCATCAACATCCATCGGGTCAATCCAAAATTCTACATCCCGATCATGCTCCAGCTTCTTTGCCTCCCAGTCATTAGAAAGACTCCCTGCGTTAAAGCCCGGTGTACGGGTATGGTCTTTGTAACCAGATACAGAGATTCTCGGAAGCTTAATCGTCTGTGCATTTAAAAACCGTACCTGCGAATTGCTCTTGGTCAATGCATCCGAACAGAGTTCCTTTTCATACTTCTGCTGTAAAAGCGTGGTAAATGTTTCCGCATAATCATAAACTGCCATGATAAGTCCTCACTTTCTTTTTATTGTTTGATTTTTACAGGTACAGCATCTTAAAGCCCGAAGGCTTTCTTTAATGCCTCCTGGTCGGCTCCTGCTCCCTGCGCCCCTCCGGAAGCCCCAACCTGAACAAAGCCTGTACTTCCTCCTGTCTGCGGCTTTAAAGCCGGGATTGCCTCCAATACCTGGTTTAAAGCCTTCTTAACTGCCTCTTCCTGCACTTTCCCATCCTGCCCCACCGTCTGACTTAAATCCGCCATCTTAAGCAGGTAAGGAACGGCCTTTACCTCAATCCCCAGACCGACTGCCGCCATCGTCGCCACACTCTGAATCTGGGCCTGCTGCGCGGCTTCCTGGGCCTTTGCAAGCTGACTCTGGATGACATTTACATCGGGCTGGGACGCAGCTTTCTGCTCCTTAAATGCAGCAATCGCCTGATTCATCTCCTCTTGGGATAATCCCTGCTGTTTAAAATAGCCCTTTAACACACTGTCTTCCGTCAATGCCTGCTTACCAGCGACCAGCTGGGCCAGCTTATCATAATCAATAGCCGGGGGCTGACCGGGAGCAGAGGCCGGGGGCGCAGAGGTCTGCTGGGCAGGTGGGCTCTGTGCCGTAGTCTGGCCCGGGGTTGTTCCTGTTTTTCCTGTGTTTCCTCCGCTCCCTGAGGTTGTCCCGACGGTCTGCCCTGTAGCGCTTCCTTCGGCAAACAGTTGGAGATTAAAAGGGATTTTTGTCACTTTTTCCTTGTGGTTTCGTGTAAATCTTTTCATCAGACATCTCTCCTTTTCCTTTATTTTGAGCATAAAAAGACCACCGGCAGGTTTGCTGGTGGTCTTTGCTTTGCTATCCATGATTAAATTTTAGTAATCACACTCCGGGTCATAGGGTTCACCCCATAACTCCCATATCGTAATATGCTTTTCTACGCACTCGTTAAGCATGTCTGCCCATTCCCGTGGAGAATAGCAAGATGGTTCGGTAATTAAATGATCACCTATCTCTTTTTTGTATCGCTCAATCGCTTCCTCGAAAAGCAACGTTTCCTCATCTGGTTCTTCGGGTTCTCTCATTAAAAAATCAGGTAACATCAGCATCCCTCCAACATTCTTTCAAACATGGAAAACGCTTGAGGGAAAGCCTGTTTAAGAAGCCCTTTTTTTACCTCATCTCCCCGGCTAACTGCCTCAAAGAAATGAGCAAAGGCTTCTTTCCCCAACCTTCCTGGTTTATCCCAGTATCCCGATTCTGGATGACTATAAGTCCCTTTACACTGATTATTACTCATTGCACCAAACAAATCAGATATGGAATGATACTCTGGATTTTTTATGCGTTTTCCAATTTCCTCATAAGCAACTATCCGATTTTTATTATACTGTCTCTGATAGTTCTTTACAAGAGTTTCAAAATCATTTTCAAGAGCGACTTCAAACTGTGGATTTTGTGAAGGCCGTCCAGACAGCCTGTCTATCCGGTGCCCCATCTCATGGAAAAGCCCGGTCCACTTTCCACGTTTATTCAGGCGATCCTTGTTCAAATTAATACGAATTCCTTTTATTCCTTCGCGGGTCTGGAGTGCTACCTCATTGATTAGTACAATCTCGTCCTGATACTTAAGAAGAATTCTCTTTACATTTTCCGGCGTTTGCCCCAGAGCCTCATCAAGTTCATCGCGGTATGGCGATTTAATAGCAAATATGCTGACGGGTTCATGGTCAAAAACCTGCTCCATTTTCTGATTGATGGTCTTACGGATATCTGCCTGCTCCTGCCATTCCTCGGCCTTTTGCTGGTATTTCCTTTTATTTTCTTCGTCCAGCGAATAGGTCGCTAACCGTCCGAACTTCTCTGCCTGACGTCTGCTGTATTGCCGACTTATCTCTTCCCTGTTCGCCTGATCTACAGCCTTTAGTTCCTCCTCTGTCCATGTATCATCTGCGGTAGAGATACCGGGGAAATAGGTGGTATGGCTGTCTTTACAGCGTGGATGATAAAGCCCCGCTGCCACCGCCCCACTCAGCAGAGGGTACTTTTTGTCTGACGCCTTCCCCCCAGACCAGATATCATCAATAAAAACTTTCCCAACAAAGGGGCGGCACTTGGGGCAGGGGTTTCCTCGTTTAGCCAATATTACGGTGCTTATCCCCCATTCTCTGCGCTTATCTCCTTCGCCCTGCAGGTAGGCCCTCTTGGAGGCTGTCCGGATAGCCATATCTGCATAATCCGAAAGCGTATGGCGGGCACCATTGGCATAAACAATACAGTTTAACCCGGCAGACAGCATATCTTTTGTTGCCATATCCACAGCCTTTTCATACGTCCCGGCCCCGGTATTTGCATAAACCTGGGCATTGAATATCGCCTTCCGGTACTGGTCATTGGCCCGCCGCAGAACAGCAACTTCCGCTTTTTCCATATCCTGCGCAGTTGCCTGAATCAGTGCTTCCAGTTTCCGGTCATTTAAACGGAAGAATTCAGCAGTCAGCGCATCCGGCGAATGGGAAGGAAAGAAGCCTTTTTTCATCGCTTCAAGGATTTCCTTTTCCTGCTCCATTCCTCCGGTTTCTCTGGCCTTTCTAAGCAGCTTGTCAATATCTTTGTTAATGTCCTGAAAGCGGCGGCGGTATTTCCTCTGGTTTTCCCGCTTATACTGTTCCAATGCCTTAAGCTGTTCGGCCTGCCACATGCTCCACGCTTTTCCTTCATGACCTTCCTCTGCCCGATGATTAGCCATGTTTCGCATCATGGAAGCAATCAGTTCATCCTCTATCGCCTTAAATGCTGCCGTAATATCATACTCATCCATGGCCTCCTCCATCGTTGACCAGCACTTTAAAGCCCTGGGCAGTCAGCTGACGCTTAAGCTTCTTTAACTGCCCCATACTCTGACAGCGTTCGTTGTACAGTTCTGCATAATTTTTCTTTTCAATCGCATAAATTCCAAAAGGAACCTGCTCCCTGGCAATCAGCAACAGCTTCTGATACTCCTCCTTACCCATTTGGTACAGACGGTTGGCTACCTTCACCTGCACTTTGCATCCCCTCCTCGATAAAGCTTTCTGCGTTCTCTCTGGAAATCCCCAAAGTAGCTGTAATAATGGCAATAGCTTCGCTTCTGGTCACATTCTTTTCCTTAACCATCTTGATAACATTCATCAATGAACTTATCTGTGCACCATTAAGCATACTGCTTCCTTCCAGAGCGTTTTCCTTGTTTGCATCCAGTTCCTGACCCACAGCAGGTTCTTCCATTTCAAGCATCCCCTGCTCTGCCTTAAGCCTTTCTATCTCTTTCTTTTTCCACTCTTCATCTTTGGAATCCCCATACAGTTCCTCTACCTGGGCTTCAATGCTTAGCAGCGGCGCTCCTGGCCTGGCCTTGGTTAAAGTTTCCACCTGACTTTCAAAAGACGGATTAGCGTACTCTCCAAAAGGAACCGCCACCTTGATTTCCTGCACAGGCTGTTTAAGCAGGAGATAATAGGCATTAATAGCTGCACTGACCAACTCAGGGAGAGCTTCTTGCATCGCCTCAATAATCGCATCTCTGGTATAAAGTGTTGCCTTTTCTTTTTCCCTCTGCGCCTCTGCATTATCCAGCTTTTTTACATCAATCCCTAAGGTAGAGGGACTGATCAGCCCTTGCAGGCACAAATCCAGAGCCGTACAGTAGGAAGCCAGATAACTTTCATGCGGAATCGTTGGCTGCTCCGTGTCAATCTGGTTCTTTGCTCCTTCAGACATATCATTATCACTTTGAATGAAACGGTTATCAAAGGAATTAGGACGTAAGATTTCCCCGGTGTTCGGATTCCTGGGAACCAGACATTCTGGGATATAGGTCTTTGCCCGGCCTGCCCGCAGCGCATCCATCCACTGGGACCAGGCTTCATCTAAAGCATCAAAGCTATCCAGCTTCCCGTCAAAAACAGAACCGCCCCGCCCTTCAAATTTTGCGGATTCATAGACCTGGACAGGTACAGCCAGCATTACTGATTGATCAAAAGTAAAATCTCTGATTCCTTTTGTTTCTTCCAGTACATCCATCCCGACCTGCATCTCATTAAGATACAGTTCATTTTTTATATACCCGAAACCGTAATGTTCAAAGAGAACATACTGCTGATACCCGGACTTATACGGGGTCTTAAATATAACTTCCTTCACCCGGTCACGATGGCGGATAATCTCTATTCTGTCCCCCGGATACCATTCCAGAATCGGATAACTGCTGACCTCGGTATCTATTGTGACTTTAAAGGCCCCATCTCCTATGAACAAAACCTCTTTTAAAGTTTTTTCCAGCTTCTTAGTAAACTTGTTTTCTTTGGCAATAGCTTCCCATATGGTTTTCTGGGCTTCATTCTCGCTAAAGTCAAAGGGATTCATATCCGTCAGGACAATCGCGGCAAGAATCCGCACTATAAGCCCCGGCAGGCCCGTATGAATCTTTCGCATCTCCATTCCAGGAGTGCTTTTGCAGGCCCAGAACTTATACCGGTCTGCCCATTCCGGATTTTGCTGATACATCTGCTCCAGTTCATTTCCATCCCCGCGATACCAGATCCGGTTGCGGATGGCATTGGTTTCAAAATCCAGGACTTCCTGAATCTGGATGCTGTAGGGGTTAGATGGTACAATATTTAACCAGCTTCGGATACCTCGCTTAATCTGTTCATTCATTTTCTGAAACAGCCCCACTTTCTTTTCTCCTCCTGCTCTATGACTTCTTTAATGTATGTGTCATTTTCTTTTCTGGCTATCCTCAACAGCGGCAAAGCCGATATGATTGCGGTAAGGGATGAATGCATACTGCTGGGCATTAATCGTATGGTCATGGGCGTCTTCCGGTTTGTCCTTCTCTTCATCCCAGGAATATTTCTCCAACTCTGCGATATGCTCCACGCAAGTTTCTACCACCAGATAGCATCCCTGCTGAATCCATCCAAGCTGCAGGTTTATCCGGTCTAAGATTTCCAGTTTCTTATAGGCATCCCAGAAATGATACAGACATCCATGGAGGCGCTTATACTTGCGAAGTTCCGTAATCGTTGCCTGGTCAGCATTATCAATGTAAACATCCTTGGCAAAGCCCCATTCCTTCCGGCATTGTTCCAGAAAATCAATCAGCTTTACCGCCGTATCTGAAGGAGCCAGAGGGATATCTAAGTCGGCATTGCTGTAGACCTTCTCTGCTAAGGTGATCAGCTTCCTGTCTTCAGTAATTCCCTGAAACATCATGGCTATGGTATCCGGAGATTTGGAAGAATAGGAGGTATCTATGCCCGCCGTAAAAGTCTTGAATTTCAGCTTTCCCTGCTTCACCTGCTGTTTTATCCAGGCAGAGGAAACCACATGCTGTTTTCGGTTAAAGTTACTGAAAATAAGTCCCGTTGCCTTACCCCGAAGACCCTCAATTTTATTTTTCCAGATTTTTGTTCCCTTGGGTGTGTTTTGAAGGATTTGCTGTAATTTCTCTGCTGCCAGGCCCAGATTATGGGTAAAAGAAAAGAACCAGTGCACCCATCCGGGCTTTGGTTCTTCAGTTAATTCTTCTAAAATTTCCTTTGGCGTTTCCTTTTTCCATTCCGGCAGAGGGCGGGAACAGTTAATATATTCTTTGTAAACCGGTAGACTCGGATCATCCGGGTTTAAGGTAGCAATCAGATAATCACAGCGCATAGCAGCCTCACGGATGAAGTCAATATCTGCTGTGTTAATCTCGTCGATGTAGAGGCACCCATACTGACCGCCCAGGGCATCCTTCCATTTGCGCTTGTTGCCATAGCCGACCACGAAGATAATCTTGTCGCCGCTGGTTGTGTGAAAGAGCAGGTGCGGCATCTTGTAGCGGCCTGAACCATTGCCCTTATATTCCACCAGAAGGCCAAAATCATCTAAGATACCCAGGTCTTTGTGGATAATGTTTTTCTCCGCGGCTCCGGTATCATCGGCAGCCAGGATGTGCAGTTTTTTGGGACTGCCTGCCACCTTTAACATAAATTTGAATAATGCCACGGTTGTCTTTCCTGCAGCTGTGGTCAGGTTCCTTCGAGGAACTCAACTGGCGCGTCACACCGTAAAAATGCCTTATATTTTTCGGACAGCAATAATCTTTCGTTACTCAAAGGAATACCACCCCCTCTGTTGCCTAATCCTTACAGATTTCATTCGTACTGGATAGCTGCACCAGCAGGGAATCCAACTTGCTCTTTTCCTTATCCAGTTCTCCGGACAATTCTATCCTATCCTTAAACATGCCCAGATGTTTTCCCAGCAGTTCTATAGCCTTAATCTTGTCATAAAACTTCACTTCCCGCTCTATTCCTTCCCCGCCGTCCTTAGTTGGAAAGCGCTTTACCTTAACCGAAGCTATAGCAGCTAAGTCATCGGGCGAGGCTTCTGGGTTTACTGTTGCATCTTCAAGATTGACCAATGCTTTCGGATTAAGCAGAGCAATCCGGGCAAGTTCGATTAGAATACGGTCCTGATTAATACCAGTGCGGCGGGAGCGTTCGGCCATGGCTTCGGAAATAGCTTGCTGAACCATAACTTTTGATAACAACCTTGCACTTTGTTCCTGCGCTGTTTTTACTGAATACCCTGCCCGAATCGCCGCTTGTGTTGCGTTCAGGTCAATCAGGTATTCATCAATAAAGCATTGCTGCTTCTCTGTAAGTTTTGCCATCCGGCAACACCATCCTTTCTTTGGATTTTAGGCAAAAGACACCCTCTTTCAAGGATGCCTTCTCTACGCCTGGAATGTCTGGATGGAGAATCCGAAACCAGGCAAATAGCGGAATCGGATTTGAACCAACATCCGCCAACCTGATACTCTAATTGTATTATAAAACGAATTTTCCGAATAAAACGAACTTTTTTTATTTTATTCCATTATTTTTCAAATACTTGTCCCGAACCATCAAGCGTGGGTAATCCTCATTCTGCGGAACTCCCATCTTTTTTGCAATCTTTTTCCAGCTTAGTCTTTCTATGTACCACATTCTGAAGACCCAGCGTGTCTGTATATCTTCAATCGCTTCTATCCATTCTCTGACTTCCTTCTGCTCCTGCCGTTTTCTATTCAGGAGGTCATGCTTGCGGCAATACTTGTCCCACTCAAAGCCGGAAACTCCCTGTGGAATTGGATATCCTGTTCGATAATCCAGGATTGTACTAATCCCCATACCCTTATCCGTTTCCTCCATCTCCCGAAGTTCTGCTTCCAGGCAGATAATTTCCGCACTTAATTTATTACGGAACCTGTCTAGCCTGTCCTTAGTCATCCTCTGCACCGGCATCCCCTCCCTTCTTCATAAACCTTTTACAATTCCTTTAGAAAACCAACACAGTTTTGACACAATTTGACGGTATCCTGTAACCATAAGCAAGGCAAACAGCCTTTTTACATAGATTCTTTTTCAATTACCTCCTTTCTTTGAGCAGCCGCAGGGCTGCTTTTTTTATGACCTGCGGCTGTAAAATTTCTGACCTGCCTATCCGGATGACTATACCATCTTTATTGGTTTCGACGGCAAATACTATGGTATGTTTCTGCATCGCTTCTCCTTTCTTAAATCTCAGTTTAATACAAACCTCCAATGGGTTGGGGTATAATACACATACATGCTTCCATCAGGAATAAACCATAATCTTCCTTTTCGAAATAATTTTTGCACATTCCTGCAACCTTTACCATCATCGATTTTGGTTTCTACAGCCGTTCCTTCAGGTGGTAATTTTTCCGATGCGCAAATCCACTTCATTTTCCCATACGCTCCTCCCAACTAATCATAAAATACAAATCATTAAACTGGCTTCCTGCTTCGACTTTATACCCCAGCCTTTCCAATTCCCGCTTTGTTGATTCCTGAAGATTCCCTTCTTCATAAACCGAATACTTTCCTTCCTGGGCCGCATCGGAAACTATTTTGTTAATTCTATCCAATTCTTTGCTGGCATAACGATCCGCCCATTGCTTTGCTTCTTTTGCGCTTATCATGAGATTCTCCTCTCCATCTTTTCTGCCTTCATTTCCTGCCGCTTGTCATCAAAAACCAGCTGCATCACTGCATCACACTGCAGGCAATTTCCAATACCTCCATCCGCTATCCCCATCTCATGGAAAAGTGATTTTTGGGCATATTGTTTCTGTCCGCAGTATGGGCACACAATGACAAACCTTTGTTTTTCTTCCATTGTTCTCTTTTATCTCCTCTGCATCGCCACTTCCGCATAGTCTACGCTTCTTCCGTTCTCCAAAAGCACAATAAAGGAAAACTTTTTCTTAATCCTGCTTTTCTCCCATCGGCCTCTTCCTTCTTTACCCTGCTTTCCTTTTACCTCCTCCCGCCAGTGATTAAATACCCGGATAGTATCGCCTACCTTACAATTTAACCGGGCATCCAGCCATTCTTTTTCGGTTACAGGCATCCCAAAACCCTCCTTTCATTTCCGCTTAGCTTTCCTTGTGCAGCTTCTCTAAGATGATCACCAGCTTCGTTGCCTTTCGATAAACTTCCTCAAGATTCCAGTTCTCCATGGCCGTATCCTCATACAGCTTTTCAATTAAGGCTTTCGCTTCCCTCCACTCTTTTTCTTCCACTTCACTTCCGTCATGGCACTTGATGTAGGCTGTTGGTGTATAACCTTCGGGCAAAAGTTCCGGATAATCCTCTACTTCCATCTGTCTTTCTTCGCCTTTTTCCTCCTCTGCTATTGTCTGCCTTTTCTCGCTCTGGGGTTCTTTCGCTTTCTTATCCGTTATCACCGGGTCAGGTACAGAACTTTCGCTTCTTTCCCCGGCTTGTGTTCCTTGTTCTCTCTCATCCGTTTCTTGCACCGGTGCAAGATTCTCCTTTTGGGATTCTTTTTGCCCCTCCTGCTCCCGTTTTTGTTTTTCCTCTTCTCCCTCCCGCATCCGGATGCTCTCCATAAGTTCTGCACATTCTTTGAGGGTGTAGGTTTCCTTTTCGTTGGTTCTAAGATTTAAAAGTTCTAACGGAGAATACTTTCCCTTGATGGTCAGCATAAACTTTCCTTCTCCCTTAATTCTGGCCATCTTTGCGGCAATCCCGGTCGGAGCCAGAAAGTCCATCACCCAGTTTATTTTGACTTCCTCTTCACCCTCCTTTTCTTCTTCCCCCTCTTTTCCTTTGCTGCCGGGTATCGATTTCTTTGCCCGGCTCCACTCCTCTTTATTCTCCTGGATGTAGACCAACAGCCATTTTTCCAGACTGCTTTTTCCTTCGTTTTCACCCTCTTTTTCTTCAAGCATTACTTCCAGGTCGGTAATCTCCTGTTCCTTTCTTATTTCCCGCTTCACTTCCTGGATTTCCGTCTTACTCAGTTCCGGCGGAAGGGCTTCTACCACTTCATCCGAAAGGGTAAGCATCTCGGCAAGTTTGGCCATACCGTAGCCCTGGAAGCGCTCCTGTAAGTACGGGGAATAACCGTCTTTGGAATACCGCTTATTAATCGCAATATAGCGGGATACATAGGTTTCCGTAAGCCCATACTCTCCTTCGGCAAAGGCAACGACCGTTGGATAGCCGGAATCTCTTAGGATTTCTGTATCTCTCGCTTTCCGGAGAAGATAGCCTAACCGGACAAAGCCTTCGGCCTGGTTTAAGACTTCGCGGTCGGTTGCTGCCTTAAATTCCTTGTATGTACAGATGTTTATCAGTTCTTCCATAACCTTTTTCTCTCCTTTTATCGGCTCCTTCTTTATCCGT
>ERZ808037.907-NODE-907-length-23018-cov-15.119611_pt1 | contig 23018 bp, 26 predicted proteins | sample MGYA00380190_ERZ808037 | MGnify/ENA primary metagenome ERZ808037 (study PRJEB31490, sample SAMN06133399) | mouse gut metagenome | isolation source: J9 | host: mice | place: China: Chengdu | collected 2015-05 ... | reverse complement strand
GGGGAACCGATCCATGTCCACATCATCAAAGGAAAACCTTCGCCGAACGCAACGAAGATTTGGCTGACCAGCTCGGGCCAGTGCATTGTGGCCAACAATCGGAGCAGGATTCCACAGAATGATCTGAATGAGCTACTGGATGTTATCTCAGCCCAGTTTTTCTTGATTTGCCGGAAATGGAAGGAACATTTCTGCGTAGACGAAATCACATTCTTTTGCTGAACGCAAGAGATATAGAATTTTAGAGACGAAGCGGGAACAGGACGGTTCCGCTTCGTCTCGCTTTTTGGAGGAAAAGCACAATGAAGAAATATTTTGACTACTTAGACGCACTGCGGGAATCCGGCGTCACCAATATGTACGGCGCGGTGCCCTGCCTTCAGCAGGAGTTCCCGGAGCTGAGCTATGACCACGCCCAAGCTGTCTACATCCTGCGGGAGTGGATGGCGCACCGTCAGAAGGGCGGGGATGCGTAATGCGCGGCCCCTACCGCACCATTGAGGACGTCCTGCGCTCCCCCTGGGCCGCCATAGAGCGGCTCGAGGAGGGGCCGGGCACAGACCGGGTGCTGCGCTCCACCCGGCTGGAGGACAGCATCTACACCGACCTGCGGGACGGAGACAACGCCCTGGAGCAGACCGAGGGAGATGCGGCAAAAAAGCTGCCCTCCTTCCCAGCGCTGGCCCGGGACGTGTTCCAATCCTTCTACTCCCTCATGCCCCGAAAAAACGGGGAAGATATGCTGACTGTGGCCGCCCGGAAATTCAACGGGCCCATTTTGGAGCATATCACCCAAAGCGAGGACTATCCCACGCTGAAAATGGTGTGCGAGGGCCGGGAGCTGCCCGCCTACGAGGCGGCATCCGAGTTCATCACCCGCACCGTCGGGGAGCTGGACAGCCTGCTTTCCAACATCGGCGGGGAGAAGAACGCGCTGAATACCCTGGAAAAGCTGGAGCAGGGGGAACGGCAGGCAAAAAAAGAACTGGCGGAGCTGTTGGAGCGGATGCAGGCCATGAAGGACTGCGGCCAGGACTTGGAGCAGTCCGTGGTGGACGCCGCCAACAAGGTGGAGAGCAAGCGCCGCCAGGTGGAGGCCGTGGGTAAGCTGGTGGACGCCAACGCCGCTAAAAGCAGGAACGATGTGGCCGAGCTGGTGTCCCTGGCTGTGACCGCCGCCGCTGAAAAGGCGGATGAGGTTCAGAATATCATCGGGGCCTGGAGCGACGACCCCGGCAATTTGGAAAAGAACGAGGCAAACGCCGATCTGCTGGCCCTGGTACGCAAAAGCCAGGTTCTGCGGGATATCGCCAAGTACCTGGGCAGGTTTCGGGAAATCTTCGCCCAGGGCAAGCGCAACGGCTACGCCTATGGCCGGGGCGAGAAATATGCCCTGGAGCTGGGCCGTGACCTGTCCCGCGCCCTCACCTCCGAGCTGGCCATGCTGGCCTCACCCCAGACCACACCGCTGTTCCTGCGCAAGTACCAGCGGGGGCAGATCAAGCAGTACCAGCGCCGGGAGCCCATCTACAAGGGCATGGGGGACATCATCTGCTGCCTGGATGAATCCGACTCCACCGAGGGCAGTCCTGCCGCCTGGGGAAAGGCCGTTGCCCTGACCCTACTGGAGATTGCCGCCGACAGTGGGCGGAGCTTCGCCCTCATTCACTTTTCCAGAGCAGGAAGGTTCCAAACCGATCTGTTCCGGCCTGGAGCGTATACCATGGCGGATAAGCTGCGCGCTGCGGAAACCTTTTTGGGCGGCGGAACCAATTTCCAGACGCCGATGAACGAGGCCCTGCGGCTGATAGAGGCGGAGGGCTTTGAAAATGCTGATATTGTATTTGTCACAGACGGTGAATGTGAGCTGCCGGATCAGTACTTGGAGCAGCTTCGCGCGGAACAGGCCGCGCGGCGGTTCACCGTCACCGGGGTGCTGCTGGACAAGGGTATGCCGGGTATGGCGTTCAGCCTGAAGCAATTCTGCCAGAACATCTACCGCACCAGCGAACTGCTGGGAGATGAGATCGTGCGGGAGATCGTGGCAAGACGTCTCTAACGGAGGCCGTGCGCTGAAATTGGCGAGATGACCGTAAACATGGTTGCGGATATGGGAAAAACCGGCTATAATAGGAATTGCCGAAAGGATGGTGGAGCCTCATGCGCACCTTGTTTCATGGAAGCCGGATTGAGGTAAGATACCCGGAGATCCGTGTTCAAAAATTTCATAAGGATTTTTTCTGGGGCTTCTACTGCACCACGATGGAGGAGCAGGCTGCCCGCTGGTCCATCAGGTTCGGTGGGAAGGGCGTAGTCAATGTCTATTCCTTTGATGATAGTGCGGAGCTGACGGCCTTGCGCTTCCCGGAGATGTCGGACGAATGGCTGGATTTTATCGCGGCCTGCCGCAGCGGTATACCCCACGGCTATGATGTGGTAGAGGGCCCTATGGCGGACGATACCATTTTCAACTACGTCCAGAGCTTTTTGGATGGGGAAATCAGCCGTGCTGCCTTCTGGGAGCTGGCGAGGTTTAAGCGCCCCACTCATCAAATCAGTTTTCATACCGCTAAGGCGCTGGCCGCCCTGCGGTTCGAGAGGAGCTATACTGTCGATGGAAAAGCGAAATGACAGTGCGCTGTTTTTCACCTGCTCCCTGATAGAGCAGCTTGGCCGGACCCTCCACAGAAGGCGGAAGGACGTTACGGCGGAGCTGGGCGAAAACGGTGTGCGGATCATCTATGAACACGCCGATGTGCTCCACTGTGAGCCCATTGAAAAGGTGGCGGACGATGCCATTGGGGAGTTTGGTCTGACAGCCGGAGATTATGACAATGTAGGCAAAGCCCGTTACGCTGTCCCTGATGTGTGGACGATGGGCAAGGTGTATGCCCGGTTGATTGAGGACATGTCTGGGCAGGACAATGTGGTAGAGACACTGCTGGCGGTCTATACCTCATGGATCGACGAACGGCTCTCTGATTACAACGCCGCGTTTTATTACCAGCCTCGGGACTATCTTGCGGAGTGCTGCCGCCAGAAGAGCGTGCTGGACGGCTAATTCAAATATGTCAAAATGAAGCCCCACAATGCGGTTGCATTGTGGGGCTTCCTGCTATTTTCGGCAATCCCGAGTTTGCTAAAATGCCACGCTCCCGTTGAACGTTTCGTTTACCACATAGTAGGCCGTGCGCTCCTCCGGCTTGACGTACAGTTTCAAATCGGTGATGGGCGTGCGCTTTTTCTCCTGCCGGAAGCCGGCTTTGGCCGCCTCCACCAGCGTGTCCAGATCCACCTCGCTGCCCTGGAACTGGACGATGACGGTGGGCTTGAGGCTGTCCGCCTTGGCCTTGATTTCGGCGCGGGTCTTGGCGGCGGACGCCTTTTCTTCCGCTGTCATGGGCTTTCTCCCAGGCCGCCTCTTTTGCTTGATTCCATCGTTCATTTTCTCATTCATTCTCAAGCCCCCAGTTTAAATTTTTTACAACTGGAATCAATTATACACATGGAAGGGAGAAAACGCAACACTATTAAATCTTCAGCAAACCCTAATCGTTTTGATCCTCGCCGCCATCAAGCCCAAAGAAAAACTCATCATAGGAACATCCATAAAATTTTTTTAGCTCAATTAAAACACTTGCCCGAACATTCAACTGTCCGGCTTCATATTTGGCATAGGTAGTTCTACCAATGTCACACGAACGCCGTTGCAGCTCCTTACGCAGCTTCTCCTGAGAAATGTGCCGGGCCTCTCGGAGCCATTATTAAGATCGTCGCCAATCTTTCTGTCGCGCCTCATTTTTTAGCCAACACAAGACTCTAGAACGCTTTACGCTTAACCCTTTTTATGCGTAGAGTTGATGCTTGCATTTATCGTAAATAGTCCTATGATTTTTCCAATTTTCAATTCTATTTCCTTAAAAGGAATCCTGATTATCCATGAACGCCTTGCACCTACGCTTTTCTAGTCTTAATTATAGTTCATACACTCTATCAAGTTTAGTTTTCACCTCCTCTCGAAGATTATGAGTGATGAAAATTACACCAATGGTCGGATTAGTTATCAGGCTCAGTTCAATATCCAATGCATTTGTTTCATCTAAAGAAGCGGTACTTTCATCAAGAATTACAAATGCCACATTTCGAATTAGGGCACGGGCCAATGCAATGCGCTGGCGTTGGCCACCAGACATATCTTTGCCGTCCTCCGCAATAGGAGTATCCAGGCCAAAAGGCAACGTTTGGATATAGGAAGTCAGGCGACATTGCTCTACAATCTCCAATATTCGTTCCTCTGGGTAGTCTTTACCCAATGTGATGTTGTAACGTATAGTGTCCTGAAAAAGGTAGGCTTTCTGGTCAACATAAGCGATATTGTCATAAAGACTTTCCTTCGCTATTTGCCGCAGCTCTATATCGCTATAACGAATACTACCGCTGTAATTTCGAAGGAACCCTGCTAACAGCTTTGCTAATGTTGTTTTTCCGCTGCCACTCTCCCCCAACAGGGCATATTTCCCACATTCGCAAAATTGCATCCGATCAATCTGTAATATATGCCTATCCCCATAGTAAAAATCTACATCGCTTAATGTTAGTGCACCAGTTTTCTGGATTCTGACAGCACTATCTTCGGCTATTTGTGGCGTTTCGAATTTATCCCACAACACGTGTGAGACTTTCAGTGTAGTAATCCCCTGGGCTACACCGCTGATGGAATTGAAAAAGCTACCCGCTAAATTCCCCACTGACAATACAGCGCTGATAGGCGCAATGCCCCAAATTGCTGTCAGAAGGGTCACCGCCAGCAGAATAATTTGTCCCATGACACTCATAGCCATTATGAACACTTGAACACTAAGATTACGCTTTGCAAAAACAAAGTTTTCCTTCTCGACCTTCTGTGAGTATTTGCTAATCCGCTTAGCTAAAGTAGGGGCCATATTTGCAACAAGGAAGATTGGAAAACCCATGACTGTATCTTTAAATCCTTCAAGGCTTATTTCTTGGGCCTGTGAACGCTCCTTGTTAGCCTTTTGGAGACCTTTCGTGGCAATTTGCGGCAATATTGAGACAAAGAAAAACAATATGATGGCGGCTCCGCCAATATACACACTCAAATAGAACAGCGCACAAAGGGAAAAAAGCGCAGTAAAAAGGTTTTCAATCAGTGAAAACAGTGTCGAAAACGATTGATTCGTAATATTCTCCACATCATTCGTCAGCCAAGATACATAATGCCCAGAATCCTTGCTAACAAACTCTTCATAATCAACGGAAATAATTCTTTTTGCGATGGCCTGTCGCAAATCATTTTTTAGCGTTCGAAGCAAATTAGCCCTTGCAATTCCGAAAAGATAATAAACAACAAGCGCCAAAACCCAAATGCAAAATACTGTGATACAGTCACGAATAAGTTGCGACATTCGATCGCTGCTACTCTCATAGCCACCAAATAGAAAGGAGAGTGAATAACCCGCAAACACCATTGCCAGTGAGGACAGGATACCCAACAATGCCGTCAGGAACACACCACCCTTATTCTTTTTAATAATACTTTTAGATATACTCATATTTACACCTCTTTACAATTAAGTCAGGCAATCAATATGACCCGACTATTCGAATTGGTAATTAGTCGGCTTTAAGTCATCAAACATTGCAAAATTTGTGGGGTTTTTTTCAATTAGCCGAGCCAAAAACAGTAGTATTCCCATTGAGCCATAACCGTAGTCTACACTAATCTTTTGGCAATAGATATCAGGAAATAAATATGTATCGTTATCGTATGGAATCTTATGTGATAGGCAAAAGTGTGCTGCCTCCAAAGCCCAGTTATAGTATTTAGGGTTAGTCAAATACAAAGCACAATCAAGTAATGTATTTCCTATTCCAGCCATACCAGTAAATAAAGAAGCTGAAACGGAAAAGCAGTAATGAATACCTTCCGTTAACTCAATAGCTATATTTTGAAATTCATTATATATGGGCAAATACCGTAAGATAACTGACAAAATTCCGGCGGTTCCTTCCATAAAGTAAGGGTATAGAATCTTACCGCCTCTTTTAGCCGGAAAAGATATAAAATGAGATTCCTTGACTGCATATTGTAACTCTCGCATCAAGAGGACTTTCCCGTATTCTATATAGGTTCTATTATCTGTAAGATAATAGAGATGAAGTAATGCTAATGCGATGCCAGCATTACCATTTCCCAACCCAGTATTATCATTTGTTTTAAAATTGTATCTGTCAAAAATGAGAGCAGCCAGTTGTTCTGCATCCTTCAGAAATGAGGTTTTCCCTGTTACGCAGAATAATTTAAGGGCAACAATTAAAATTCCAGATACTCCTGAGAATAAAGAGAAGTCATCTAAATTCTCCAAATTTTTACAATGGTTATTATATAGTTCTTGTGCTAATTCTATTTCTCCAATTTCTAGAAGGGTCAATATGCAACCGCCCCATCCAACATAAAGCCCAATTGGCAAATATGTGGCACAATTTACATTATGGACAAATTTTTCGCAAAACCCGGTATATCCAAGTTTCCAGAACCCGCTTACAATTCCTGCCAGGCCATTCGCAATGTTTAGGTCGTTCGGGATCATTGGGGTAATTGGGAATATAGACCCAGCAACCTTTTTTTCTGTTTCAACAATTCCATATAATACTCTTTCTACAATACTATTATCTGGAAGCGTGAAGGTAACCACTGCTTTTTTTTCCACTGTAGCAGAATCAATAAGTTTCGTATGCAAACAATCTATCAGTGATGGTATAGCTGATATTGATTCACTAGTAGGCTTAGCAAGCGCTAGTATAAGCTCACTGAGTTCTTTTGGCAATGTGTAAAACTCTGTCAAATAATTCATGAAAGATTCTATTGTATCCTTTTTTTGTTGCAATAAAAAATCTTTTGAGATAATACAAGAAAAAAGAAGTAGGCCAAGCTCACAAAAATCCGGAAAATCAGTCTGACTATCCCGAACGTAATTATTCTTCCCAATACACAACTCCTTGTTATTTAGTGGCGTACATCCCTCCATGTCGATCACCCTTAGTTCCATTTGAGGCGTCACTATAATGTTGTCGGCAGTCAAATCATGCATTATATATCCCTTGTATCTCAAGCTAATAATAAAGAAATATAGTTGAGAAGTAAAATCTACAATTTGCTGTATATAATTGCTGACAATAGTAGAATTTTGAAGGCGTAAAATTGGATTATTATCCATTACATATCTATATAGTGTCTGTCCTTCGATGTATTCCTCTACAATAAAATAATGTTCTGAATCGAAGAACGAATCAAATATTTGAGGAAGAAGAGTGGAATCTGCGCATTTTCTCAACACTTCAGCCTCTGTTTGCCTAAAGCTTATGGAACTGTTTCCCCTTTTGTTCATCTGAGTATAGGGGCGCGCCTCTTTAATCACCACTTGCCGTTGGGTTAAATTATGCACACCAATATAGGTACCACCAGAGTTTGTAAAACGCATCACGCTTTTTATTGTATATTCTTGAAGTAATTTAGAAGAAGGGGGGGTATCTGCTTCTTCCTCAACTATATCTGCAAAACCAGGAGGGAGAACGTAGAAAGGACGGCGTACATCTTCGAAGAGGTTCCCATTACCATCATAAATATAATATGATGGAATGCCCAAAGAATTATATGAGCAAAGTGGCATAAACCCTCCATATCGATAATGAACGACTTTACTGTTTTTATAACGCTTATCAGTAAGAATTCTGGGACCGTCAAAGCCTTGCAACTTACTATGTAATAGATGAAGCAAATCAAGAAATTCGTCATCATTTCCTGGGTATATGGTAATAAATTTTCCGTACTGTTCGCGAGGAAAGGGTTTCCCGGATGTTAACAAATATGTTTCAACATTTCTAATAACCTTAAAGGATGTTTCCCTTTGAGTCAATATGTCAACGGCTAATTCGAGTATTGGTAACGCATTCTCATAATTAGCTGAAATATGTATTTTCCAACCTTGGGCTGGAAGATTTTTAGATGTCATAGCACAAACGAACATCCGATTCTCTCGAATTTCATAACTATCTATATTCTTTGAGGTAATTATTTTATAAACTTCACTGCAATCCCCAAAGAAATTGATAGATTCATAATATTTGGGATTAGTATACAAATAATTCGGAAAATTATTGCTCATTCGTACTTCCCCCTCAAGCCCAGGTTCAGATATAATTATAGTGAAATAGCTCATACCAATCCGTAATTAAACGAATTACGTTATATACTATTTTGCGGATAGTGTGTCATTCTATAAAGCAAAAATGCTCAACAGATGCTCCGCGCTTACAATTACAATTCTTTTACATAACCGTGTTGGTATTATTGCATTGCACACTGATTGTGCTTATAGCAGCAATTTCTACCGTTCCGGAATCCTCGTCAACGGCCAGTCGCTGAAGATCAATAATCTGCATATCATATCTCCTTTTTCAGATTGAATATGAGCTATCTCAATCTTAATAATACCACAAATTTCTAAAAAAACAAGTATCTTTTAAATAGAGGGGGCAACATAAACATGGGGGGATGCAGGCTAATTGTACCTGCACCGCCGAAAATGCGTCTTGCGGTGGGCCTGCTAGCAGAAATGCGCCAAAGACCGCCAAAAAATGATATAATAGAGGCAAGGGAATGCAATTGAAATATCACATGATAACGACAGGAGATCCGGTGCCACAAAATCATTTCTTGTGGAAGCTGGAAGCAGTGCTGGATTTGACATTCGTCTATGAGGAAACGGCACATCTGTACGGTCGGAAGTATGGCCGTCCGCCCATCGACCATGATCAGGGTAAAGTATCTGCTGATAGGCTTTCTGTACGGCATTCCGTCGGATTGGCAGATTGAGGAGCGGTGCGCGGACAGCAACGCATTTCGTTGGCAGCTTGGTATTGATCTGGATGAACGGATACCAGACCACAGCACGATCAGCCAACTGCGGCGGCGAAAGCCCGCGTTCCGGAAAGTGTTCCGCCACCTGTTTTGAGAAAGTGGTGCGGCAGTGCATAGAGGACGGTCTGGTGAGCGGACGGTTGGTGGTGACGGACTCCACCCATGTAAAAGCCAACGCATCCTAGGCGTCGGAGGAGCAGGTCTACATGTCAGAAAACCCTGGAACATATTGGGGGTAGCCTGTTCTGGAAATACTGGGCCGACAAGAAAGCCTGTAGCAACTGTTTTCTGCGGGAAAAATGTTTGAGCGCGGAGGATCAGCAGGGCATCAGAAACCCCCTAGTGTGAGAACAGAGTTTATCAAATTTTGAGTTCATGTTAGATGCGTTGTAGCTGAACGAAATAAAGGAAACGCGCCGCAAGAGTTCCTCCATTCTGGGAATGGATAGGTGGAACCCCTCCAACTATCCGCCCGAGCCCCGGCATGGTACAATGGACTTGTATTTCAGGGCGGAGTAAGTTAGGGCGGAGTAAACGAGGGAGGACTGGCGATGAAAGGGGGCGTACTATGCCCTCCGCCAGACTGAAAACGGCCTGGAAGAACAAAATGTCTGGACAAGAAGACTGTGAGTTGCCCCATGGGGGCGGTTCACGGTCCTTTTTTGTCCCCAAAAACGAGAGGAGCATGAACTATGAGTGAACAGAACAGCAGCGGATTCCCCTTTGCGGAGGTGCCTGACAGCGCAGGTCTGGACATCGACGCCATTTTCGGCGGCGCGCCTAACGGCGGCGCCCCCGGCAACGTGAACCCCTTTGAGGCGGCGCTGGCCCAGCAGCCCGCGCCCATCCCGCAGGAGGCACCCCAGATAATGGCACCCCAACCCGTACCCCAGGCGGTTCAGCAGCCCGCAGCCCCCACGCCGCAGCCCGCGCCGCCTGTGTTCCAGAACGTCCAGCCTGTGCAGCCCGCTCCGGCCCCCGCGCCTGCGGCGGTCCCGGCAGCCCAGCCCCCGCTGGATATCGACCCTCTCAGCGCCGCCATGGCGGAGCAGGAGGTAAAAGCGGAGCAGAAGGCGGCCAAGTCCCTGTTTGAGAAGGCCCCGGTGTTTCTCTATGGCAGCGCCCGGGAGGACATCGCCGACCCCGGCATGACCTTTGAGGAGCTTCGCATCGCCAAGTCGGAGGACTTCCCCGAGCTGGCCGAGGGCAAAAAGGTGTCCTGGACGGTGGAGTACGGCAAGACGGTGAAGGCCATCACCGACCCCAAGGGCGCCACCATCGCCGCCATCAAGAAGGAGATCGAGCTGTCCAAGCCCTTCCTGGACAACCTCAAAAAGGCCAAGGACAAGAACCCGGACTGCCTGGTGAAGCCCAAGGTCACCGCCCAGAGCAAGGGCATCGCCGCCTACAAGGGCGTGTTCGCCTCATTGGAGGAAGCCCGGGCGTCGGACAAAACCATCTGCACCATCCCCTGCGCGGACGGCAGGGTGTACGAGCTGCGCAAAAACGAGCTGGGCGAATTCATCGCCCCCAAAGACTGCGTGATCGACCTGGAATCGGTCAGGGCCGGGTTTACCCCGGCCCTCCCCTTGGTGCCCATGGAGCTGCTGGCCCAGATCATCTCCTTCTTTCGATGCTGCATGACCGGCCCCGAGGAATTTGAGGCGCTGGCCCACATCTTTTGGGACAAGCAGGAGGAGAAATTTGTGGCGCACATTCCGAAACAGCGGGTGACCAAGGCCCACATCGACGCCGACCTGACCCAGGAGGATCTGCCGGAGGATCGCTACCTCCACTACATCGACATTCACAGCCACAACAGCATGGAGGCCAAGTTTTCCCCTGTGGATGATGAGGATGAGCGGGCCACCCGGATCTACATCGTGGTGGGCCGCCTGGACAAATTCTTCCCCGATATCACGGTGCGGATGTCCTGCGGCGGCACCTACCTGACGCTGCCCCCTGGGTGTGTGCTGGAGAGCCTTGGCGCGGTGTTCCCCGCCGAATGGCGGAACCAGGTACAGCCGCTGCACAGGGAAGCCCTGCCGTTACTGCATCCTCGGGCTGAGCGGCTTCGGTATCGGAGGATCGACTCATGAAGTTTTCCAAGACCCGCCCGGTGAAGATCGTCATGCTGGGCGTGGGCGGCACCGGGGGACACATCGCGCCCCACCTGTACCGCCTGCTGTACTCGCTGAAACGCCCGGTGCGGTTCATCCTGTGCGACGGCGATGTGGTGGAGGAGAAGAACCTGGTGCGGCAGAACTTCACCCCCGCCGACCTGGGGGAAAACAAGGCCAAAGTGCTGGCGGAGCGGTATTCCGCCGTGTTCGGCATGGAGACGGAGTATGTGCCCTCCTTCGTGGAGGACGAGGAACAGCTTCGCGGTCTGCTGGAGCCGGATTATCTCTGGATACGCCAGCCCGGCCATGAATACCCCGTGCGGACATCGGAGCAGGTCATCCTCATCGGCGCGGTGGACAACAACAAATCCCGGCAGCTGTGCCACCGGGTGTTCTACCAGGCCAAAGAGCTGATCTACATCGACAGCGGCAACGGCGAGTTCACCGGCCAGGTGGTGTGCGGTGTGCGCCGGGGCGGCAAGACCTACTACCCGCCCATCGGCGCGGTCTACCCGGACGTGCTGGTGGAGACGGACAAGTTTCCCACGGAGCTGTCCTGCGCCGAGGCGTCGGTGTCAGCACCCCAGAGCATGGCGGCCAACATCACGGCGGCCACGGTGGTGGTGGACATGATCTACAACATCCTGGCCACGGGCAGCAGCACGGTGCGGAAGGTGACCTTTTCCACCCAGACCGTCAACGTGCGGCCTGAGCCGCAAAAAACGAACGCGAGGAGGAACCAAGCGGCATGAGAGCGAAAGTAGACGCAAAAGAATTTGTTCAGGCGTTAGATCGGGTGAGCGGCATGATCCGCAAATCGTCCATCCCCGTCCTGAACGCGGTGCTGGTTCGTTTTGAGCGGGACATCTGCACCCTGACCGCCACCAACCTGGACACCTACCTTTCCGTGGAAGTGACTGCTGAGGGCGACAACTTCACCTTTTTGCTGGACCGTCCCAGGGAGTGTGCCCGGGCTTTCCGCCAGTTTGAGGGCACATTGGCCCTGGAGCAGACGGAGACCGGCGAGGGAGACCGGCGGCGAATCAAGCTGGCCCTGTCCTGCGGACCCCGGTCCGCAGGGCTGAACCCGTTCCTGCCCGAGGATTTCCCCCGGTATCCGGTCTGGGACGTGAAGGACAGCTTTGCCGCCAACGCCGCCAAACTGTATGCCCGCGTGGCGCGGGTGAAATACGCTGTGGGGATTCCTCGTAAAGAGGAGGCCAGGGCCTGCCTGGTCAACGTGCAGTTCAGCGGAAACCGTGTCTACACCCTGGACGGCTGCCGCATGGCATGGGATACCGACCCGGAGCTGGAGGTGCCCGCGCCCTTCATGGCGGCCCCGGACGCGCTGGAGCATTTGAAGCTGTTCGGGGATCAGGAGGTCTCCGTCCGGCTGGGGGAGCGGTTCGCCAGGGTGACCGACGGGGTAACATCGCTTCTGTTTCGTCTGCCGGAAGGCGAGCTGTTCAAACTGGACAGCGCCCTCACGAACAAATTCCGGGCGGAGGCCCAGGTGTCCCCAGCGGAGTTCCTGGCCGAGCTGAAGTATCTGAAGCGATCCCTGCGGGGAAATCGCGCCCACATGGTGCGCTTCAGCGGCGGCAGCCTGCTGGCCGAATCTGCGGGAGAGCGGTACGCCACGAAAATCTCCGCCACCGGGTGCGACGGCGTAGAATTTGGGTTTAACCTGGACTACATGGCGGACGCCTTGGAGCAGTTTGGCAAGGAACCGTCTGTGAAAATGAAAGTAAGCGCCGGTTCCCTTGGCCCCATCATCTTCGAGGCCGAGGGCCGGAACGACCACGCCATGGTGCTGCCTGTGCGGCTGAAAGAAGCCAGCAGGGCCGCGTAAAAAGGAGAAAGCTATGGATTTCAAAGAATTTAACAGGCTCTACCGCAAGGACACTATCTCGTTTTTGATCGCCCTGAACCTGTACCTGGGCTATGGAAGCACCGTGCTCAGGGCGGGCTCCAGGGAGGATCTTTCCGGGGCGGCGGCCCTGGAGATCTCAAGCCTGTTCGCGGAAGAGAAGCGGGATCACATCATCGAAACGGCGCGGAAGCTGGCCGAGACGGATCCCAACGATTTGATCCCGTACATCTCCCAGTGCGGCATCCGCGCCGGGGCCAGCAGTTCGGACGAACCCGGCGTCTGCCCGGTATGCGGCGGCAGGATCAAGTACGACCACCAAGGCTCCTCGGAGTGGAACTTCATCCTGGCCTGGCACTGTCAGGACTGCCAGGCCACCGGCGAGGAGAACCACCACCTGGTGTTTGACGCCCACTATAACCTGCATGAGAAGAACGGGGATCCCATTCCCCGGAGATATCAGAAATAGGAGGAGAGCGCACAATGAAAACCGTTTATATCCCCACCGGGACAGAAGTTTCCCATATGAACCTGGCCACCGGGCATTTGGTGGTGGACGGCAGCCTGACCATCACCGGCAGCCTCAAGGCCAAGACCATCGGAGGCCGGGGCTTCGTGGAGGCGGGCACTGTGTCCGCCGACGGTATCCGGGTGGATGATCTGAAGGCCGTCAGCGTCACCTGCCGGCGGCTGTACGCCAAGCGGGTGGAGGCGTCCCAGATTTTTGCGTCGGAGGGCATTGACGTGTCCTGTTTCCTGGGCGCGGACCGAGTAGTGACGCCCCGGCTGGCCGTGGCCCTCAGCGACATCGACGAGGTGACGGTAGATGAGACTGTCCACCTGCCGCCGAAAAAGCGGGGCCTGCTCCGCTTTTGGCTGGCGTCCGCCCTGCGGTCGCTGTTGATCAGGCTCACCGCGGATGACGGGAGCCAGGTGATCGACGCGGAGTATAAGCCCGCAGATGAGCACAAAAATGTATACCAAATCGGAGCCCAGCGCAATGGGTCCGATTTGGAGAGGAGGAGCGGCGAGACAAATGAGCTTTCGGCGTAGCCGAAAGCAAAGGATGTGAAGCCTACGACAACGAGGCTGCGGGCGAACCAAGGGACAGGGAGTGGCCGCTTCCTGTCCTCTCATTACATCAAGGAGGTCAAGAAAATGTCACACAAATCACAGGAAAGGAATATGCGCAGGCTGGCCGAGCTGCTGTCCCAGGACCTGTCCTACATCTGGGGAGAGAAGGAGGACGGCCCCAACGGCGCGAAGAAGCAGTTTCTGAACGCAGGCAAGGTGTTTCTCCGAGCGCTGGCCAAGGATCTGGGCCTGCGGGATGCCGAGGCGCGATCCAATCCCGGCGGCATCGCCGTGTCTGGGGACTGCTCCCTGATTGGGATGTGGCAGACCAACGGGCTGTATGTCCATCTGTCCCAGCCCTGCTGCGACCGGGAGCGGGTGCTGCTCTACCGCACCGTCCGCCACAGCAAAGACTACACCGGCGGGCGCAACCTGTATCTCACCCGCCGGGACCTGAAGGAGATGAGCTATCCCGACTTGCTGTTCCTTCTGGCGGCGGTGCGGGAGGAGGGTGCCCATGAGCGGGCAGCCTGACGTGTCTCAGGCCGGACAGCGCAGCTATGCCCTGGAGAGGCTGCGGGGGCTTCAAAGTGAAGTCCCCCAGCTCACCCAGGCCATGGTGCTGTGCCGGGCCAGGGTGGAGCAGCACCGAAACACCGACCTTGCCGCCGCCCGGGACGATTACAATGATTTGCAAAATGCCCGGAAGCGGCTCGCTGAGGCGTTGGGCGAGGTCCAGCTTTTGCTGATGGAGGCGGAGGAGTACCAGCTGGCCGCCAACGCGGGCCAACTGAAGGAGGGCCTGCTGGGCTTTGACCTGCTGAGCAATACCTACCGCCCGGTATACGACGCGCTGAACGGCTTTGCCGCCCGGCTCCCCGTGGACGGAACCACCAACGCCCAAGTGGTGGGGCGGCTGATGAACAACATCAAAATGGGGTACTACCCCACCGACCCGGACAACATCTCGCTGATTTTGAAGGGCGTCCAGTTCCCGGAGGGAGTGACCACCAATTTGCTGGACCCCTGCTGCGGCTGCGGAAAGGCCCTGCGGCAGATGGCCGACGGGAATAACTGCTTCACCTACGGCGTGGAGCTGGACGGGGCCCGGGCCGACGAGGCCCAGACCCGGCTCCACCGGGTGGGCTTCGGCAGCTTCTTTTTCAGTCAGGTCAGCGCCAACGCCTTCCATCTGCTGTTCCTCAACCCGCCCTACCTGTCCGTCCTCAATGAGAACGGCGGCAGGGCGCGGCACGAGAAGCGGTTCCTCATCGAAAGCCTGGGCGCGCTGGCCATAGGCGGATTGCTGGTGTATGTCATCCCCTATTACCGGCTCACGCCGGATATTTGCCGGGTACTGACGGACAATTTTGAAAACCTGAGCCTGTGGCGGTTTACCGACGCCGAGTTCAAAAGGTTCAAACAGACGGCCATCCTGGGCACTCGAAAAAAACGGGATGTTGTTCCCCAGGATACCCAATGGCTGGAATGGTTTTCCGCCCATCCCGGTTCCATTCCCTGCCTCGCGGAATTGCCCGAGGGGCGCTACGCGCTCCCAGCCAAACCGCTGGAGGTAAAGACCTTCCGGGGTGAGAAGTTCAACGAGAAGGAGCTGGAGCGGCAGCTCAGCCGTTCGGACAGCTTCCAGCGGATGATGGCCCGCAGCGAGCTGGACAGCGGGGTGAAGCGCCCGCCGCTGCCCCTGTCCATCAGCCAGATCGGTCTGATCGGCGGCTCGGGGTTGATTAACGGCCTGATCGAGTGCGGCACGCCCCACGTCATCAAGGGACGGATCGTGAAGGTGACCCGGAACGAGACGGAGGAGCAGTTTGACGCCAAGGGGCGACACACCGGCGCCGAGCTCCACGAGACCATCACCAACAAAATGATATTCAACATCTTGACGCCCAACGGCTTCAAGGCGCTGACGTAGAGGAGAATTTTTATGAGTGTTATTACTGTGAATCCCCGGTTCAACCCGGGCAGGCTGATGATCACCCGCAACGCCAAGGACACGCTCCCCCGCGGAGAGGTGGACGCCGCCATCAACCGTCACCTGAGCGGGGATTGGGGCGATGTGTGCCAGTCCGATTGGCAGCGCAACGAGCAGGCGCTGCGCGACGGCGACAGGCTGTTGTCTGTCTACCAGACCCAGGCCGGCGAGAAGTTCTGGATCATCACGGAATCGGACCGTTCCACCACCACCGTCCTGCTCCCCAGCGACTGTTGAGGGGGTGGGCGCGTGAGTATGAAGCTGAACCTGAAACTGCTGTCCACCCGGTTTTCCCAGGCGAAAGAGCAGCTGTATGTGCCGGATGACGGCGTCAACCCCTATTTGCTGGAGCATATTCTGCGCCCCAATCTGGAGGGGGAGTTTCTCCGCCTGGGAGATATCGACTTTGATGCTTTTGAAGCGGACGATGTGCCCGCGCTGGAGGATTACTACGACAGGCTGTATAAAGCGTCGCAGAATCTCGCCCGGTTTGCGCAGACTGTGGCCCGGGTCCCGCCCGCCCCCAAGGCGGCGCGCGTGTTTTGCTGAGGTGCCGCCATGGAGGATCTGAGTTCTTACTTTTTCCATATGCTGTACCTGGCGAAAACGGTTCATGACAATCCCAGATTGAAAAAAGGGTGGCCGTCGTTTAACAGCATTCCCCTGGATGAAGACGCGTTTTATGAGCTGTCCATGGAATTGGCTGTGTCGATCTTTGAAGATACCAGCAGCTACTATAACGAGGAATCGGGCATAGAGACCTGGGTGCTGTCCGACCCCATGGTAGATCGCTTCTGTGAGCTGTGCGCACGGCTTGAAACGGAAAAAGGGCTGGAGGAGGGGATCAACCCCTACCGCCGGAACGCGGAGCAGATGATCCACGAGGGCTTTCGCCTGAACGGCTACAGCTATGACTACGGCTGGCGGTTGTCTCCCAGCGACCGGGGGCGGCATTGCGTCCTGTTCTTTTCAGATGAAAATTTCTATGGGCTGGAGGAACTGCCCATGGCATTTATGGAAATCCTGGACGGGTTTCAAGAGCTGAACCGGCAGCTGGAAGCGGTGCTGGGTCTGAACAAGATCGTCCCCATCTACTCGATGCCAAACGAATGGAAGGAGGCGGCGTGATGCGGCCAGAATTTGATATGACCATCCACATCAGCACCGAGCGCGGCGAGGTGATGGTGGAGCAGCAAAAAGCGGGCGGCGTCACCACCCATAAAAACATCACGCCCCAAGCCCTGTGCGACTGCTTTCTTACCAGCCGGTATGATGATGAGCGCCGCCCCACCGGGCTGCTGCCCGAGGGCTGCATCGCGGTGGTGATGGAGCAGAAGTACGTCACCTATTTCATGCGCTACCCGGAGCTGTGCGCGGACATCACCTACTATGACACCGAGTACCGGGATTTCCCGCTGCCCCGGCTGGTGTTCGGCTTCCAGTATATGCCCCAGGAGGGCAAGGTGGCCGGATGCCGGGTCTGCGTAGTGAAGGATGAGCGATTGACCCCGGACACACCCACTTACCGTTACCCGTTCTCCAACGTGCACGGGGATTACAGCATCTGCACCGGGAACAACGCCCTGCCCATCTACAGGGACCCCGCCCGGCTGCACACGCTGATGGGCTATCTTCTGCGCCTGCCCAACAACAACGACCTCTATTCCAGGGACAACAACCGGCTCCATGCCGAGTACCGGGACCTTTTGGAACAGATGAAGGGGAAAACCCCGTCCCACTATTACACCGATGTGCTGGTGCCGGACGGCGGAACACTGAGAGACTTTTTGGACGCGAGGTGAACACAGTGAAAGAAAAAGATCCGAGACAGATCCAGGCGGAGCTGGCCATGCCTTTCGCGCCGGAGGACCTGGAGTGGAGGCTGCAAAAAGTAGTGGAGGCAAGGGAACTTGGCATCGCCGTCCCCTATGTGACCAACCGGGCCATCATGTCCCGGCTGGACGACGTGGTGGGGCCGGAGAACTGGTATAACGAGTTCAAGCCCTGGCACGGAGCCGGTGGGAAAGAGGCCCAGCTGTGCGGCATCTCTATCCGTTATGGAGAGGGCTTCATCACCAAATGGGACGGCGCTGAGAATTCGGACATCGAGCCTGTAAAGGGCGGCCTGTCCGACAGCATGAAGCGGGCCGCCGTCCAGTGGGGCATCGGCCGGGTGCTGTATAACATGGATGTGGTGTTCGTGGACGTGGAAAAGCGGGGCAAGACCTGGTACATGAAAAAGGACCAGCAGGAGCGTTTGGACTACGCCTATCTCAAGATGTTGGGCAGGCTGAACCTCACTCCGGCCCCGGCGGGCGGTCTGCGCCCCCCGGCGGAGCCGGAGGGCGGCGGCGAAGGCCCGGCGGGACAGGGCAAGCCGGCGGAAACATCCGGCGGTAAGGCCGAAGGGAGGCCTGCGGGCGGAAGCAAACCGAAGGGCATCACCTACATCATCCGCCATGCCCGGATCAATAAGGGCATGAATTCCAGCAGCACTCAGCTGAAGCTGGAGTCCTCCCAGGGGGACAAACTGGAAGCCTTTGTGCGCGGAGAGCATCCCGAGCTGGCCGTGGGCGTTGTTTTAGCCAACGCAAAGCTGGAAAAGCGGCAGAAGGATACCGTGGTCTACTATATGCTGGAGGAGTTCAAAATCGCGGAGACACAGCCCCAGGCGGCGTAGAGAGGAGCGAAACATGGAAAAAATCCAAAGCTTTCAGATCACCGGCATGACCATCGCCGGGTTCAAATCCTATGTGGAGCCTACGGACCTGACGTTCGGAAATCCCACGGTAGTCACCGGCGGCAACGGCCGGGGCAAGACCAGCATCGCAGACGCCATCGCCTTCGTGGTCACCGGCCTCCCCTTTTTCGGGGAGCGGGGCATCGACCGGCTGCACAACGAGGTTCAGCCCGATGTATCCATCACCATGAGCTTTGTGGACGGCGCGGGCGCGGCCCATGTGCTCACCCGCACCCGGCAGAAAAACTGCATGACCATCCTCTATGACAGCTGCGAGATCCGCCAGATGGATCTCACCGAGATGTTTGGGGAAAAGGACGTGTTCCTGTCTATCTTCAACCCCCTGTACTTCATTGAAGAATTAGGGAATGACGGCAAAAACCTGCTGGAGCGGCACCTGCCCCCCATTTCCCATGAGGCGGTGCTGGCCCAGCTCTCCGACGCCACCCGGGCGGCCCTGGAACACGAGCAGCTTCTCTCGCCGGAAACCTACCTGAAGAAAAAGCGGGCGGATATCCGGGAGCTGGAGGAGACCATCATCTACCTTCAGGGGCAGAAGGATCTGGCGGACAGCCAGGGCCAGGACTGGAGTAGGACCTTGGAGGGCCTGTCCGCCCGCCGCGACGCCCTTATCAGGACGATGGAGGAGCTGGAGACCAAGCGGTTCGGCGGCTTGGACGCCAAGGCCATGGAGCAGCAACTGGCGGACCTCAGCGCCCGCTACGACGAAGCGGCCCGGGACGGCTCGCCCCTGGACGCGGAAATTTTGGAGGTGGAGCGGAAGCTGGCCGCCCGGAGGGCAGAGCAGTACCTGTCCCCCTATACCCAGGCCGTGGCCGAGGCCAACGCCCGGCTGGCAGAGCTGGCCGAGCGGTTCAACCGGGACAAGCAGGCGTTCCACGCCTGTGTCCCCGGCGCGCCCTGCCCCACCTGCCGCCGCCTCATCACTGAGGAGGCCCTGCCGGAAATCCGGGCCGCTCTGGAGCAGTCCTCAAAGGCGGCCATCGCCGCCGGCCAGGAGCAGCGGGCTCAGCTCAATGAGCTGACGGAGAACGACGCCAAGGCTAAGGCGGTCTTTGACCAGTTCCAGGCCGACGATGTGGCGAAGCTGGAAGGGCAGCTGGCCGGCCTTCGGGCCCAAAAGACGGAGGACAGCCGCGCGGACGATCTGCGGGCCCAGATCCAGCAGCTTACTGCTGATTTGGAGTACGGCAATCTCTCCGAGGCGGAGTACGCCCAGTTGAAGGAGTGCCGGGAGGAGCTGCGGGAGTGCGCCGCCGATTTGAAGGCGGCCCAGGCTGCGGCGGATCAGAACCCGGAGGACTTTGACCAAAAGATCGAGGCGGCCCAGGAGCAGATCAAAGCGCTGAAAAAGCTGATCGCCGACGTGGCCATTTACGTGAGCGAATGGGCAAAGCTGACCTTCTCGGCGCTGAAAATGAACCGGGTGGAGATCTCCCTCTACGACGTGGTGAAAACCACCGGGGAGCGGAAGGACGTGTTCAAGTTCACCTACAGCGGCCGGCGTTACGACCGGCTCTCCCTGTCCGAGAAGATCCGGGCGGGGATGGAGCTGTCCGAGCTGATGAAGCGGCTCACCGGGCGCAATTACCCGGTGTTCGTGGACAATATGGAATCTGTGGACGACCTGAACAACGTGCGGCCCACCGGGCAGGTCATCATGGCCAAGTGCGTCAGCGGCGCGCCCCTGGCGGTGCGGCCTGTGCGGCCCATCAACCTGACCCAGCAGCAGGCGGCGTAGGGGGTGAGTCCGTCTGGCCGTGAAGCAATACGAAAAAATCCCCATCGTGGACGCGGCCAGACGGTGCGGCATAGCCTTGGATCCCCGGACGCTGCGGCGTCGGGAGGTGGAGGCCACCTGCCCCTTCTGCCACGACCACGGGCCGGGGAAGTACCATCTCAGCCTCAATACCAGCACGGATCAATACCGCTGCCACCTGTGCGGCGCCCATGGCAACAGCGTGACGCTGTACGCCCGGCTCATGGGCGTGACCAACCGGGAGGCATACCAGGCGCTGGCCCAGACGGGCAAGGTCTACCCCATGCCCAGGCGGGAAGCATCCCCATCGGACGCCGAACGCCAGCCCCTGCCCTTGGAGCAGCGGCACGAGGCGTACACCGCCATGCTGGACCACCTGACGCTGCTGGATAAGCACCGGGAAAACCTGCTGGAGCGGGGGCTGTCTGAGGAACGTATTGCGCAAAATCAGTACCGCAGTATGCCGGAGACAGATGCGGGGCGGCGGCTGTTGGCCGCCCTGCTCCGCTCCAGCGGCCATGAGCTGCTGGGCATACCGGGGTTCCGCACCTATTATGGCGACTGGACGCTTTCCGGGCCGAAGGGGTTTCTGATTCCTGTCCGAAATCAGGACGGTCTGATCCAGGGCATGAAGATACGGCTGGACGACGCAGACAATCCCGGCCGGAAATACCGCTGGCTGTCCAGCCGGGACTTGGCCAACGGTACCCGCAGTTATTCCTACATCCATGTCACCGGCGACACCACCCAAAAGCGGGCCTTCCTCACGGAGGGCCCGCTGAAGGGGGACGTGGCCAGCTACCTGGCCCGCGATGCGCTGTTTGTGTGCGTGGGTGGGGTGAATGCTATCCACGGGCTGACGGACACGCTGAAAGGTTTGGGCGTCACCCAGGTGGTGGAGGCCATGGACATGGATCAGATGACGAACCCCAATGTCCGCAGCGCCGTGCTGGCGATGCGGAGGGAAGTGCAGGCCATCAAGGGCCTAAAATACACGAAATACACATGGGACCCGGCGTACAAGGGGATAGACGATTATTTTTTGAGCCGGGTGGCGGTCATGTAAAAAAACAGGAGGGCAAGTATGGATAACGTATTTGATATGCACGATTTCATCGGCACATCCCGGGGCGACCAGGCCCATATGCTGGGCAAGTTTCTCTATTTCTCCCTGGCGAACCTGCTGGTGGACAAAGAGGCTCTGTCCAACATGGGCATCCCCTATTCCGGCGGCACCCGGCTGTCCGTGGGCGATGCGTTTCGCTCCGCCACCGGCGATATCCGGGAGCGTGTCCCGGTGACGGCCATGGGGGAGACCAACATCTACCTGGCCTACTGCCGGGACAACAAGCGCACCAGCGCCGATATTTTATCCCGGGAGCTGGTAAAGGAGACGCTGAACCAGCGTACCAACAACTACGAAAAGCTGGCGAACATCAGCTATGACAAGCGAGACGGGGTGTTCCGGGCGGAGAACCTGGCGCCGGATGACGCCATCGACGTGCCGGCCTGCTGCCGCAAGGCGGAGGAGCTGTTCGAGCTCTATCAGAAGTGCGCCAACCGCAAGCAGATCGAAACCATCTGTGTCAACTACTTGCGGGGGCTTGAGGCCACCAAGCTGAGCATTTCCGGGCATATGTACTTCGTGCCCCGCACCCACATGGACAAGGTAGACGTGTTCGAGGACTTCATCACCCTGATGGGCGGGCTTAACCGCAGGGAAACGCCGCTCATGGTGAACAGCTTTTTCATCATCGACGATGAGAAGCAGCGCGCCAAAATGACGGAGGAATTCTACGCGGCAGTAAAAAAGGAGATCGCCACCTATCAGGAGCGGGCGGACTATCTCATCAAATCCGGCAGCCAGAGCCCGGCGGTGATGGATCGCTGGGTGCTGAAAATACAGGCTCTGGAGGAAAAGAAGAAGCGCTATGAAGATGTGCTCCGCCGGGAGCTTGATGGGTTGGATGACGAGTTCTCCACTCTAAAATTCCTGGGCCAGGAGCTCCAGGTGAGGGCGCAGAGTATTCGCTTTCAAAAGGCGGCATAATTATTTATAGGCAAATTTTTTCTTAATTTTAAACTCATTACAATAAACCGGCCTGTCTATGCTATTCATAGGCGGGTCGGTTTTTGACATATTATTCTCCAGTTTGAGTCAAAGTATCATATCATGCAGGTCCATTCATAAAATATATAAATAGTTTGCATTTTGGCTTTTATGTAGTATAATATATCTGAAACATTCATGCGGAGGGATTTATTGGTACAATGTAGAGAACGGGGGAGATATGGGAAACAATTTAATGCTGGTATCCGAAAAATCAGAGCACCTTACAAATGTATATAATTTTTTATGCCATGCCCTGATGGATGTGGTGCATATAGATAACGTTAATGATGCAAAGGCAGGACTGAAAAAAGACGGCGTTAGATAACGATACTTCTCAAAACACAAGAAAATCAATGGGTATGGGCGACAGGTAAGTATGGTATG
>ERZ808037.906-NODE-906-length-23020-cov-15.783158_pt1 | contig 23020 bp, 26 predicted proteins | sample MGYA00380190_ERZ808037 | MGnify/ENA primary metagenome ERZ808037 (study PRJEB31490, sample SAMN06133399) | mouse gut metagenome | isolation source: J9 | host: mice | place: China: Chengdu | collected 2015-05 ... | reverse complement strand
TTGACGGCCACCACGCCGGAGGTGTCGGGCACCTGCTTGACACAGACAATGATTTTCATGGTGTTTCTACCTCCTTATTTCATGATCGCGCCGGAAATAACCATGCGCTGCACCTCACTGGTGCCCTCGTAGATCTCCGTGATCTTGGCATCCCGCATCATCCGCTCCACCGGGTAGTCCCGGGTGTAGCCGTAGCCGCCGAACAGCTGCACGCAGCGCCGGGTCACGTCGGAGGCGGTCTCCGCCGCCACCAGCTTGGCCATGGCCGCGTCCACGCCGAAATTCTCGTGGTTCTGCTTCTTCATGGCCGCCGCGTACACCAGGTACTTGGCCGCCTGAGTGCGGGCGTACATATCCGCCAGCTCGAACTGGGTGTTCTGCTGCCTGGCGATGGGCTTGCCGAACTGCACGCGCTCCTTGGTGTAGGCGATGGTCTCGGCGATGGCGCCCTCGGCGATGCCCAGGGCCTGGGCCGCGATGCCGATCCGCCCGCCGTCCAGGGTGGCCATGGCCTCGTTGAAGCCCTTGCCCTGCTTGCCCAGCATCCGGTCGCCGGGGATCACGCAGTCCTCAAAGATCAGCTCGCAGGTGGAGGAGCCGCGAATGCCCATCTTCTTCTCGTGCTTGCCCACGGAGAAGCCCTTGTCCGTCCGCTCCACGATGAACGCGGACAGCTCCTTGGTCTTGCGGCCCCGCTTCTCGATGATGCCGGTGATGGCGATGACGATGAACACGTCGGCGTAGCCCGCGTTGGTGATGAAGATCTTGGAGCCGTTCAGCACCCAGTTGCCGTTCTCATCCTTCACCGCGGTGGTCTGCTGGCCCTGGGCGTCGGTGCCCGCCCCCGGCTCGGTGAGGCCGAAGGCCCCGATCCACTCACCACTGCACAGCTTGGGCAGGTACTTCTTCTTCTGATCCTCCGTGCCGTAGTCAAAGATGGGGTTGCAGCACAGGCTGGTGTGGGCGGACAGGATGACCGACGTGGTGCCGCACACCTTGGCCAGCTCCTCCACCGCCATCACGTAGCTCAGGTAATCCGCCCCGGCCCCGCCGTACTCCTTCGGCAGGTAGATGCCCATCATCCCCAGCTTGGACATCTTCTTCACCGTCTCCTCCGGAAACCGCTCCTCCTCGTCCACGTCCGCGGCGATGGGCTTTACCTCGTTCTCCGCGAACTCCTGGAACAGCTTCTGGAGCATCGCCTGTTCTTTCGACAGTTTGAAATCCATGGATGTGTTCCTCCTTTGCCGCGCTTACGCCTTGGGGGGCATGACGGTGGCCATGCCGGTGATGACCTGCTCACCCTTCTGATTGGTGACGATGGTCTCCAGCTTCAGGCGGTTCTTCTCGGGGACGCGCTCCACCACGGTGGCGGTGGCGGTGACGGTGTCGCCGATGTACACGGGCTTGACGAAGCGCAGCTCCTGGCCCATATAAATGGTGCCGGGGCCGGGCAGCTGCATCCCCAGCACGGCGGAGATGAAGCCGGCGGAGAGCATGCCGTGGGCAATGCGGCCGTGGAACATGCCCTTTTCGGCCTCAACGGCGTTGATGTGGGCGGGGTTGAAGTCGCCGCTGTAGCCGGCAAAGAGGGTGATGTCCGCTTCGGTAATGGTCTTGGTGAAGGAGGCGCTGTCGCCGATCTGGATGGTGTCGATGGTTTTCATGAGAGAATTCCCCTTTCCTTTAATTAAGTAATTTAGCAGATTTTTGAAAAAACGCAGAATGAACCGTCATTCATGCCTATAATACCCGCTGAAACTCAACTTGTCAACCAAAACTCCAAAAAATTTTTTTTGCTTTTCTGACAAAAATACTAAAATGGACTTGACAAAACATTGTCAATGAGCTATATTGAGGGTGAATAATGAACCGTTATTCATAAACTGTTGCGTGAGCAGCCCTTCGCGCCTATGGGCTGGGTGCAGGGCGAATTAAGGAGGGAATCTAAAAATGGATCAAAATGTGGGCATTGTCGGGCTGGGAGTGTACCTCCCCAAGACAAAAATGACGGCGAAGGAGGTCTCCGAAGCCACCGGAGGCGTCTGGAGCGAGGACGCGGTGATCAACAAGCTGGGCATCGTGGAGAAGTACGTGCCCTCCGGCGAACCCTGTGACGGCACCCAGGAAATGGGCGTGCTGGCCGCGCTGGACTGCTTGAAGAACACCGGGGTGGATCCGCTGGAGATCGACGCCATCCTGTGCATCACCGAGGAGTGGAAGGAATATCCGCTGACCACCTCCGCCTGCTATGTGCAGGATCGCATCGGGGCCAAGAACGCCTGGGGCATCGACGTGCAGAACCGCTGCTGCACCTGCGTGTCCGCCATGAAGATGGCGAAGGATATGCTCCTGGCCGACGAGGAGATGAACACGGTGCTGATCTGCGGCGGCTACCGCAACTGCGACCTCATCGACTACACCGACAAGGATCTGTCCTTCATGTATGATCTGGCCTGCGGCGGCGGCGCCATCCTGCTGAAGAAGAACTACGGCAAGAACCTGCTGCTGGGCACCCATCTGATGAGCGACGGCTCGGTGGTGCACACCTGCGGGGCCAAAATCGGCGGCATCGTCAACCCGGCCAACGCGGAGAACGTGGGAGAGCTGAACAAGCTGCGCCTCATGGACTCGGCGAAGATGAAGGGCCTGCTGAACACCGTGTCCATGCCCAACTGGCTGCACTGCATTGACGAGTCGCTCCGCAAGTCCGGCCTGACCCGTTCGGACATCGACTTCCTGGATGTGCTGCACATGAAGCGCTCCGGCCACAAGGGCCTGCTGGCCGATCTGGGCCTCAGCGAGGATCAGAGCATCTACCTGGAGCACTATGGCCATGTGGGACAGATCGACCAGATTCTGGTGCTGAAGCTGGCGCTGGACGCGGGCAAGGTGAAGGATGGTTCCGTGGTATCCATGATCGCCGCCGGTATCGGCTATACCTGGGCGGCAAATGTGATTCGTTGGGGGTGAAAGATAGATGAGCACCTTCCTCCAGGTATTCCTCCGCAGTCTGGAAACTGGCGGAGTCTATGCCCTGGCCGCTCTGGGTATCATCATCATTTTCCGCACCAGTAACATTACCCATTTTGCCCAGGGCTCCATGGGAATGTTCAACACCTTCGTGGTGGCCACCCTGGTGGCCAATGCGAAGCTTCCGCTGTGGCTGGCCACGCTGTGCGGCCTGTGCACCGCCATCATCCTGGGTTGCCTGGTGGACTTTGTCATCATCCGGCGCACCAAACGGGTGTCCCCGGTGGCAAAGCAGATCATCACCCTGGGCCTGATCATGGTGTTTGTGGGTCTGGCGCCCATGATATTCGGCGTGGATCCCATGAAGCTGCCCCGGTTCATCGAGTCGGGCGACCTGAATATCTTCGGGGCCCACCTTACTTACAACGGCCTGTTCAACATGGTGCTGGGCGTGGCGCTGATGCTGGCGCTGTTCTACGTGCTGCAGAAGACCAAGATGGGCATCGCCATCCGCACCACCGCCTCCAATGAGGCCGTGGCCCGGCTGATGGGCGTGCCCACCCGGAACGTGACCCTGTTTGCCTGGGCCCTGGCGGCGTGCCTGGGCTGCCTGGCCGGCGTCATGATCGCCCCCACCACCTCGGTGACCCCCAACGTGATGGACTCGGTGCAGGTCAACGCCCTGATCGCCTGCGTGCTGGGCGGCTTCCAGACCTTCTACGGCCCGGTGCTGGGCGCGTATATCATCGCCGTGGGTACCAACCTGCTCTCCTTCTACGTGGATTCCACCTGGGGCGCGCAGCTGATGTACCTGCTGGTGCTGGTGTTCATTGTGTTCCGCCCCCAGGGACTGGTGGGCAAGAAGTTCATCAAGAAGGTATAAGGAGGGATTGCAATGGACAAGAAAATAGAGCAAGGTCAGGCGCCGGCCTCCGGCGGCGGTCTGGCGGGCAAGGTGTTCCGCAACCCCTACCTCCGGTATATCCTGTTCGGCGTGGTGATCGCCCTGCTCCCCCTGCTGGCCAAGAGCGGCATCATGCCCAGCTCCTTCCTGGTCAACCTGGGCGGCGTGCTGATCTACTCCATCGTGGCCCTGGGGCTGAACCTGCTGCTGGGCTACTCGGGGCTGATCTCGCTGGGCACCGCGGGCTTCATGGGCCTGGGCGCCTATCTGTCCGGCTACCTCAGCGACGCCGTGGGGCTGCCCTTCCTGCTGACGGTGCTGATCGCCATTATGGCCGCCGCCGTCATCGGCGTGCTGGTGGGCTTTGTCTCCCTGCGGGTGGCGGGCATCTACCTGGCCATCGCCACGCTGTGCGTCTCCGAGATCCTGCGTAAGACCTTTGAGGAGCTGGATCAGTTCACCGGCGGCTTCTCCGGCCTGACGGCGGGCTACCCCACCATCTTCGGCATCCAGCTGAGCCGGGAGGCCACCTTTGTGCTGCTGACGGTGGCGCTGGTGCTGGTGATGATGCTGACCCACAACCTTGTCAACGGCCAGATGGGCCGGGCCCTGCACGCCATGCGCGGCAGCGAGGTGGCCGCCCAGGCCATGGGCATCTATCTGCTGAAGTACCGCCTGATCGTGTTCGCCATCGCCTCGGCCTACGCGGGGCTGGGCGGCGCGCTGTATATGCACTTCATCAAGTTCTCCTACCCCGCGGTCTGGATCCTCACCCTGTCGCTGAACATCCTGGCGGTGGTGGTGATCGGCGGGCTGCGCTCCATCTATGGCACCGTGATCGGCGCGCTCATCGTGTTCGCCGTCCCCGACCTGCTGCTCAAGCGCATCCCCGTCGTCGGCAAAATCGACGGCATCGCCTATATCTTTACCGGCATACTCATCATTCTGGTGGTGATGTTCTACCCCAGCGGCGTGGTGGGCATCCCCAAAGACATCAAGCGGCTGTTCAAGTGGCTGACGGGCCGCAAGGAGAAGAAAGGGGGGGCGGACAATGGCTGATTCCAACGTGACGCTGAAGGACGGCGTGGTGCTGGACATACACGATCTGTCCATCCAGTTCGGCGGCCTGAAGGCCGTGGAGGCCCTCTCCTTTGAGGTGAAGGAGAAGGAGATCTTCGGCCTCATCGGCCCCAACGGCGCGGGCAAAACCACCGCCTTTAACTGCATCACCCAGTTCTATCACCCCGACCGGGGCCAGGTCATTTTCCGCACCCGGGACGGTCAGGTGCTGGATCTGGTGGGCCTGCCGGTGCACAATATCATCCGTCTGGGGCTGGTGCGTACCTTCCAGAACGTGGAGGTGATCAAGGAGCTGTCCCTCATCGACAACGTGCTCATCGGCGCCCACACCGATTTTAAGGCCACCATCTTCGAGCAGGCCCTGCGCCTGCCCCGGGCCCGGCGGGAGGAGCGGGAGATGCGGGCCAAGGCCGTGCAGGCGCTGGAGTTCATGGGCATCGCCCACCTGAAGGACGCGCTGGCCGGCGGCCAGCCCTATGGCGTGCTGAAAAAGGTGGAGATGGCCCGCACCCTCATGGCCAACCCCAAGCTCATCATCCTGGACGAGCCCGCCGCCGGTTTGAACGACTCCGAGACGGCGGAGCTGGCCGAGACCATCCGCCGGATGCGGGACGAGTACCACTGCACCATCCTGCTGGTGGAGCATGACATGCGCCTGGTGATGAACATCTGCGACCGGATCTGCGCCATCTCCTTTGGTCAGTTCCTGGCCTGCGGCACCCCCGCGGAGATCCAGAACAATAAGCTCGTGCAGGAAGCCTATCTGGGAGAGGAGGAGCCGGAATGAAACAGCTTGCCCTTTCCATCCGCGGCCTGACGGTGCGCTACGGCGCCATCGAGGCCGTCAAGGGGATCGACATTGACGTATATGAGGGCTCGGTGGTGGCCCTGCTGGGGGCCAACGGCGCCGGCAAAACCTCCACCTTGCGTACCATTTCCGGCCTGACCCCGGCGGCCGGAGGTAAGATTGAGTTTTATGGGAAAGATATCACCAACATGGACACCGAGAAGATCGCCCGGCTGGGCATCGCCCAGTCCCCGGAGGGACGGCAGATCTTCGGCGATCTGACCGTGGAGGAAAACCTCAAGGTGGGCGCCTTCACGGTGAAGGACAGGAAGATCATCCAGAAGAATTATGAGCGCTGCTACCGTTACTTCCCCCGCCTCCAGGAGCGCAAGAAGCAGATGGCTTACACCCTGTCCGGCGGCGAGCTGCAGATGCTGGCCATCGCCCGGGCGCTGATGTCCGACCCCAAGATCCTGCTACTGGATGAGCCCTCTCTGGGCCTGGCCCCGCTGGTGGTGCGGGACATCTTCAAGATCATCAAGGAGATCAAGGATGAGGGCACCACGGTGGTGATCGTGGAGCAGAACGCCCTGCAAACCCTGAAAATCGCGGACTTCGGCTATGTGCTGGAGGTTGGCGAGATGAATATGTCCGGCGAGGCCGGCGTGCTGATCCGGGATCCCAAGCTGGTTGAGGCGTATCTGGGCGGCTGAGGCCGCCACCCCAAGTTGTCCCATGTGGAGCGTTCCACCCAAAACATATTATATTTTAGGAGGAAAAGACATGAAGAAACTGATTGCCCTGCTGTTGGCCGCCATGATGCTGTTCTCCCTGGCCGCCTGCGGCGACAAGCCCGGCACGGAAGGCACCAATCCCCCCGGCGGCACCGAGACCAAGGAGCCCAGCGGCAACGGCGAGAAGCAGTACTCCCAGGGCGTGACGGACACGACGATCAAGATCGCCAACTCCGCCGCCACCTCCGGCGCTTACGCTCCCGTGGGCGTGCCCTTCAACGCCGGCATCCAGGCCTACCTGGACATGGTGAACGAGGCCGGCGGCATCGACGGCCGCAAGATCGAGTTCCTGCACACCGACGACGAGTTTGACCCCGTCAAGGGTAAGGCCGCCCTCCAGAACTTTGTGGAGGACGAGAAGGTCTTCGCCATCGTGGGCCACTTCGGCACCCCCGTGGTGGGCGCCACCATCGAGGATCTGAAGGACTACGGCATCCCCTCCGTCTACTTCGCCACCGGCATCGGCCAGCTGTACGCTGAGGGCGCCAAGACCAACGCCGACGGCTACAACATCTTCCCCGTGCAGCCCATCTACACCACCGAGGGTCAGATCATGGTGGCCCGTGGCGTCGGTTACTTCAATGCCACCAAGATCGGCATCATCTACACCAACGACGACGCCGGCAAGGATATGCTGACCGGCGCCGAGGCCAAGTGCAAGGAGCTGGGCATTGAGTATCAGGCCGAGCAGGTCACCGCCGGCTCCTCCGACGTGTCCGCCGCCGTCACCGCCATCAAGAACAGCGGCGCCGACTTCATCGTGTGCGCCTCCATCCAGGCCACCATGCCCACCATCGTCAAGGAGCTGGCCGCCCAGGGCAACACCGCCCCGGTCATCACCACCTACGTGAACGTGTCCGACGCCATCCCGCCCCTGGTTGCCTCCGACATCAAGGGCAAGTTCGACGTGTACGGCAACGGCTGGGTGGACTACTACGATGAGGACAACCTGGCCCTCTACACCGAGTGGGTGGGCAAGATCGACCCCGCCTATGGCATGAACGCCTATGCTCAGACCGGCTGGATCGCCGCTCACTTCTTCTGCGAGGGCCTGCGCCGCATCGAGGGCCAGGACATCACCTGGGAGAACTATATGAAGGCCCTGGAGAGCGCGCCCATCCAGAACCCCTTCGGCGGCCTCATTGACTACACCAACGGCAACCGCGCCGGCACCCAGGTCATGAACCTGTCCAAGATCACCACCGAGGGTGAAGGCGGCTGGGAGCTGGTGGACGAGCTGCGCAGCATGGACGAGCTGGTGGCCATGGCCAACGGCTAAGTCCCGCGCCATTACTCTGCGTTCCCTCTCTTTCATATGATTGCGGCGGGCGGGGGGACCTTGACGGTCTCCCCGCTGCCGCGATTATGTGGCAGGCAGAATCCATCTTATTCTTAGGAGGCTTCGATATGCCGTATTTTCAAGTGAGCCCGGACGTTGAGCTGTATTACGAGATCCACGGCGACCCCAACGGGAAGGAAACCATCGCGTTTCTCAACGGGGTGATGGCGTCGGTGAGCAGCTGGGCGCTGCTCTATCCGGTGTTCGAGCGGGCGGGCTTCCGGGTCATCCTCCATGACTTCAAGGGCCAGCTCAAGTCCTCCAAGCCGGCGGGGCCCTATTCCTTCGCCCAGCACTGCGCCGAGGCCAAGGCCCTGTTTGAGCACCTTGGGGTGAAGAAGCTCCACCTGGTGGGCACCTCCTACGGCGGCGAGGTGGCCATGAAGTTTGCCGCCCTCTATCCGGAGATGACCCAGACCATCTCGGTGATCGACTCGGTGAGCGAGCTGGACGAGGTGTGCAAGGGCTTTGTGGTGGGGTGGAAGGCGCTGTGCGACGCCGGGGACGGCGAGACCTTCTTCTGGGGCATGGCCCCCAGCATCTACGGCCCGGACTTTCTGGCCAACAACCAGGAGATGCTGGCCAAGCGGGCGGCGGCGGTCAAGGCCAACCCCAACGGCTACCTGGAGGGACAGAAAACCCTGTACGACACCTTTGCCCAGGACGTGTATATGACCGACGAGCTGCCCAAAATCCAGTGCCCCGCCCTGATCCTGTGCGGGGAGCGGGATATTCTGAAGCCGCCCAGATTCTCCCAGATCATGGCGGACGCCATCCCCAATTCGGAGTTCGTCACCCTTCCAAACTGCGGCCATGTGGCCATCTTTGAAAAACCCGGGGAGCTGGAAAGCGCGATTTTCGGGTTTGTCATGAAACATTGTGCCCCCTATGCGGGGTGAGAGGAGTGCTTGATCATGAGTTATGAGGAAAAGTATATCAGCGTGGAAAAGGCCCTGTCCTTTGTCAAATCCGGCGACGTGATCGTCACCGGCCTGGGCGCGGCGGAGGCCGGGCTGTTCATGGGCCAGTTGCACACCATCGCCGACCGGGTGAAGGGGGTCAAGGTGACCAACTGCCTGCCCACCCACCCCTCCGAGATCTACAAGCCGGAGTACGCCGATTCCTTTGAGGTGGACGGCTGGTTCTTTGCCCCCCAGATGCGTAAGGCCCACGGCAACGGCAACATGGCCTATATCCCCAACCACCTCCACCTGGCCGCCACCAAGCGGCTGCAGTTTGTCAAGCCCAATATCTATGTGGGCGCGGCGTCCATGCCGGATAAGCACGGGTATATCTCCCTGTCCCTGTCCAACACCTATGAGAAGCGGATGATCGACGCCGCCGACCTGGTGATTCTGGAGGTCAACCCCAATATGCCCTATACCCTGGGCGATGTGCAAGTCCGGGTGGCCGACGTGGATTATCTCATCCGCGCGGATTATATGCCCCCCGTCACCCCCGACGCGCCCTTCTCCGAGAAGGATACCCAAATCGGCAAGATCATCGCGGACATGGTGCCCGACGGGGCGTGCATCCAGCTGGGCATCGGCGGGATTCCCAACGCCGTGGCCAAGTACCTGGAGAGCAAGAACGACCTGGGCGTGCACACCGAGATGCTCACCAGCAACATGATGCGGCTGGCCAAGATGGGCGTCATCACCGGCAAGTGCAAGCAGATCAACAACGGCAAGATGGTGACCACCTTTGCCATGGGCGTGCCCGAGCTGTATGAGTTCATGGACTACAACCCCTCCGTGGCGGTGATGGACGGCGCGTGGGTCAACGACCCCTATGTGATCGCCCAGAACGACAACCAGATCTCCATCAACACCTCCCTGGAGGTGGATCTGACCGGCCAGTGCGCCAGCGAGTCCATCGGCTCCCACCAGTACTCCGGCACCGGCGGACAGGCGGACACCGCCATCGGCGCCCAGATGTCCAAGGGCGGCAAGTCCATCATCGCGCTGTACTCCACCGCCATGGTGAAGGATCCCGCCACCGGCGAGCGGCACGAGGTGTCCAAAATCGTGCCCCAGCTGACGCCGGGCGCCGCGGTGACGCTGCACCGCAGCGACGTGGACCGGGTGGTGACCGAGTACGGCGTGGCCGAGCTGCGGGGCACCAGCCTGCGGGATCGGGTGGCCCGGCTGATCGAGATCGCCCATCCCAAGTTCCGGGAGGAGCTGTGGGAGCAGGCGGTTCAGGTGGGCATCCTGGGCAAGCGCCGCTAAGGAGGTGCGCGGGTATGGCCAGCTTTGACTTTCAGGGCAAAAGCATCTACTACGAGGAATATGGTCAGGGCAAGCCCCTGCTGGTGCTCAACGGCATCATGATGTCCTGCAAGAGCTGGGCGGAGTTTGTGGAGCCCTTCTCCCAGTCCAACCGGCTGATCCTGCTGGACTTCCTGGATCAGGGCCGCTCCGCCCGGATGGACGGCCCCTATGATCAGGCCATCCAGGCCGAGGTGACGCTGGCCCTGCTGGATCACCTGGGGATTAACCGGGCCTGCGTGCTGGGCATCTCCTACGGCGGAGAGGTGGCGTTGCGCTTTGCCATCGGCCACCCCCAGCGGGTGGAGCGGCTGATGCTGTTCAACACCACCGCCCGCACCGGCCCCTGGCTGGGGGATATCGGCGACGCGTGGAACCTGGCCTCCGGGGACGCGGACGCCTACTACCTCACCACCATTCCGGTGATCTACTCCCCGGCCTTCTACCGGGAGAAGCAGGATTGGATGGCCAAGCGCCGGGAGACCCTCCGCCCGGTGTTCGGCGACCCCAACTTCATCCAGCCCATGATCCGCCTGACCAACAGCGCCCGGGGCTATGACGTGACGGATCGCCTGGGGGAGATCCAGGCCCCCACCCTGATCGTATCCTGCCAGCAGGACTACCTCACCCCCGTGGAGGAGCAGCAGCTGCTCCACCAGCGCATTCCCAACAGCCACTATGTGGTGATACCCGGCAGCGGCCACGCCTCCATGTACGAGCAGCCCATGCTGTTTGCCGCGCTGGCGCTGGGATTCTGCAACACGTCCAAGGCGGAGTACAACATAACTTAAAGAAACTGGTTGATTTTACCGTTGAGAAGGGGTATACTGAAGTCTAATGACCGGCCCAACTAAAGGGAGGAGGCATTAGAATTGGATCACAGAGCCCTGATCAACCGGCCGAAAACAAAAAAGGGGCGGGAAACGCTCAACCGCATTGTGAGCGCTGCCGCCCAGGAGTTTTACGAAAAGGGATACCACAACGCGTCGATCAACGACATCACACGTCGGGCGGGCGTGGCCTCGGGTACGTTTTACGTCTACTTTGACGGGAAGTACAACCTGTACAAATTTTTGCTGCTGCAGTGCAGCCACATGATCCGCAAGCATCAGAACCAGGCGGTTCAGAACTGCGCCAGCCGCCGGGAGGCGGAGGAGGTCGGCCAGCGGGAGTGGCTGAAGTTTGTGCGGGAAAACCGCTATGTCTATCACATCATCTGGGAATCGCTGTATATCGACAAGCAGCTGTTCACCGACTACTATGTGAATTTCTGCCATGCCTATATGCGGGGCATCGACGCGGCCAAGGCGGCGGGGGAGATCCGCGCCGACATTGACAGCGAGGTGCTGGCCTATGCCCTGATGGGGATCTCCCACTTTCTGGGGCTGAACTGGGGGCTGTTCCAGGATCACCCCACCAATGAGGAAATGGTGGTGGAGAGCTTTATGCGGATCATCAGCTCGGGGATCTTTGCCGAGCCGATGGAGACGGCGGAATCGGCTCCCGGGGATCTCCCCATCTCCATTGAGGTGGAGTTTGACGATGATGACGATCTGGAGGATGAGGGCGGGGAGGAGGCGCTTCCGGAACCCTCGCCGAAAAAGTAGCGGCGGCAAGCGATCCTCCGGAATCTACCGAAAGGAACAACGTTTCATGTATACACAGCAGTTTTTGAACACCAGGCGGCTGAACACCGCCTACTACCGGGCGGGAGAGGGGAACAGCCGGAAGCTGCTCCTGATCCACGGCAATGTGTCCTCCTCCGCGTTTTATCTGCCCCTGATGGAGGAGCTGGCGCAGCAGTTCGATACCGCGGCCCCCGATCTGCGGTGCTTCGGCGATTCCAGCGCCCTGCCGGTGGACGCCACCCGGGGCTTCCGGGACTGGACGGACGACCTGGCGGAGTTTACGGCCGGGCTGGGGTGGAACCACTGCATCGTGGCCGGCTGGTCCATGGGCGGGTGCGTGGCCATGCAGTACGCCATCGATCACCCGGAGCAGGTGGATGGGTTGCTTCTCATCAATCCCGGGTCGCCCTACGGCTTCGGCGGGACAAAGGGCGTGGACGGCGTCATGCTGGATCCGCCCGGACTGGCCTCCGGGGGAGGCTGCGCCAATCAGAAGCTGGTGAAGGCCCTGCTGACCGGCGAGCGGGAGTTCCTGCGAACCACCTTGAACAGCGTGTACTTTAAGCCCCCCTTCCGGATGGAGCAGGACTGGGAGGAGCGGTTCATCGATGAAATGCTCAAAACCAAGGTGGGCGAGGGGATGTATCCCGGAAACACCACCATCGTTACCCAATGGCCCCTGGTGGCGGCGGGGGATAAGGGCGTGTGCAATACCATGGCGCCCAACCACGGGAATCTGTCCGCCCTGGCGGATATTCCGGTGAAACCGCCCGTGCTGTGGGTGCGGGGGGACAGCGACATTATGGTGAGCGATACCTCGGTGTGTGATTTTGGCTATCTGGGGCAGGCGGGCCTCGCCCCCGGCTGGCCAGGGGCGGAGGTGATCCCGCCTCAGCCCATGGTGTCCCAGACCCGGGGGCTGCTGGAGAAGTACGCGGCCAACGGCGGACGCTTCCAGGAGCTGATTCTGCCCGGAGGGCACGCCTGCCATCTGGAGTCGCCGGCGGCATTCATCAAGGGCGTGGAGGCCTTTTTCGCGTAAGCGGAGGGCCCGGCCTATCCGTCCGCCTGTGGGAACAAGTCATAAAGCGCCTGATCTCCCCGGAGATCAGGCGCTTTCATGATTGTGCCCAGGAGAAACGGGGCACAGCCGCAGAGCGGCAGACCCCCGAAGGGCGGCCCATTGTGGCAGCCTGCTATTCAGGGCACGTTTCCTGCTTTTCGGGCAAACCCTATTGCCAGAAGCCCGGATTTTTGCTATGGTATGACAGTGAAGACGCACCCGACCGATCTGTGTGGGAAGCAAAAACAGACCGGGACGGACGGGGCTTACGGCGGGCCGCGGCGGCAGATAGCGGCACGTTCCGCGCCCAGAACTGTGGTATCATGGGGCGGAAGACGGGGGGCCGGCTCCGAGGGAGAGCGTCCAAGACGGAGGGTGCGGTGCCCATGTCCCTTACCCAAGAAGGAGGAGTTCAAGCGAGATGAAAAGACGAACCAGAGGCCTTTTGCTGGCCGTTCTGCTGGCCCTGTCCCTGGTGGGAGGAGGCGTCCAGCCGGCCCACGCCGCCGGCGCCGTGGCCGGCAACGGCAGGCCCTACTACATCACCGTGAACCGCACCGCCAACGTGGTGACCGTGTACGGCCTTGACGAGAACGGGTACTACACCGTCCCCGTCAAGGCGATGATCTGCTCCGTGGGCAAACGGGGCAGCGTCACCCCCCGGGGGAACTACTCCCTGGGGAGCCGGCGGGCCTGGTGCCACATGATCGACGGATCCTGGGGCCAGTACGCCACCTCGTTCTACGGGAGCTACTTATTCCACTCCGTCTGCTACTCCGCCGCCGACCCCGCCACGCTGCTGACCTATGAGTATAATATGCTGGGCGGGCCGGCCTCCCTGGGCTGCGTCCGGCTTCAGACCGCCGACGCCAAGTGGATCTATGACAACTGCGCCGCCGGCACCAAGGTGAGAGTCTTTGACAGCGACGATCCCGGCCCCCTGGGCAAGCCGGGCAAGGCGGTGGATCAGATCACTCCGGCCATGGACAACGGCTGGGATCCCACCGACCCCAGGGGGAATAACCCCTGGCGGGCCGTGCTGGCCGCGTCGGTGGGGCTCAGCGCGGCGCAGGTCTCCCTGACCGCGGGGGAGAGCCTGACCCTGACCGCCTCCGTCACGCCGGCCACCGCCACCTATCCCGCCGCCGTGTGGGCCAGCAGCGATCCCCAGGTGGCCTCGGTGGACGGCGCGGGCCGCGTGGTGGGGCTGAAGCCGGGCAGCGCCGTGATCACGGTGGCCCGGGGCGGCGCCCGCGCCAGCTGCACGGTGACGGTGAGCAAGACGCTGCTGCCCTTCTCCGATCTGACGCCGGGGGCCTGGTACTATGGATCCATCCGGGCCGTCTGCGAGGCAGGCCTGATGGAGGGGACAAGCGCCACGGCCTTTTCCCCGGACGCGCCGGTGACCTATGGGGCGGCGCGTCAGGCGCTGCTCCGACTGACAGGGGGCGCGGAGGCGGAACCCGATCCGGAGTCTGATCCGGAGCGCGCCCTCACCCGGCAGGAGCTGGCTGTGCTGCTCTACCAATGCGAGACGGAGCGGTTCGGCGCTCCGGAGGAGGGATTCGCGCCCCTTTCCCGCTTTACCGACGGGGAGACGGTGGATGATGACGCCCGGATGGCCATGAGCTGGGCGGTTGGCAGCGGCCTGATCCAGGGGACGGCGGGGGATCGCCTGGAGCCCGAGACGGCGGCGAGCCGGGGCCAGGCGGCGGTGATCCTGCACCGGTATCTGCTGCACCATGGGGAGGCTGCCGGCAAATAGAGGAGAAAAAGAGAAACAGAAGCAGCGGGGCTTTGCCGGTGGGCGGAGCCCCGCTTGCCTTGTGCGGGCCGCTCCGGCACAGCTGTCCGTCTGCCCGGGCCCAACAGTTGCGCGACGCGGCAAGATGTGGTAAGATTGCTTTTGTGATGTCATCACGGAAGGGCGGGAAAAAACGGGCTATCATAGGGCCATAAGAAAAAACAAGGAGGACTGCAATATGTCTGCACTCAACATCAACAAAAGCAATTTTCAGGATGAAGTGATGAACTCCGATCGGCCCGTCCTGCTGGATTTCTGGGCGCCCTGGTGCGGCCCCTGCCGCATGGTGGTGCCCATTGTGGAGGAGATCGCGGGGGAGCGCCCCGACGTCAAGGTGGGCAAGGTCAATGTGGATGAGGAGCAGGAGCTGGCCCGCCAGTTCGGCGTGATGAGCATCCCCACCCTGGTGGTGATGCGGGAGGGCAAGATTGTCCGGCAGGCGGTGGGGGCCCAGCCCAAGCCGCAGATCCTGGCCATGCTGGACGCCTGATGGGAAAACTTGAAAAAATAAGGAGGGTATCAAGATGAAACAGACCGATTTTGTGGTGACCCTGTTTGAGGGGAAGGAAAACGCTAACAACCTGACCGTTGCCGTAGTCATGGGCGTCAACGCGCTGAAGCAGGGGTACAGCGCCAGCATTATCCTGATGGTGCAGGCTGTGGCGCTGGGCCAGCCGGACGCCGCCAAAGGGGTGGACATCGGGGCGCCCTTCCCGCCGGCGGACAAAACGCTGGAGGAGTTTTTGAGCCTGGGCGGGCAGGTGTGCATCTGCAACGCCTGCATGGAGCACAACGGCTTTCGCGCCGAGCAGATGGATCCGCGCTATGTGCTGATCAACGCGCCGGACGTGGTCAGCCTGCTGATGAACGCGAAGGGCTCGCTGCAGATCACCTGATCCGACTACAGAACAGAAGGAGGGAACCACATGGAACTGGAACAAGTCATGGAGCAAACGTCCTTTGTCGTGGTGGGCGACACCCTGAACGAGGAGAAGTATGCCGCCAAGATCAAGCAGGCCATGCTGGAGCATGGATATCAGGTTCAGTGCGTGGGTAAGGAGCTGGCCTCGCTCAACGACGTCACCGGCGAGATCGATATTGTTGACCTGTGCATCCGGGCGGATCGGGGCCTGGAGCTGCTCCGCAGCTGCGAAAAGCCCTTCAAGAGCGTGGTGATCCAGCCGGGGGCCTCCAGCGACGAGCTGGTGCAGTTTCTTCAGGAACGCCAGATCCCCTACATCGATGGGTGCCTCCTGGTGGGCTTGAAGCTATACCGGTCGTGATGGGAACCGCCCTGGGCGCTGTGCGGCGTCCGGGGCGGTTGCTGTACCCTATGCGGGGGACAGATCCCGTAAGGTCATTGCGGAAGGGTTGACAAAAAGGGTTATACTGTTGGAGACACGAAAGAAAGGAGCTGGCGGATATGGCAGCTGTCAATCTGGATCACAGGCAATTTGAGGAAGCGCGGAAAGGGGAGCGGCCCGTTTTGGTGGACTTCTGGGCGCCCTGGTGCGGCTATTGCCGCAGGATCGGGCCCGCCTACGACAAGATCGCGGAGGAGTACGGAGAGGCCCTCACCGTGGGGAAGGTGAACGTCGACGAAAACCCTGAGCTGGAGGAGGCGGAACGGATCGAGGTGATCCCCACGCTGGTGCTGTACCGGGACGGCAGGGCGGTGGATTCCATCGTAGCGCCGGAGTCCAAGGCCGCCATCGACCGCTTCCTCAAAGCGGCCCTGGAACAATAAGGAGGAATACGGATATGGACGCAACTCACGTTTACGATATGGTGATCGTCGGCGGCGGCCCGGCGGGCTATACCGCCGCGCTCTATGCCGTGCGGGCGGGGCTGGACGCCCTGGTGCTGGAGCGGCTGTCCGCGGGAGGGCAGATGGCGCAGACCGAACAGATCGACAACTACCCCGGCTTTGAGGAGGGCGTGGACGGGTTCTCCCTGGCGGAGAAAATGCAGAAGCAGGCGGAGCGCTTCGGCGCGAAAAGCAGCTATGCCGAGGTCAGCCGGCTGGATCTGACCGCCAACCCCAAGGTGGTGGAGACCAGCGAGGGCACGTTCTACGGAAAGACCGTGGTGCTGGCCACCGGGGCCACGCCCCGGGAGCTGGGCGTGGCGGGGGAGGCGGAGCTGGTGGGCCGGGGGGTGGCCTACTGCGCCGCGTGCGACGGGATGTTTTACAAGGGGAAGACCGTGGCCGTGGTGGGCGGCGGCAACACCGCCGCGGCGGACGCGCTGCTCCTGAGCCGGATCGCCCAAAAGGTGATTCTGATCCACCGCAGGGACACGCTGCGGGCCACCAAGATCTACCACCAGCCGCTGCTGGACAGGGAGAATGTGGAATTCCACTGGAACAGCACGGTGGCGGAGTTCCTGCACGGGGATCGGCTGACCGGCCTCCGGCTGAAAAACGTCCTGACCGGGGAGGAGAGCACGGTGGAGTGCGACGGCGTGTTCATCAGCGTGGGCAGAAAGCCCGCCACCGATCTGGTCAAGGATCAGCTGAAGCTGGACGGCGGTGGCTATATTGTGGCGGATGAAACCACGAAGACCGCCATCCCCGGCGTGTACGCCGTGGGCGATGTGAGGACAAAGCCCCTCCGTCAGGTGGTGACGGCGGTGGCGGATGGCGCGGTGGCCGTCCACATGGCGGAAGAATACCTGGCGGGAGGGGCCTGATATGAAGAAACACCTGAAAAAGTGGGGGAAGCCGGCCCTGTTTACCGCGGCTGGGGCGCTGGCCGGCCTGGGGTATTACTACCTGGTTGGATGCCCCTCCGGCACCTGCCCGCTGACCTCCCATCCCCTGGTGACAATGGCCTACCTGGGTCTGGTGGGCTGGCTGCTGTCCGGCGTTGTGGGGAAGGGACGGGCCGGGAAATGCAATATGTGATCGCGTTCCTGGAGGGGATCATCACCTTTATCTCCCCCTGCCTGCTGCCCATGCTGCCCATCTATATCTCCTACTTTGCCGGCGGCGGGGAGGGCAGCGTGAAAAAAACGCTGACCGGGGCTGCGGGCTTTGTCCTGGGCTTCACCGTTGTCTTTACGGCGATGGGGGCGCTGGCCGGGACGGTGGGCAGCTTCCTGCGGGAATACCAGACGGCGGTCAATGTGGTGTCCGGCCTGGTGGTGATCTTCTTTGGGCTCAACTTCCTGGGCGTATTCAAATTCAATCTGTTTCAGGGGAGCAAGCACGGGGTCAAGGCGGGGGAGATGGGCTTTTTCTCCTCGGTGCTGTTTGGCGTTGTGTTCTCCGTCGGCTGGACGCCCTGCGTGGGTGCGTTTCTGGGCTCGGCCCTGATGCTGGCCTCCCAGCGGGCCCATGTGGCGGAGGGAATGCTGATGCTGCTGGTGTACTCCCTGGGATTGGGGATCCCCTTTTTGCTCAGCGCGGTGCTGATCGGATACCTGAAGTCCACCTTTGATTGGATCAAGAGCCACTACCGGATCATCAACCTCGTCAGCGGCGGCCTGCTGGTTCTGCTGGGGCTGCTGATGGCCACCGGATTGTTTGGGCGGCTGCTCAGCCTGCTCGGTTAGGAGGTACTATGAAGAAAAACAAGACGCTGCTGATCGTGTTATTGGCCTTTGTGCTGCTCATGGGGGGCGCGTATGTGCTCTACCAGAAATTGAGCCAGGGGACGGCCGCGGATCAGCTGGCCGTTCAGGACAGCTCTCAGGCCCCGGAGGAGACCGGCGGCGGAGAAGCGGAAAAAACGCTGGCCCCGGATTTCACGGTGTATGACCGGGATCACAAGGAGGCCCACCTATCGGACTTCGTGGGGAAGCCGGTGGTGCTCAACTTCTGGGCCAGCTGGTGCGGCCCCTGCCAGAGCGAGATGCCCGACTTCGATGAGGTCTATGCCGAGCTGGGGGATGAGATCCAGTTTCTCATGGTGAATTTGACCACCAGCGACCGGGAGTCCTTTGAAAAGGCCACGGGGTTGATCGACGAGCGGGGCTATTCCTTCCCGGTGTTCTATGATTTGGACGGCAATGCCGCCACGACGTATGGGGTCTATTCCCTCCCCACCACCTATTTTATCGACGCGGAAGGGTACGGCGTTGCCCGGGCTACGGGCGCGATCAACGGGGAAACGCTGCAGCGCGGGATCGATATGATCAGGTAAAGGTTCCATAGGGTTCGGAGGGACGGGAGAGCGCCATCGGGGCGCCGGATCTGCCCTTGCCGCGCTCTGTATGCTTTGCGGCCTGTCTGGAGTTTTTCCAGGCAGGCCGCTTTTCTTTCCCCAAAGAGGCGGGACGGCTCATGGCGCAAAGGGCCCGCACAGCTTGAACCTGTTCCGATCCGCCTCAAGCACCCCCTGCCGGCGCAGCTTTCCGATCTCCGACGACAGCCCGCTCCGATTCACCTCCAGATAGTCGGCCAGCTCCTGGCGGTCATAGGGTATGTCGAACTCCAGGCTGCCCTGCTCCTTGGCCTGGAGGGTCAGATAGGCCATCAGCTTCTCCCGGGTGGTGCGCTTGGAGGTGACCTCGATTTTCTGGTGGAACACCAGATTTTTGGACGCCATGATCCGGAGCAGGTTCAGGATCATCTGCTGGTGGAACGGACAGCCCTTGCCGCAGGGGTGGGTGATCCGCAGGCAGTCGATGAGCATCACCTGGGAGGCCTCCGTGGCGGCCACGGTCACCGGGGACTCCCCGACTCCCGCGCAGGCGAAGGATTCCCCGAACAGCTCCCCCGGGACGAGGTGGGCCAGGATGCTCCGGTTGCCGAAAAAATCCGTCCGCAGGATTTGGAGCCTGCCGGTGAGGACAATGCCCACGTAGTTTGCCGGATCCCCTTCCCGAAGGGCCGCTTTTCCCCGGGCCAGGGGGGAAACCCTGGCCCGCAGGCAGTCCAGGGCGGCGCCAAGCTCCTGCCGATCAATGCCCCGGAACAGGGGACAGGCGGACAGGACGTTAAAATATTCGTTCATTGCGAACTCCTTTGTTGGAATTTCAACATACAGACACCGTGGATCGTACTATACTGACGCCAGAAAGTCAATAGGGACTTCAAAAACAAGGCTGATCGGAGAAAGGAAGCGCATGACATATGATCCGTAAAATCATCCAGATCGACGAGGAAAAATGCAACGGCTGCGGGGCCTGCGCCGCCGCCTGTCACGAGGGCGCCATCGAGATGGTGGGAGGCAAGGCCAAGCTCACCCGGGAGGACTACTGCGACGGCCTGGGCGACTGCCTGCCCGCCTGCCCCACGGGGGCCATCACCTTTGAGGAGCGGGAGGCCCCGGCCTACAACGAGGCGGCGGTGCTGGCGGCCAAGCAGGAGAAAGCGCCCCTGCCCTGCGGCTGCCCGGGAAGCCAGGCCAAGGCCATCCGCCGGGAGCCCTCCGCCGCCCCCGCCGCCCAGACGCCCGCGGACAGCCAGCTGTCCCAGTGGCCGGTGCAGATCAAGCTGGTGCCGGTGAAGGCCCCCTATCTGGACGGGGCCAAGCTGCTTATCGCCGCCGACTGCACCGCCTACGCCTACGGAAATTTCCACCAGGAGTTCATCCGGGGCCATGTGACCCTCATCGGCTGCCCCAAGCTGGACGAGGGGGACTACGCCGAGAAGCTGACCCAGATCCTGGCTGGGAACGACATCAAGAGCGTGACCGTGGTGCGGATGGAGGTGCCCTGCTGCGGCGGGATCGAGCACGCGGTAAAGCGGGCCCTCCAGGCCAGCGGAAAGTTTATCCCGTGGAATGTGGTGATCATCTCCACGGACGGCAGAATTTTGGACAGGTAAGGGGAGAAGCAGCGCCCGGGGCGTCGGACAGTCCGATGTCCCGGGCGCTGTGGTACGGTCGGGAGCGCCGCTTTTGCCCCGGTGGGTTCGACGGGAAAACAGCCCTTGACAAATCGAATATTTGTACTATAATAAAAGATACAAATGTTTGATTGCGCGGGGCGTCCGCGGGCAGGGGGCGCAGCCGATTCGCCGGGAGGGAGACACTGTGGAGGTTCTGGACAAGCTGACCATTCTGGCCGACGCCGCCAAATATGACGCCGCCTGCACCTCCAGCGGGGTGGTTCGGGGCGGGAAGCCGGGCACCATCGGCACCGCTACAAATTCCGGCTGCTGCCACACCTTTTCCGCCGACGGGCGGTGCGTCTCCCTGCTGAAGGTGCTCTACACCAACCACTGCTGCTACGACTGCGCCTACTGTGTCAACCGCCGCTCCAACGACGTGCCCCGGACGGCCTTCACTCCCCGGGAGCTGGCGGATCTGACCATCCAGTTCTACCGGAGGAACTATATCGAGGGGCTGTTTTTGTCCTCCGCCGTGCTGAAAAGCCCCGACTATACCACGGAGCGGATGATTGAGACCCTGCGCCTGCTGCGAACGGAATACCGATTCAACGGTTATATTCACGCCAAGGCCATCCCGGGGGCGGATCCGGGGCTGACCTATGAGCTGGGGCTGCTGGCGGATCGGCTGAGCGTCAACATCGAGCTGCCCTCCGAGGCGTCCCTCCGGCTGCTGGCCCCCGACAAGACCAAGGCCGCCATCCTCCAGCCCATGGCCCAGATCCGGGACGGGGCGGCCCAGTCCAAGGCGGAGCTGAAGCTCTACCGCCACGCCCCCCGGTTTGCCCCGGCGGGGCAGTCCACCCAGATGATCGTGGGGGCCACCCCGGAGAGCGACTGGCACATCCTGTCTCTGACGGAGGGGCTCTACCAAAAATACAACCTGAAGCGGGTCTTTTTCTCCGCCTATATGCCGGTGTCCCAGCACAAAAACCTGCCCGCCCCGGCGGGCTTCCAGCCGCCCCTGCTGCGGGAGCACCGGCTGTACCAGGCGGACTGGCTGCTGCGGTTTTACGGCTTCACCGCCCGGGAGATCCTGGACGACAGCCACCCCAACTTCGACGCCGCCCTGGATCCCAAGAGCGACTGGGCCCTGCGCCATCCGGAGTTTTTCCCGGTAGAGATCAACCGGGCGGACTATGAGGCCATCCTGCGGGTGCCCGGCATCGGCATCCGGGGGGCGAAGAAGATCGTCACCGCCCGGCGGTACGGGCCCATCTCCTTCGAGGGGCTGAAGCGGCTGGGCGTCGTGATGAAGCGGGCCCAGTATTTCATCACCTGCTCGGGCCGGATGCTCCCCGGCCTGCGGGTTGGCCCGGACGGCGTGTACCGCCGCCTGGCGGGGCTGGAGCAGGGGGCGCTGGACACAGGGGAGAGCTGGCAGCAGCTGTCCCTGTTTGAGGGGAGCGCGGGCTGATGATGATCGCGTATCGCTATGACGGCACCTTCGCCGGCTTTTTGACCTGCGTCTGGGACGCGCTGGAGGGCGGTGTGGAGCCCGCGGCCTTTCTCCCGCCGGACGGCGGGGCAACGCTCTGGGAGACCCGGGAGCCGGCCACGGATAGAGACCGGGCCCGACACATCTATGCGGCATTGAAAGGGCGGGTATCCCCCGCCTTTCAAAAGCTCATCGCCCGGGGATTTCTGACCTGTCTGCCGGACAAGGAACTGGATCTGCTGACGTTGATCCGCCGGGGGCTCCGGGAGGGGGATCGGGTGCGGCTGGATCTCAGCGACCCGGTGCTGGCCCGGGTGAACCTGGCGCTGACCAAAATGTGGACGGAGTGGGATCACCTGAAGGGCTTCGTCCGCTTCTCCGACCTGGACGGCTTCCTGGTGGGGGAGATCGAGCCAAAAAACCGGGTGCTGCCCCTGCTGGCCCCCCACTTTGCCGCCCGGTACTCCGGGGAGCGGCTGGCCCTCTATGACCGCACCCATCATGAGATCTTCCTCTCCGACCGGGGCCGGTGGAAGCTGGTGCCAGCGGAGAACTTCCGCATGGGCCCCGCCGGGGAGACAGAGCGCGCCTACCGGGCCATGTGGCGGAGCTATTTCCAAACCATCGCCATTGAGGGGCGGATCAACCCCAAGTGCCAGTCCACCCACCTGCCCAAGCGGTACCGCCACGTGATGACGGAATTTCTCACCGAGGAGGAGATGGAAAAGCGCCTGCCGGAGCGGGATCCGGCGGGCGCCCTGGGGACGGGGACAGGGCGCCCGGCAGGGAATGCGTCTGGCTGATTTTTGGCAGCGGCCCTCCGGCAGCAGGGGTGATGAAGGATAGGCGCGGCGTTATAAAAAGAAAAATGCCATGGCGTTCTTCCAGAGAAAACCAGCGGCTGAATTTGAATACGCTTCCAAATCCTGCGGATAATACAAGTGGAACGATACAAACAAAGCCGCGGGCAGCCGCGGCAGGAAGCAGGAGGAAAACCATGAAAGCAACCGGGATCGTGCGCCGCATCGACGATCTGGGCCGGGTGGTGATTCCCAAGGAGATCCGCCGCACCATGCGTATTCGGGAGGGCGACCCCTTGGAAAT
>ERZ808037.902-NODE-902-length-23076-cov-4.423062_pt1 | contig 23076 bp, 17 predicted proteins | sample MGYA00380190_ERZ808037 | MGnify/ENA primary metagenome ERZ808037 (study PRJEB31490, sample SAMN06133399) | mouse gut metagenome | isolation source: J9 | host: mice | place: China: Chengdu | collected 2015-05 ... | reverse complement strand
GATAAGATTTTCCATATCTAGATTCTTACCAAAAAGGAGCCATTTTTTACCAAAGACACAAACTTTTTTACACTACCGAAATTATTCTCAGTCAAATAACAAATTATTCTATTTTTCTCATTTAGCAAATCTGTTTTAATAGCGTTGACAAATGTGTAAAATGGAACGCTACATTGAATGCTGTGCAAAAGTCACCTCGAAAATCGTTCCCCCAGTCTTGCCTGATTTGATACAAATACTGCCATCATGTACTCTAACGATTTCACGGACAAAAGCAAGACCTAGCCCTACGCCACCCAGCTCCCGGCTTCTGGATTTATCCACACGGAAGAATGGCTCAAACACTCTCTCCCTAAGCTCCTTTGGTATTCCGCTTCCCGTATCTTCTACAGACAGATAAACATGCTTGTTTCTCTGATATGCGGTTACTGTAACCTGTCCGAGCGGATGATTATATTTGATGGCATTCTCAACCAGATTGTATACAAGCCTGTAAATAAGGATATCACTGCCTATCATAGTGGAATCCTCACATTTTCCAATCAGCTTTATATTCTTTTCCACGGCAAGAGGCTCAAGGTCTGCCAAAACCTCTTCAACAATAGCATCCAATATAATTTTATCATCCCTTCCCACCGTCTGAAGCTCACTCATGTCAAGAAGAGTCTTTACCATCCTGTTTAATTTATCATTTTGTTCCGTAACCATTTTTATGGTCTGCAAAGTGTCTGCATCATTTCCCGGGTGAGAGGCAGAATTATATAAATCAAGCTGTACCTGCATTAACGCTAATGGAGTACGCAGCTCATGTGCTGCATTTGCAGTAAACTGTCTCTGTATCTCAAATGCTTCCGACAGACGCTCAAGCATCTTATTATAAGAAATACCCAGCTGGTTCAGTTCCTTAACATTGTTTTCCTCTATTCTTGAATCAGACAGATTCTGAGCCTGTACCTCTTCAATTTTATCTGAAAACTCCCTGATTGGTCTGAGTGCATGCCCGCTTATAAAATAAGTGACGACACCTCCCAAAAGCGCCAGCAAAACCGTGATTATCAGACTGTTTCTTTTATAGTCGGCCTTATTATTGTACACCTGAAACGAAAATTCATCCGCAAACTCATCCCACTTATCGTCCGGTATGCTGATATATATTTCATCTGATTTGTTTCCTTTTTCATCCCCCTGTGACTCTACCGCATCCTGCAGAGAATCGATGTAATGCACACCATTTTTATAGACAAACATAGTTAGGCAGCCACATATAATAGCAATACACAATGTAGTAATGCACGTAAGTCTCCACTGTAGCGACATTCTTTTCATCTGTCAGACTCCTCCCGTATTTTATAGCCTTCACCTACCTTGTTCTGAATGGGATCATATCCCAGCTTCGCCTTAAGCTTTTTTCTAAGTGAAGACATATGTACCCTGATTGCTCCGCTAAAGCTGTCTGCCGTGGCATCCCACACATGCTCTATCAGCTCCTCCTGACTCACCGGTCTGCTTATATTGATAAGTAAATATTCCAAAATACCCTTCTCTTTTCTTGTCAGTGGAACCGGCTCTTCCTTTGCATATGCCTCGCGTTTAATCGTATCAAACTTTATTTCTCCGCATTTAAGACATATATCATTCTGTACAAATTTCCTTCTTGTCAGGCTTCTGATACGTGCCTCAAGCTCCTGCAGATGGAATGGTTTTTCCATGTAATCATTTGCTCCTGCATCCAGTCCCTCTACCTTATCAGCAATCTGACCTCTTGCAGATAATATCAAAACCTTAGTTTCATCATTGTATTTTCTAAGCTCCTTAAGAAGCTCCATGCCATCCATCCCCGGCAGATTCAAATCCAAAACTATCAGATCATAATTCTCCGACAGTATACATTCAAGAGCCTCTTTCCCATCATAACAGGTATCCACCTCATAACCGGCAGCATACAGACTCTTTGCAACCATATCACATATTTGTTTCTCATCCTCAACAATTAATAATCTCAAAATGTTCTCCTGCTTCTTAACAATAATTTTACAACCTATATTGTATAATACCAAAGTCAGCTGGTCAACAATAAAACAATACAACAAAAAGGAGCAACATTATGTTGAAATACCAAAAAACATGTCAAATCATTCTGCTTATCCTTGGTGTATCCATGATAAGCTATGGTGCAGTCAGAGGTGAGGCGGCTACAGTGCTTGGTAAAGCAATAAAACTATGTCTGGAGTGTGTCGGAATTGGATAAGGAAAAGAAATTACTATCAAGAAAACTGGCAAAAATACGTGGCTGGATACAGGCCGCAGCAACGCTGCTGACCAATATTCATATTCCAAATTTATTTAAGGGTAAAATATATCAGGGCAATGCAAAAACAGTATGCGTACCCGGATTAAACTGCTACTCCTGCCCTGCCGCGACAGGAGCCTGTCCAATAGGGGCATTTCAGGCAGTTGTCGGATCATCAAAATTTAAGTTTTCATACTACATAACCGGATTTTTTATTTTACTCGGTGTAACTCTCGGCAGATTTATATGTGGTTTTTTGTGCCCATTTGGATGGTTTCAGGATTTACTTCATAAAATCCCCGGAAAGAAATTATCCACAGCCAAACTAAAGCCTCTTAGGTACCTAAAATATGTCATTCTTATTGTTTTCGTTATACTTCTTCCGATGCTTGTAACGAACACTATAGGAATGGGAGACCCGTTCTTCTGCAAATATATCTGTCCTCAGGGTGTTTTAGAGGGTGCTATACCGTTATCTATTGGAAATGCTGCTATCCGTTCTGCGCTGGGAAAGCTTTTTTCTTTCAAGTGTATGATTTTAATTGCAGTGATTGTACTAAGTATCTTATTTTACAGGCCCTTCTGTAAATGGATTTGTCCGCTTGGAGCAATCTACTCATTATTTAATAAGGTCAGCCTGCTCAAAATCACCGTTGATAGCAGTAAATGTGTCGGATGCGGTCAATGCTCAAAGGCATGTAAGATGGATGTGGATGTGTGTAAGACACCGGATCACCCCGAGTGCATACGCTGCGGTGCCTGCATAAAGGCCTGTCCGAAGGACGCCATCTGCTACCGGTTTATGGGAAAATCATGTCAAAAAAATGACAACAGATAGCTATTAAACATTTTACTATTATTTTAAAGGAGAAATTACTCATGAAAAACAAATTATCATTTATTTCTATTTTTACACTCTGCATAGCATTATCACTTACAGCATGTGGCGTAAAGCAAGCTTCCACAACAGATTCTAAGAACACTCAGACTGAAGCCGGCTCAGAAGCATCCGGCAAATCAGATTCCAGGCTTGATGATTTATATCAGCAGGAAAATCAGCTTTTTGCAGATCACGCTGATGTGTGGAACAAGGCATTTGGCATGATGAACAAAAGTGACGCCGATCCAAACGGAAATTATGCTGATTATCTTGCCGGTACCGTAGAATCAAACAAGAATTCATTCACAGACGATGAGCTTAAAACACTTAATGAGGATATTGAAACCATACGAAAAATCGAGGAACAGATAGCAGAGCTTGAAAACAAAAATACATCATCAGACGATAACAAGAAGGACAGCTCTAAAGCCTCATCTGTATTCAGTGATTTTTCCGGTGAGGATTTTGATGGCAATAAGGTTGATGACAGCCTGTTTTCCGGTAATGCAGTAACAGTCATCAATTTCTGGTTTACCGGCTGCAAACCATGTGTCGCTGAATTATCCAAGCTTAACGAATTAAATGATGCTATCAAATCAATGGGCGGAGAAGTTGTTGGCATCAACACTGAGACCTTCGATGGCAATAAAACAGCTATCAAAGAGGCTGCCTCTGTTCTTGAAAGCCAGGGTGTCAAATATCGTAATCTGTCAATTGACTCCTCTAGTGCTGCCGGTAAATATGCCTCAGAAATCATGGCCTTTCCAACAACTATACTTGTTGACAGAAATGGCAATATTGTAGGCGAACCAATGCTCGGCGGAATTGATAACAAGGACAACTATGATGCCCTTATGAAGCAGATTCAGTCTGTAATTGATGCAGACAGCACAAATAAATAGAGGTCTACATATAAAAAGCTCCTGTGCATTGCACAGAGAGCTTTTTTTGAACATTACTATAATGTCAAGGAATCTTCTGCATCTACCCACATCTGTAAATTCCCATCAAGATACAGTCTTGCATATTCTAGTGGTTCATCAATGGCAAGTGTGTTTAATGCACAATCTGATCCGGGTGTGGTTCTCAAATTCTTTTCTGCTTCCCAGCAGTCAATGCGAAGCATATAGTCTGCACTGGTATAAACATCAATGCTGTTTCGTCCGGGATTATATTCTGCAAATATTGTCCTCATCGTATCTTATCTCCTTATCGTTCAATCAATTATTTGCTACAAAAATCAGAAGCATTTCAATCAGTTCACCATGTCACTTTTATTTTGTGTTATACTGTTTTATATAATTTTTTTGCCCTTGTATTTTCCCTTATCAGAGTTCGTAAACACTGGTGGGACGATATAACACAAGGGAAACAATAAGGGAAAGCTCACCTGCGACAAATCCAGTGTTTTCAATGGTTTGCGGAGAATTTAATAACAAAATATAACAGTTATTAAATTTCTTAAAACAGGTGAAATCTCAATCCGAAAAGGGAGAAAAATATCTACACCCTCAATTCGGTGACAACAAGCGACGAAGCGCCATTCCGATCGCTGCCAAATCTGCCGCGAGGTCACTGTCCCCTCTGATCTTTCTTCTTCAGCAGCGCTGCAGTGTCCAGTGTCTGCTGTCCCTGTTCTTCTGCGGATTTCCCTTTCTTTCCGCGTGTTCTGCCCCTGCCGGACGGATTTTCTCCCGCTTTTGCCGCTCTGTCCAAAGCGTCCAACCTGGTTCCCTCTTCCGAGGCCGCGCCCTCCTTTGCTCTTTGCTCCTCCTCCGAAATGCGGCCAGGCGATTTCCGGCCTGACTGCCCCTCATCCGCCGCCTCTCTTCTTCGCTCCCTGTACCCGGCGATCCGTCCGCTCACCAGGCGGTAAAGCTTTGTGTCCTGGGGCAGAAAACTGAACCTGCGCAACGCGATATCCATCAAAAACCAGACAAATGCCAGCAGAATCAGCCATACCGTCAGATCCAGCCTTTCTCCCGCTTGGCTCTTTCGCTGCTTCCAGAAATCCTCCTCCGGCTCAAGCAGTCTGCCATACCGCTGTACAAAGCCTGTAAAGGCGTCCGTGCCGACGCTGAATTTGTATTCGTCCGAATACTGCACCACAGCGGCTGTGGTCACCGCATTGGAAACCGCCCCATTGTCCATGCGGCGCACGCTCAGGGAATAGAGGCCGGTGCTGTCCGTATCCAGCCTTGTCTCATAGCGCCCCGGCGCCGTGGCCTGGAGGGGCGCCGTCCAGGTGCGTCCCTCAGGATCGGTATATACGGCCTCAACCTCTGTCTGTCCGTCGTAATCCACCGCGCTGTAAGTGATATTGGTATAGCCGCCCGCGGTGGCCACATCCACCGAATCCTCGCCCAGCCATGTGCTGCCGGAGCTGTAATCGATAATGCGTCTCCAAAGCTTCGCATAATCGTCCTTTCCCGCATAGCCGGAAGTCCACTTGTTTGTCACGTCCGTGTTCCAGGCCACTGTATGCCCCAGGCCGTACTGCATGACAGTAAGCAGGGGATCGTCCTTCTCCGACGCGATCAGGACTGTGGACATATTTTTCGGCGTGGCGCAGACATAACCGTAGACATTTGGCCATCCGGAGGCAAAAAGCCCTCTTGTGAGCTCGTTATTGCCGTTTACGGACAGAGCAAAATCGCCGTTTTGGAGATAGGTGTCCCCGCTTAGGAAAACCTCCTGGGCGAATATCTTGGGGATATCCGTGGCAAAGTCGGAATAATAATGCCGGCCGCCGCAGGCTTTCGCAAGGGTTTCCAGAAGCCTTGCGTCCGAGCCGATTCCGATGGCCACCGTGGACAGGGTGACCCCGCCGTCCGTGTAGGAGGCTATGATATCGCTGTAATTGCTGCTCTCCCCCTGCCCGTCTGTCAGCAGGACCACATGGCGGATGCTGGCGTCGCATTCCGAGGCGCCTTCCAGCGCTTCCCGGAGGGCGGGCTGGATCGTGGTTCCGCCGCCCTCCGGGATGGATGCTATCTGTTCCTTTATGGCATCCTTATCGGAAGCCAGGACAGGTTCCACCACCCAGGCGTATCTATCGTCAAAGGTGATCACGCCCACATAGTCCGTCTCCCGCATCTGGTCCACGGCAGTCTGGGCCGCAGCGATGGCCAGATCCAGATTGGTGGCGGAAGAGCCCACATTGGCGCTCATGCTCCCGGAGTGGTCTATGACCATGATCATCGCCATCACAGGTATCTCATCCACTCCCCGCAGCTCCATGTCCACGGGCAGCACCTTTTCCAATACGCTTTCCCGATAACCTCCAAGTGCAAAACTGTCATCTCCGCCGCAGCAGACCAGCCCGCATCCGTAATCGCCCACATAGGTCTCAATGTTGGCGAGAAATCCCTCCGGCAGGTCGGACAGATAGACATTTTCCAGAATGACGCTCTTATATTCCAGAAGCCCCTCCAGCGTATCCGGCGCATTGATGGCTGAGATGGTGTCGAAACTGCAGTTTGCGCTGCGGAGCAGATTTTCATACTGGGTGCTGTCCTCATCCATGCCGGATACCAGGAGTATCATGGGAACGGAGTCCACCACCGAGTATGCGTGGTAGCTGTTGTTTTCCGCCACGGTATCCCCGGGAGCGGCCACCCGGACTTCAAAATTCTCGATGTTTTCCCCGGTGACGGTCTGCTGGAAGCGGAACTGGTTGGAGCCGCGGCTCAGATGGACGTCGTAGCTCTCCCTCTGCTTGGATCCCATCCAGATCTGGATCTGGGCATCCGTCTCATAATTGCTCTCCACAGTCACCGTCATGGAGTACAGATCCCCCTGATACAGGTAGCTGGGCAGCTCCACCTTTTCCAGATAGGCGTCCTGTCCCTGCTTTGTCTCATAGACCCGCGCCAATAGCTCCACCTGCCTTGACACAAGGGCCGAAGCCGTGTTCGCCAGATTCCCTTTTGTCTCTTTCCCGTCCGTCAGAACCACCAGCCGCCCGGCACCGTCCGCTGGAATCATGGCCAGGGCTCTGGACAGGGCCTCCTCGAAGTTTGTGGCGGTTTTGTCCGGCAAAGACATTATGTGGGAAAACCTGTCCTCCCCTGTCAGGAACTGGTCTACCAGGGAATTCTTCCCGAAAGTGACGATGCCGTATTGATTTTTCCGCGGCATTTTCCGGAGCGCATCGTCCAGGTAATCTTCCATTGCGGAGAGATTCTGCTCATTGCTGTTGGAGATATCCACCAGAAAGACGGTGGTGTTCATGCCGCTCATCCGTTTCACGGACAAGCCCAGAAGGGCAAGGAAAATCAGCGCGGCTCCGATGATACGTATGGTCGGATAAAACTTGCCGCGATAGCGTGTCTGCCGCACATAGACCACCCACTCTGCCGCCAGCAGAAGCAAGACCAGCACCAGAAAGATGTTGCGCAACCGCATCTTCACGGATCGGGCGCCGGAGGATGTCCCGGAAAAAGTCCCCTCCGCGGTGATCCGGCCATCGGACTCGCTCTCCGCAGCAAAGCGCACCACATACTGCTCCGTTCTGCCCAGGGCGTTTACTTCGAACAGTCCCGCCTTAGGGGTGGAATCCGGCAGCGTCCCCACGTCGAATTCCGCCTGGGAGTGATAGAGCACCGAATCCCCCGCCCTGTAGAGATTTTCAGCCAGAAGAGAGGTATCTCCCAGGAAATGCAGAGCATTGGAAATGAACACGGGGAATTCCGCTTTCAGTGGAAAATCCGATTCCCTCAGGTCGAAGCCCACCACCACCCTTTTCACGCCCTCATGCTCTCCGTAATAGCCGGCGCACTTGTCCCCTGCCCAGAGGAACCCGTTCCCCCACGCCGGGACATCATAAACTCGCGTCTCGTTGACGCCGATGGAGAAAGCGGAAAGCCCGGAGGTAAGGTCGCAGCCCGTGACCGTGAGCAGTATTCCCTCCACTGTACCGGACGCGTTGTCCTCGTCGCCGAAGAGCAGCGCCGAGCCGTTTTCCGGCAGCCTGTCCGACTCACCGGCATCGCAGATGTAGACAGTCCCCTCCGGCTGCTCCTCCTGTCCGTTCCGAAACTGCCCTCCCTCCGTCACTTTCGTCAGATGCGTCCCCACGACCGCCTGATAAGCCTTTTCAAGGTAAGGATTGCCCTCCCCTATAAAAACCCCGTTGATTTGACTGGACTGGTCAATTATGGCGTAAGCGGTATTGTCGGCGGCAAGGGAATCCCTGCTATCCCGATCGGAAAATCTCACGGAACTAATTTCGCTGCGAAGCGCCCCGCCCTGCCAGACATAGGAATCAAAGAAGAACATTCTGGTCTCGCCTGCGTCAAGGGTCAGGGACTGGACATCCAGCAGCGTCCTGTCTTCGTACAGACTAATCTCCATGGAAGCCTCCGCATCGCTGTAATTAGTGAGGCTGGAAGCGCAGATGATGCTTCTCTCCGTATCCTCCGTGTTCCCTGTGCTCTCCGTATCCCCTGTGTCCTCTGTGTTTCCCGCCTTCCCGCTTCCGTCCTCCCCTGTCCTGGCATCTACATAAGAGAGAAAATTGTTGGACACATTATCCACTGCGGAGCCGGACACATACAGCTGGGCGTCAAAATAAGCGCAGAAACCCTCCGCCTCCTGAGCCCCGCTGCCGTCCGTGAATACGATTACCTCCGTGCCCTGGGATTCGCCGAACTGGGACTGTGCCCCGCCGGACTGGGACTCGCTGGACTGGAACTGGGCCTGGCCGGACTGGGACTGGGCTCCCCGGAGGGTCTCCACTATGCTTTCCGCCCCCTGCAGATTTCCCGGCCCATCGCAGCATTCAATCTCCTCCAGCACATCGTAGAGGGCATCCTTGTCCCTGACGCCCACCGCCGGGAGCTCCGTTCCCATGGAATCGGCTGTAATGATGGAAAAAACAGTCCCCTCCGAGGCGGCAATCAGATCCTTCGCCTGTTCCAGAGCCTCCTCCATGCGCGTCCTGCCGTCCCCGCTGTCGTGCTGCATGCTTCCGCTGGTGTCGAACACCAGGATCACATTCCCCCCGCTTCTGCCCTGCCTGTTCAGATACGGGGACATCAATGACAGCACCAGGAGCAGTAGGATCAGAATCTGGAGATACATCAGGATATTGTGGATAAATTTCTCCAGAAAAGTCCTGGACTCCTGATTTTTGAACAAAGCCTCCCAAAGCAGGTTGGAGGAGATTCTATAGTCCTTTCCCCTGGGTTTGAGCAAATATAAAATTATGACTACAGGCACTGCCGCCAGAAGCGCCAGGGGCCATAAGCTCTCAAATATCATAAATCACCCTTAAATCATGGAAAATAAGTTCTTTCCTGTCTTTCCCGGCATCGCAGAGCACATATTCCCCGCCCCCCGCGGCGCAGCCCTTTTTCATGCGCTCTGTGAGAAGCTCCAGCGCCTGCCCGTAAGAATCGATGACCTTGGCGTCCATGGTCAGACGCAGCCTGGATTCCGTCTCCGAATCAATCAGGTTCAGAGTCCCGGCAAGGGGAACGCGCAGCTCCTCTTCCGCCAGTGTGTGCAGGACCACAGGGCGCTGTCTGCAATAGCTCAGATACTGCAATAGCTTCTCATACTGGGCGGAAAGATTCACCGGCACATTTTTTCCGCCGGCTTTTCCAGGCGCTCCCTCCAGCATGCTGCGGTGCAGAAAATCACTGATCACAACGGTCACGCCGGGACCCAGGCTGCGCATTTTCCGGATCGCGGAGAGCATGTCCACCTCCCCGGAAAATGCCAGCTTCTCCAGCCACCTGAGCACCTTTGCGAAAGAATTTCTGCCGCCGCCTAGAGATAGGCCCTGCCCCATGGCTTTCATATCGTAGAGAATCAGCCTGTCCATATTGTTCAGCGCCAGAAATCCCACTGCCGCCGCCAGGTCCTTCGCCAGCTCCGCTTTGCTGTGCGCCCCGTAGTCCATGGAGGCGCTGGTGTCTACCAGGACGGAGACCACAGCCGCTTTCTCTTCCATGTATTCCCGGATATACAGCTTGTCCAGCCTGGCATAGGCGTTCCAGTCCATCCGGCGCAGGTCGTCCCCTGGCATATACTCCCGGAAATCGGAAAATTCTGAAGAGATTCCTTTCTGCACCGATTTGCGGTTGCCGGATGTGACCAGGCTGCTCTTGTGGGACATCTGCAGCTGCAGCCGGGACAATGTGTCATAAAACTTTCCGTCAAGCATACAGGTTCTTTTCCTTTTCGGAGATGATCTGCTGAATCACGGAATCCTGTGTGATTCCATCCGATACAGCGTCGAAATTCAACAAGATGCGGTGCCGCAGAATGGGGTAGGCCAGGCTTCGCACATCCTCAAAGGACACGTTCAGCCTTCCCTCCAGAAAAGCCCGGGCTTTCGAGGCTCGAACAAACGCCTGGGCCGCCCTGGGGCTTGCGCCCTCCCTGATATAGGGATTTCCCTGATGGGTGGCCATGACCAGATCCAGGATATAGTTCATCACGGCGTCCGCTATGGGGATCTGGGAGATGAGCTTTCTTGTCTGCAGCAGAATGGCGCCGTTCATCAGGCCCTGTATTCGGGGAGGCTCCTGTCCTTCCGTGAGGGCCACGATGCCCCGAAGCTCCTCTCGGCTGGGGAATTCCACCAGTATCTTGAACAGGAAGCGATCCAGCTGGGCCTCCGGAAGAGGATAGGTCCCCTCCTGTTCTATGGGATTCTGTGTGGCCAGCACCAGAAAAGGCTCCTCCAGCACATAGCTTTCCGTTCCCACCGTCACAGTGTGTTCCTGCATGGCCTCCAGCAGGGCCGACTGTGTCTTGGGGGTGGCGCGGTTGATCTCGTCAGCCAGCACCAGATTGGCGAAGAGGGGGCCTTTCTGGAAGCGGAAGGCGCTTTTTCCCTCCTCCTTTACCATGATATTGGTTCCCGTCACATCGCTGGGCATCAGGTCGGGGGTAAACTGGATGCGCTTGAAAGAAAGCAGAAACACCTGGCCTATGGTGCGCACAAGCATGGTCTTGCCAAGCCCCGGCATGCCCTCCAACAGGACGTTTCCGCCGGAGAGCAGCGCCAGCATCACCTGCCGGATGACTTCTTTCTGACCGATGATCCCCTTTCCTATCTCCCGCTCACATTCCCTTATTTTCTGCTGATATGATGCAATGTCTGCCATCTGATCCCTCCTGGTCTATATTCGCTCCAATGTCTGCCATCTGATTTCTCTCTGTCACTGGTTCAGGCTCCCGAAATAGTCCCGGATGACCGATTCCATCCCGCTGGGATACCTGCCGTTTGCAAGCCCCTCGTAGGCACTTTCCGTATACTCTCCGATGACAGAGCTGTATTCCACATGTTCCCCCTCCCAGGCAAGGCCATTCTGCTGTCTGAAATATTCGGAATCCTGATCTCCGTACTGTGTGCCCGTCAGGTTGGGATCATCGCCCACGGCATTGGGAACGCTCACGTAATCGTGGAAGGCGTCGCTGCTGCCGGTTCCCCGGCCATTGCCAGAGCCGCCTCCCTGGCCGTTCCCGTCTCCCGAGCTGCTGCCCTGGCTGTTCCCGTCTCCCGAGCCACTGCCCTGGCCGTTCCCGTCTCCCGAGCCACTGCCCTGGCCATTCCCGTCTCCCGAGCCGCTGCCCTGGCCGTTTCCGCTTTCTTCCCCGGAACCTCCGTCTTGGCCGTCTCCGCTTTCCTCCCCGGAACTGCCGTCTCCGTCCTTTCCGGCGCCGGAACCAGTTCCGGGAACGCCTCCGGAAGCCATCTGTCGACCGTCGGGATTCGCTGCGGCCTTTGCCATGGCTTCCGCTGCCGCAATGCCTGCCTTTCCGGGATCATCCAGCTGTGCGCCCAGCTTCTCCAGCCCCTGGGCCGTCTGACTGTATTTATAATCCAGCCTGTCCATGGCGGATGCCAGGCTTTCCCAGGAATCTGCCCCGGAAAGCTCTTCCCGGGACAGCTGCAGCGCCTCCGCCATTTGCTGCAGCTGCAGCCTCTCCTCCTCCGTCAGGCTGTCCATATCCACCTCTTCCAGCGCGTCCAGAAGATTCTCCAGCTCCTCCAGCTCTTCCCGGGCCTGTTCCCGCACCTGATGGATGAGTTCGGCCTGCCTGCGAACAGGGGAGGGAATGAAAGCCATGGCTGCCACTGCCGCGGCTGACAGCAAAAGCGCCAGCACATGCCGCTTATTCGGAAAGAGCGGTATCCTAATCTGCCCGCGCATCCTTTCATACTGGGAAAGCGCATCCCGACGTTGCAGCTGTATGAGCATGTTTCCCCCGGAATACGCTACCCCCGCGGAGCGCTCTTCTTCCATAGCATGCACTTCTTTCACAGCGTGTGCGTCATCTGTGGGGTACATTTCTTTGACAGAACGTTCTTCCTCTATGGAATACTCTTCTTTCACAGCATGTACGTCATCCACGGAATACATTTCTTTGACGGAACGCTCTTCCTCCATTATCTGCTCGTAAGCCGTGACCATGCGCTCCTCCAGGCCGAAGGAATCCAGCATCCTGGCCGCCTGTTCCATACCCGCTCTTCTATACACGGCATAACCGATTCCGGCCAGAAGCCCCGCCGCGAAACAGAGCCCCGCTGTCAGATGCACATAGTAGAACTGCACGAAAAAGGACAGAATCTCACACGAAATCCCGCCTATGCCCCCCGCCGCGGCGAAAAGGATCCCGCTGTCGATGCACTTTGCGAGATTCATTTTCCGCCGACATATTTTTATTTGTCTTAACAGATATTTTTTCTCGTCCATAGGTTATTTCCTTTTGCGGAAAGTCTTCCTCGCCGGATCGATGCGCCTGGCCGCAAGCCACAGAAAGAGAAAGGAAATGGCCAGGAACAGGACAGTGGAGAGGATCATCCATGTGTTCCCCGAAGCCACGGAATGGATCAGCCCTTTCTTCTGTCCCACACCGACGCTGCCCGAAAGACTATTGACCACCGATTCCCCCGCCATGATCCGAGAGAAAAATTCCGTCAGATAGACAGCCGGATTCACCAACAGGAACAAAAACAGATTTTCCAGCGGATCGCTGGCGGGCGCCGCTGTCGTCCCATACAGATACGACCTGTACCGGGGCGTCGCGGTATACAGGATGCCGGGCAGCGCAGTGGCTACAAAGAATACGAGATAAAATCCGTAGGACATAATCACCGCGCTGATGCTCTTCCTACAGAGAGAGGAACAGAGGATCCCTATGCTGGCCGCAAAAAGGGAAATCAAAAGGGATATGGCAAGGAACCAGAAAAGATAGCTCCAGGACATCCCTCCGATGACAAAGCACAGCGCCATGACCGGCATGCTGGCGATCACATAGAACATGCTCTGCACCATGGCTGTCATGACCTTGCCCATAATGACGGAGAAAGGGCTCATGCTGGTGGTCATCATGATGTCAAAGGTCTGGCGCTCCTTCTCCCCCGATATGGAGGAGGCCGTCCGCACCGGCGTCACGATGCCCAGGATGACGAACTGAGTGACCGCCAGAACAGGGTAAAGCCATACCATGGCGCTGTAAATATTGTCTGTGGAATTCATATTCCTGTCCCGGATGATCAGCATGGCGAGGAAAAACACAAGAGCCAGTATCAGTTCATAGGAAAACACGCCCCAGCTTATCTTCATGCTGCGGGACTGTACTTTGATATCCTTTTTAACGATTGGATTCAGGCGCATTATCGTTCTCTCCCTTCTCGTCATTCCCTGTGACGCGCATGAACAGCGTCTCCAGGCTCCCCTCCTGTTTGTGGAAACCGGTCACCACAACGTCATTGGCGATCATCGAGCCGATCAGCTTCGAGATTTCCTGTGCCGTCATGCTGTGGGACAGCTTCAGCTCATGCTCCCCCGCGGAAACGATTTTGACACTTGCCTGTTCGCTGGCGATGCGCACGGCAGTCTCACGCCCCTCGTCCATGGTGATGACCAGCTGGTTGCTACCAAACACGCTCTCCATGACGTCTTCGATCCGGCCCGATGCCATGAGATTTCCATGATCCATGATGCCGATGCTGTTGCACATCTCGGACAATTCCGAGAGGATGTGGGAGCTGATCACGATGGTCTTCCCCATGCTCTTCAGGTTCAGCAAGAGCTCTTTCATCTCCACCCTGGCCCTGGGATCCAGCCCGGAGTTGGGCTCGTCCAGTATCAGCAGCGCGGGATTGTGCAGAAGCGCCCTGGCCACGCAGAGCCGCTGCTTCATGCCCCGGGAGAGCGTGTCCACGAACACTTCTTTTTTGTCGGCCAGGTTCACCAGCTCCAGCAGATCCCCTGAGAGCCGCTCGATCTCCTTTGAGCCCATCCGATACATGGATCCGTAGAAATCCATGTACTCCTTTACTTTCAGATTATCGTACACGCCGAAGAAATCCGGCACATATCCGATCTGCTTTTTGATCTCTTTCCGATGGGTCAGGGCGTCCATGCCGTTGACCGTTATGCTGCCGGAGCTGGGGGGCATCAGTCCGCACACCATACGGATGGTGGTGGTCTTGCCTGCGCCGTTCGGGCCCACGAACCCGAAGAGGTCTCCTTTGGGTATATGGAGCGTCAGATTCTTCACAGCCTGGAACTTCCCGTATTTTTTACACAAATCATGAATCTGCAGCATCTAGTCTGCCTCCTATTTATAGTGCTTAAAGATTTCTATTACATTAGGCATTATTCAGCGTTATGCAATATAAGTTTGTCATCTGCTCCGCCCAGTACCCAGACATGGGGCCGCTAAGGGAATTCGTCCGTAAATCCTCTGGGGTACTGGACGGAGCGGAAGCTTCTTTTTACTCACCAGCGATAAAATTTATCGTCATGTTCTCAGTGCCTTTCGCTCGTGGGTCGGGTCGCAATGAAGAAAGGCATTCATGGCAAGTTTTAATGATCGCCAGCATAATGAGCTATCGAGATTTCTTAGTCGGACTTTTCCACATAGGAATAGAGGCATCCGTAGGAAGTCTCGTTGCATCTGTCCGCCACGGCTTTGCCGTAGTCCCTCACGACCCCCAGCACCAGCGCCCGGCTCCTGTCCGCATTCCTTGCGTCGTCCGCCGCGGCCAATCCGATAAAGAGGGCCGCTATATCATCCTGTTCATAAGCCAGATTGGAATTGTAATCGTAGGCGGAGACCATATTGTAGATCAGGCTGTCCAAATAGTCTATATCGTCCTGATAGACACATCTTCCGTCCTGATAGGCCTGCTGCAGATTCAGGGTCTCCCCTGCTTTCACATCCGAGAACACCAGAAAGAAGCCCTCGGTCCACACCGCCATATAAGCCAGGTCGCAGTCGGTGTCATTGGTGACCGTTCCATGGACATTGCCGTTAATCCCCGAGCCCCGTAGACCCGAGGCGTAAATGGATCCCCTGCTGTCCGTCCGCCCGGGCGCATAGAGGAAACCATTGTCGAAGTTTTCCCGGGGCTTTATGCCCACGGACAGGCCATCGCTGTCATTGCTGACCACATAAAAGTAATCATCCGCGTTGGGGTTGCCATAGCCGTAATAGCTGCTGGCCCCGGGGCCTGCCGTCTCATACCCATCACGCAGGCGCATCCGCCACTCTTTCAGCCCCGAATGATAAGCCATGAAGTACGTTTCCTCCCGGCTGCTGTCCGCCTGCTGGACCGTGACGGAGTACACTCTGGTCTCTTTAACCCTTGCGTTCTGTCCGAAGAAATACACGCCCCCAATGAACAGCAGTCCCAGCGCCGGCACCCCGACCCAGTACCACTCCCTCTTTTTGCATTTCTTCAGGACCAGATACAATACCGGCCCCGCCAGAACTACATAAATCCCGATCAGCGCCTCCAGCAGGGTGAAATCCACCACCGTGTTTTTGCCGTCAATGACGCCGAAAGCCCGCTGGACGAGATACCCGGTATCCGAATACCCGTTGAAAGACCGGTAACTGTTGGACTGGCTCATCAGTTCGCTGTATAGGTTCCAAATCATGTAATGTTCCATTTTCCGCAGTTCTTTTTCACCCAGGGAAACAGGGAAAATGGCTACCGCTCCGTCCCCGAAATACCGCGAGACATCGGATCCGGCGCTGGCCATATTTCTGGCGGAAAAGCTGTAGAACATGGGACTTTCCGTACTCATGCCAAAGCATCCGGACATTTCTCCCAGGTCAAGCTCCGCCACGGCCATCTGCGCAAGGTCGATCTCCGCATTCTCATAGCCGCTGTAATATCCGTACCCCAAATTGGCGGTGAGCGCATTCGTCTCTCCCGGCGCGCTTATCTTTGAGACTTTCACGTCCAGGAAATCCTCGCTGAAGCCGGAGAGCGTGTCCTCCGCATAAGCCCCGGTTCCGATCATGAGCCATCCCCCGGCCCTTACCCAGTTCTGGATGGCCTGAATCTTCTCCTCCCCCAGAGACGCCACGTTCATCCGGTCTATCACCAGGAAGTACAGTCCGTCCAGATATCCCAGCAGATTTTCCTGGTCCAAATCAATCAGGGAGATGGGATAATTCATTCCGCCAAACATGAAATTTTCTCCGCCGGCGTCCAGATAGCCAAGGCTGGCAGCATCGTCCGTCAAAATTCCCACAGGCATGCCTGTCACCGCTCTGCCAAATACATTCCACAGATCGATCCTCTGCACAAGGTCTCCCTTCTCATCCAGAAAATTCAGGGCGCACAGGCCGCGTATGGTCTCTGCCGCCTGAGAAGTGACGGTAACCGTAAACTGCTTTTTCCCCTGGGAGGGAAGCGTCATCTCCGTATTATAGGCACAGTTCTCGTAACCGGAGCTGGCAAAGACCAGCTGCACCGTCCCGGCGAAGTCCGCCCCGCTGTTTTCCACGGTCACCTGCATGATATAATTGCCGCCCTCCTGCTTCAGAAGCGCCACGTCGCCGGAAAGCCCGCTGGGGGCCTGCGCATGGGCCCGGGCCTTCCACCCGCCTGCAATCAGGCCGCATATAAACAAAAACAGCAGGGTCGCTGCCGTAATCCGTTTCCACATACCCTTCTCCTTTCGCGCGTCTCCTATTGCCAGGAACAAAAGAACCACGGATTGCACTGCATCTATCATACCATGTATTCTCAGCAAAATCCTGTGGTTTTTACTAAAAAAGCTTAAAATTTCATAAATTTTTTTGCGCCTTTGAGGAGTTTGCCGAAACCTATTTCCCATAAACATTCCATAAATATTTTCTGCAGGCAACATTGTAAATGGATTTTTTCTGTGCTATGATGGAGGAAAACAGATACCATGCGAAGGAGGTCACAATGTCTATTTACCAGTTAGAAAATGAAGTCATATCCATCTCTGTGGACAGCCGCGGAGCGGAACTGAAATCCCTGAAGAGGAAAGACACCGGCACCGAATACATGTGGTGCGGCGATGCCAAATATTGGGGGCGCACCTCACCCATCCTTTTCCCCTTCGTAGGAAGCGTGAAGAACAAAGAATACCGGACGCAGGGAAAGACCTATTCCATGGCCCAGCATGGCTTCGCCAGGGACATGGAGTTTGAGCTGCTCTCCCAGAGCGAACACTCTCCGAGCGAACGCTCTTCTAGCGAACACTCTCCGAGCGAACGCTCTTCGAGCGCGGACGAACTCTGGTTCCAGCTTCGTTCCAGCCAGGAGACCCTGGCCAACTACCCCTTTGCCTTCCTCCTGAAGCTAGGCTACCGCATCCAGGGAAGCCACGTCACCGTCCTCTGGCAGGTGGAGAACCCAGGGAACGAGGTCCTGCACTTCTCCATCGGCGGCCACCCGGCCTTCAACTGTCCCCTGGAAGCAGGCGCCAGGCAGACAGACTATTTCCTGGATTTCGGCAACGTGGATAAAGTCGTCAGCACCAAAATCAGCAAAAACGGCCTGGCCCTGGACGAAACGGATACCTACAGCCTGGACAGGGGCAAGCTGGCTATTTCGGAACATCTGTTCGATAACGATGCCCTGGTCATCGAGGGGAACCAGACCGATACCGCGGCCCTGTGCAGAGAAGACGGCACAAGGTACGTGACGGTCACCATGGACGCGCCCCTCTTCGGCGTCTGGTCTCCGGCAGGCAAACAGGCTCCTTTCGTGTGCATAGAGCCCTGGCACGGCAGATGCGACAACGAAAATTTCCAGGGCACCCTGGAGGAGCGCCAATGGGGCAATCAGGTGGCCCCCGGCGAGACCTGGAAGGCATCTTACACCATTGAGGTGTAGTTTATGCTGACAATCATTAAAGCTTGCCACTAAATCCGGCTCACGCGCAAAAGATACCGGGGAAATCGCAGTAAATCTCATTGCTCGTGAGCCTGCAATAGGCTCTCGGAATTTCAGGTGACAAAATCCGTTGAAGCTGAACGGCACCTGGTAAAGCGGTGGATTCGGCAATAAGGAATATGGAGATTCCGGGAAGATATTACATGGATAAGGAGTCAGACACATGGACAAAATTAAAGACATCAAAAAGCTCTGCCAGGAAAAGCAGATTCGCATGATCGACTTCAAGATGACGGACATCGATGGCCGCTGGCGCCACATCACCATCCCGGTGGAGCGCTTCGGGGAGGACACCTTCACCTACGGCATCGGCTTCGACGGCTCCAACTACGGCTACGCCCCCATCGAGAAAAGCGACATGGTCTTTCTGCCCGACCCCGACACGGCCTTTGTAGACCCTTTCGCCTCGGTGCCTACCCTGACTATGTGCGGCAATGTGTGCACCATCGGGAAAGGGGAGAACAGGCCTTTCGACCAGTACCCCAAGAACGTCAGCCTGCGTGCCGTGGAATATATGAAAGAACAGGGCATAGCGGACAGGATGGTTATCGGGCCGGAATTCGAATTCTACCTCTTCGACAGCGCCCGCTTCGAGGTGACCCCCAGGCAGTGCGGCTACCGAATCGACACCCGCCAGGCGGACTGGAACCACAGCCTGGACACCCCCGGCAACAACGGCTATGAAGTCTCCCACAAAGGCGGCTACCACATCGCGGCCCCTCAGGATGTGGGCTACGACCTGCGCAGCCGTATGTGCATGATGATGGAGGACTGGGGCATCCGGGTGAAGTACCATCACCACGAGGTAGGCGGCCCCGGCCAGATGGAAATCGAGGTGGAGCTGGCTGACATGCCCGCCATGGCGGACAACACCATGATCATCAAGTACATCATCAAGAACCTGGCAGCCCGGGAGGGCAAGACGGCCACCTTTCTGCCCAAGCCCATCTACCAGGAGGCCGGAAGCGGCATGCATGTGCATATGCTGCTCTTCAAGGACGGGCTGCCCCTTTTCTATGACGAGGACGGCTACTCGGGACTGAGCCGCACGGCCCACTATTTTATGGGCGGGCTGCTGAAGCATATCGCTTCCCTCTGCGCTTTCACCAATCCCTCCACCAACTCCTTCAAGCGTCTGGTGCCGGGGTATGAAGCGCCTGTGACCATCGGCTACGCCACCTCCAACCGCAGCGCCGTCATCCGAATCCCGGCCTACGCCAAGTCCCCGGAGACCAAGCGCTTCGAGCTGCGCAATCCCGATGCCACCGCCAATCCCTATTATGCCTACGCCGCGATCCTCATGGCCGGCCTGGACGGCATCAGGAACCAGATCGATCCGGCGGCGAACGGCTGGGGGCCTTATGATTTCAACCTCTATACCCTCTCTGCGGAGGAGCAGAAGAAGATAAAGGGCCTGCCCAAGTCCCTGGGAGAAGCTTTGGATGCCCTGGAAGCCGACCATGACTACCTGACCGCAGGCGGCGTCTTCCCCCAGAGGCTCATCGATGTCTGGGTGACCAGGAAGCGCGGGGAGCTGAAGCAGATGGAGCAGATTCCCAACCCCGCGGAGTTCAAGATGTACTACGATTTGTAATCGCTGAGAAGGACAGAAGCTTTTTCGCCTGTCTTAATGGAAAAAGAACTGCTTTTACGGACAAAGAGCCGCTTCTTTCAGGCATCTATTTGCCATGAGGGAAGCGGCTCTTTCTGCCTATACTGCGCAACAGACAGGACACTTAGGAAGAGCGAGCGGGAAGCCGCAGCACCTGGCCGATGCTCAGCATGTCGCTGGTGAGGCCGTTCAGGCTCTTGATGGCTTCCACTGTGGTGTCGAATCTTCTGGCTATCAGCCAAAGCGTATCTCCCGGGCGGACGGTATATTCTGTATATCCGCCGGACTGGGAAACGGGAATCTTCAGCACCTGGCCCACATCAATCAGGTCGCTGGTAAGGCCGTTCAGACTCTTGATGGCTTCCACCGTGGTGCCGAACCGCCGGGCAATCAGCCAGAGACTGTCCCCGGCCCTGACAGTGTACTCCTGCGCTCCGGTGCCGCTTCCCGTTCCGCCACCGCTTCCTGTTCCGCCGGTGCCACTTCCTGTTCCGCCGCCACCGCTTCCCGTTCCGCTGCCACTTCCCGTTCCGCTGCCACTTCCCGTTCCGCCGCTGCCGCCTGTGGAGCCGCCTCCCGCCCCCGGCACATTGTTCCCGATTCCGCGGTATATGTCATACAATTTCCTCCAGGTAGCCTGACCGACGATTCCGTCCGGCGTAAGCCCCGTGGCCCGCTGGAACGCCACCACCGACTGTTTCGTGCCGCTGCCGAAGATGCCGTCCTGTGCCGGAGCCGGAACCGTGGGATAGTACTCCGCCATCACATCCAGCAGATACTGCAAAGTGATCACATCCTGGCCCCTGGAGCCCTGGCGCAGAACCGCGCTGGGCGGGACTGTCCCTATCCCCAGGGTATTGCCCTCGCTGTTCAGCTCCGCCAGCCTGGTCACCGCGGTATACAGGCTGGAAATCTTGTACCAGGTGGATTTCCCTACGATGCCGTCCGCCGCCAGTCCGAAGATGCTCTGGAACCTGGTGACGGCTGCCTTGGTGCTGCTGCCGAAAGTCCCCTCCGAATCCGTGATGGCCGGGATAGCCGGGTAGTTGCGCCGAATCCGGTTCAGGTAGGTCTGAATCGTCTGTACGTCAAGCCCCGTGCTCCCCTCCCGCAGAGCAGTCCCCGGATAGGAGGTCACCATGCCGGTGACAATATTCGTCTGGGCGATCTCCACGTCCTTCGGATAATAGGAGCGCAGAATCTGCAGGGGCGTAAGTCCCTGGTTCGCCAAGGCAACAGTGCCCCACTGGGACATCCCCTGGCAGGTGACGGTAGTGCCGTTGCAGAAGGACGTGAAATAAGGCGCATTCTGTCCCTGTCTGCGCACATACTCATTAAAGATCTCGTCCACGATCCTGCTGACGGATTCATAGATAGCCCGCCCATATACAAAATACTGGTCATAGGCCGTGCTGTTGGTGATGTCGAAATCATATCCGCGGCTCCTGTACCATTCTGTGTAGACCCGGTTCAAGGCAAACGTAATAATGGCATAAATGTTCGCCCGCAATGCCGAATCAGGCCAGGTGGGATAGATCTCGCTGCTGGCCACGTTTTTCACATAATCCGGAAAGGACACCTGGACATTGGAAGAATTGGTGTCCGGCGCGCCCAGATGCACCGTTATGGGGTTAGGTATCACTACCTGGCGCAGCACTCTGCCCCCATCTTCCGTCCCCTCTCCCGCCGTTTCCCCTGTGCCAGGCTCCGCTCCTGGCTGGCTTCCGTCTGCCGCCGCCCTCCCCTCCCGGGATTCCTGGTCGGCATCAGCCGGGCCTGCCTGGTTCCTCTTTTCCTGCATGGCCACGGCGGGCTTGCCCACGAATATCTTGGTCTGCTCCGGGCGGCGCTGCATCTGCTGCATAGGCAGAAGCATCATGGGCAGCACAGCCTTTTCCCCATCGTAGATAGGGATGCTGGACACATAAAGGCTGTCAAAGCCCGCTTTCTGGGCCAGCACATTGTAAGCTATATACGGCAGCCCCGTAAAATTCTCGTTCTGGGAGAACCGCTTATCCAGTGTCTCCAGGGGCACCGTCTGGGTCTCCCCGTTCTCGTCCGTGAACAGGTGGTAAAGGCTGTTCCCCTGTTCGTCCAGTATCCTGATGTCCACTCCCTGCAGCGGAACGGCTTCATGGGCAGTCCTCGCCTGTATGGTCAAATATCCTATCGCCATATCGGTAGCATTCTCCTACTTCCTGATCATTGATAGGATATGACAGCAGCCTGAAAACTGTTACACCGCAGATTCTAAGCGCCGCCCTCAGCCCTCCGGATTGGCACCCAGACCTCGTATCGGCTGCCCTGGGGCGTATCAGCCCTTTCTACCTCCAATCGGATGATATAGCTTTCATCCCGCACATAGCCTTCCGGCACGGGAGCATAATCCGCATATCCGTTGCACCTTCCGTTCCCTTTCGCCCCCACAGCCTCTTCGTTCGATTCCATCCATTCCGTGGTGACCACCAGATATTCCCCTCCGGGAAAATCCATCTGGCAGTACCCTTCCGGCACCTGAGCCACATCTTTCACATAAAGCCCCTGAAAGTACACCCTTTCCCCCTCGGAATTCGTAAACCACACGTTGACCGGAGACTTGTCCGTAGCGTAAGGATAAATCGGGTCATATCCCCCTTTGTCAAAAAACCGGCCCCAAATCTGGCCGAAATCAGAGGACTCGTCCACCACATTGTAATTGCCGAGAAAAGTAAAGTCGTCTATCCGGGTGACGTAGATAAGCAGCGGGCTCCCCTGAGGATTTCTTTCAAAGCTCTCCAGATATTCCACTTCCCTGTCCGCAAATTTGTCCATAAATCCACTCCCATCCTTTCCCTTGTGTTTTTCAGAAAGGCATACTGGAAAAAGCCCCTCTGCAACAACAGCATAACATGATAATGACAACAGCGCAACGCCAAAGCGAAAATATTAAAATTTATTTCTCAAAAGCTTTCAAAGCTTACGGCAAAAACTTACCGAAAATCTCCCTTGCGCAACCGGCACGAAATGAGGTACAATATGTCAATAGCTATAGTAAGGAATTGTCTACAAATAACTGCTGCGAGTTGAAAGCCGTTTTCCTTGTGTTTTAAGGCTTTTTTCTA
>ERZ808037.901-NODE-901-length-23112-cov-5.458433_pt1 | contig 23112 bp, 24 predicted proteins | sample MGYA00380190_ERZ808037 | MGnify/ENA primary metagenome ERZ808037 (study PRJEB31490, sample SAMN06133399) | mouse gut metagenome | isolation source: J9 | host: mice | place: China: Chengdu | collected 2015-05 ... | reverse complement strand
TCGAGTTTCGTGGGGTTTACAGATGACGTAGACAGCGGGTGCATATTCACTGGAATTTACGCAATTCAGTACTAGTACATCATAATCGAAAGAAACAGCCCGCCCATAATCCCCAGACTTGTGTACAGCTTTGTTCTTTCCCGGACATTCTGCTTTAAAAAAGAAATCTGACCGTCCACCTGTTCCAAATACAGCAAAAGATTCCTCTCCTGCATCCCCAGATCCAGATAGCCCAGATGGTCACCCAGGTTTTTCAGACTGGACACATCCGTTTCCTTCAGAGGAGAGGCCTTGATTCTTTCCAGTTCTTCCTGCCAAATCCGGGAAAAACTCTCACCTTCCTGCTGTTCGATCCGTTCGGCAACGGAAAGGAAAAAAAGAGGCATGGTTTCCAGACCTCTTTCTCCTTCTGCCTTTTGGCACCGTTCTCCAACCCGTCTAAGGGCTTCTCCAAGGGCTGTGTGCCCGTAGATAATTTCTGCCTTTAAAAGATACATCATCTGGCGAAGCAGTTCCAGACATTTAAGCCTTAACCGCCAGTCCCTTGCCATGTGCTGCCCAAGTCCCGTACAGCCTAAAGTCACCAGACAGGCTCCCATCCATTTCATATACGCTTACCTCCTGCACCTGTTCATTTGCCGTTCATACACGGTAAGCGCAGCAAATACGCAGGCCCGTGTAAACACCCTACTCTTCTCCTTAAATCCGACGGCAGATCACCCTTCCTTCCCTGTCCAGAACCGCGCTCACCTTCCCCGGCGGCCCCTGCGGTGCCAAAAGCACATACCGCGCAAAAACCCCGGATTCTGCCAGTTCCCGCAGCAATGGTTTATTGAAAACATCTTCCAGTGAATTTCCATGAACGGTCGCCAGTATCCGGCAGCCGCAGTTTATCCCGTAGCGCAGGGCTTCCATATCCTCCCGGCTTCCAATCTCATCCACGGCAACCACCCTGGGTGCCATACTGCGGATCAGCATCATGATTCCCTCCGCCTTTGGGCAGGCGTCGAGAACATCCGTCCGCATTCCCAGGTCATGCTGCGGCACCCCCTGATAGCAGGCCCCCAGTTCCGAACGCTCATCCACCACCCCCACCGTCACTCCCGGAATAAACGAGGGAAAAATGCTTCCCTTTTCTTTCTTTCCTTCCGCCATCGCCCATCCATCCGACACCTGACGGATAAGATCCCTTAACAATGTCGTTTTTCCGCAGCGCGGCGGTGAAATAATCAACGTGGAGCCTATCGTCCCTTCCTGATACAGCCAGGGAAGGAGTCCGCCGGCACAGCCCTTCACTTCTCTTGCCACCCGAATATTTAAAAAGGAAATATTGCGCAATGTCCTGACCGATGACTTTTCTGCCACGGTCTGTCCGGCAATCCCCACCCGATGTCCCCCGGGAATCGTTAAAAAACCCTGGCGCAGTTCTTCGTCAAAGGCGTAGAGCGAATAACGGCTCATATATTCCAGGGTATCCCGAATATCCTGGGAACTTACCCGGTAATAGGGTGATATATCATCATTTAAACCGGATAATGCAGAGGCCGATGCAGATACCTCCACCCTTTCCCATTCCCCGAGGTCCACCCGCAGCCGCCATTCCTGTCCTTTTGCTTCCATCAGGAGGGGGCGGTTTGCCCGCAGACGGAGTTCCTCTGCCGCAAAGGTCTGTGTCTTGGCATGAAAAAGAAGTGCCCGCAGTTTTTGGGGAAAGATCCGCACAACTTCCTCCATTTCCTTCATTTCCAACCGCCTCCTTTAAGGCAAATCTATGGCTTTGTTTAACTTACAGTTATCACAGCAGATGCGCAGACCTACATGAACAGTAACAATATATGGACAGCCTTCCACAAATATGACTGGAAATATAGCCGTCCGATGATTTTTCTGGTACAATAAAAAAATCAACAAAAAACACGAAGGAAAACAGGAGGAATTTTTATGATCTACACCACAAAAATACCGTCCCCGGCGGGGAAAATCACCCTCGCCAGCGACGGCATACATTTAATTGGTCTTTGGTTTGACGAACAGCAATACTTTGCCCACACGATAAAGGAAGAAACAAAAGAAAACCCCGGCCTTTTCATTTTTACACAGACCAGGGACTGGCTGGATCGCTACTTTTCCGGCAGACAACCCGCAGTCCGTGAACTGTCCCTGCGCCCGGACGGAAGTGTATTTCGCCGGGAGGTGTGGAAACTTCTGTGTGAAATCCCCTACGGCGAGGTTACGACTTACGGCGCTATTGCACGCAAAATAGCCGCCGGCCGCGGACAAGAAAAAATGTCCGCACAGGCCGTCGGCGGTGCCATCGGGCATAATCCCATCTCCATCATTATCCCCTGCCACCGGGTCATCGGCAGCGACGGAAGCCTTACCGGCTATGGCGGCGGGCTGGAATTAAAGCAAAAACTCTTAACCTTTGAAAAACAAACCGCAGAAGAGCCGGTGAACTATGCCGATGTATTGGGAACCTGACCGATTTCATGCAGCCCGCTTCCGTCAATATTCATCCGAAAATAGGGATGCGGGCAATGTCCCAGATACATCTGTATAATGATTTCGCTGCCGCTGATTTCATAATACAGCGCTTTATACTCCTGCGTATTTTTTTCCAAAGCATCATAATCAAACAGGATTTCTTTTTCTGTTCCGTCCAGATTCATCCGGTAAAGTTTCGTTCCCTCCAGGGCATAATAAACCTTTCCCTGATAATATTCCACCTGTCCTATCTCACGCTCTTCTTCAGCCAGAATGGACAGTACATTATCCTCCCACCGATAAAAAGCAAGATAGTTTTTCCCGCTCTCTGCTTCCGGAAAAGAATAAAAAATCCCGTCTTCATCCCTGTACTCCATAAGGAAATAATAACCCGGATACCTTATCTTATCCGGCGGGATTTCTATGCCTTCCATCCGTTCCACTCGGCTTACTCCCCAATCGTTTATCCGATACGTAAGCAAATGGCTGCGCTTTCCTGACTGCGCAAGGGTGAGCGGCTTATCCAGGGAAATTTCATAGACAATATCCCAGTCCGCCTCTTCTTCCTTTTCCCAGTTCTTTTCCATATCGTCAAATTCAGAACTGCGCTTTTTTCGCACGCCGACCCCGGTTTCCCAGTTATCCTCCCTGTAGGACGTGATGTATTCCCCATATCCGTAAGAATCAACCGACAAGGTCTGTATCCATGTTCCTTCGCTGTAGGTATAGGTATAATCCTCTGACCACTTCCAGCCGCTTCCTCCAAAAGCGTGCGTGGAAAAAGAAGAACCCTCTGCCGTCAGCGGAAGGTAAGGATCGCCAAAAACGCCTCCTTCCGACCAACAGCGAATCAGGTTCTCATCCTGAAAATCCAAATGGTACTTCCCTTCACCATCCCCTGCCACGGCAAACAAAATACGCGGAAATATCCTGTGTGTTCCCTGGTTCTGCTCTTCGATCTCCCTGTCCTTTTCCACCTGCTGCACCGCAACATAGTCAGAAAAACCATCCCCGTTAAAATCCAGTTCAACACGGTCCAAAAGAACCCATCCCTCCGCCACAAAATCTTCCAGCTTAAAACCTTCCTTCGGCAGTTTAGGTACGATTACCTCCAGCGCTGCTCTTCCATCGGAATCGTTTTGGTCGGGGCTTTGACTGTCTGTACTTTCCCAAACACCCGGGCTCTCGTGTGTATGGTTAGATATCTGAACATCTGTGCTTTCCTGACTGCTCATACTTTCCCAAACATCTGTACTTTCCCGAATATCTATACTTTCCTGGCCGTCTTTACTTTCCGGCAAAATTCCGTTTTTCTGACATCCTGCCAGCACAGTTAAAACCGTTCCTGCACAGATAATCCCCATGCCTGTTTTTCGTTTTTTCATATCCCCATCGTCATGCATCAATAGCAGCCATGATGTCTTTGATAATAGCGTGTCGTTGAAGGTGTCGGTTCTGACGGTGCCGGGTCGCCTGCCTGTACACAGGTTCCGTCACAGTAGCCGTGTCCGTGCCGATAACCGCAGTACACCTCATCGTTATGATAATGATGCCCGGCCTCTGTGCAGCCCTCAATCGTACAAACCGGGCAGTCTGCCCCGCTGCCGTCATGTACCGGACAGCCCGGTACTGCCATTCCGTCCGTAACTGCTGCATCTGCACGAACCGGACAATCCGCAACAGCCCGACGGTGATGCCCGCCCGAATGATGCCCGTGCGCAAATGCCGGAACCGTAACCACCGACATTGACAAAAGAACACTTAAACCTAATGCTGCAACCTTTCTGCTTAACATAATGACTCCATCTCCTTTTCCTGATCTTACTCCATCTTCGTTACTTCATTATTATCTGCTGACTCCACGGTTCCGCTGAACGGATACACTCTTGTCAGGATATAATCGTACTATCGGCAATATTCCAAAAACTATTACTTAAACTTCCAAAATTTATACATTAACAGTTGTTCTGCCCTCACTTATGGTAAGGTTCATGATGAATAATCCGGCAACTCCGGTAAATCTGCTCCAGTAAAACCACCCGCATCAGCTGATGAGGAAAGGTCATTTTCGAAAAACTCAGCAAAAAATCGGCACGCCTTAAGACAGCATCCGAAAGACCCAGTGAGCCTCCGATAATAAACACCACCTGCCCGTTTCCATCCACACGCAGTTTTTCTATCTTTTTTGCCAGTTCCACCGAATCCAGCATCTTCCCCTCAATCGCCAGGGCGATAACATAGGCATCTGGGCGGATCTTCGCTAAAATTCTCTCCCCTTCCCTCTCCTTTATCTGCGCCTCAAGAGCCGGGGATGCCCCGTCTGGTGTTTTCTCGTCTGCCACGGAGAATATTTCCAGCTTTATATAACGGCCCAGCCGCTTTGTATACTCGGCAATCGCCGCTTCCCAGTAGCCTTCCTTAATCTTCCCCACGGCAGCTATCGTTATCTTCATCGCATCCTACGCTTTCTTATTTTCACCCGAAAATAGCATTCTGCACTTTCTTATTTCACCTGAAAATAGCATCCTGCACTTCCTTATTTCACCTGAAAATAGCATCCTGCACTTTCTTATTTCACCCGAAAATAATATCCCACCCCCCACTTCGTATGCACATACTTCGGATCACTTGGGCTTGGCTCAATCTTTTCCCTTAACCTGCGCACATGGACGTCCACGGTCCGCACATCTCCCGTATCCAATGCCCGGTTCCCCCAGACAAAGGTTAAAAGCGATTCCCTGCTGTATACCTTATTCGGATGGCAGACTAAAAGTTCTAAGAGGTCAAATTCCTTCGCCGTCAGATTAATTTCCTTTTCGGCAATAAACACCCTTCTGCCTTCCATATCCAGCTTTAAATCTCCGGCCGTAACCACCTTGTTTTCCGGTTCCGCCGCCTTTTTATTCTTTGCGCGGTTCCTGCGCATAATTGCCTTAATCCGGGCCTTCACCTCCAGAATATTAAATGGCTTTGTGATATAATCATCAGCCCCGTACTCCAGGCCCAGAATCTTATCCATATCGCCGCCCTTGGCCGTCAGCATAATAATCGGCATCTCCGAAAACTCCCGGATCGCCTGGCAGACCTCAAATCCGTCATACTTTGGCAGCATAACATCCAGTAAAACAACATCGTACTCGGTTAATTTTGCTTTCTCTATCGCTTCTTCTCCGTCATAGGCACAGTCAACCTCCATTCCGTCCTGCACCAGACTGAACCGGATTCCCTTAACAATCAGCTTCTCATCATCTACAACTAAAATCTTGGCCATCTTCCACCTCTATCTTCACCAAAGGGCAGCCATTCAACCAGCACCGGCATAACAGGGCGGCCTTAATGCTGTCCTATACCGTGATATCCTCTTTTATTTTTTCAAATGCGGCATCTTTAATTCCCGATACCTTCATAATATCTTCTATTTTCTGAAATGAGCCGTGCTTTTCCCGGTAGGCGATAATATCCTCCGCCCTGGACGCACCAATCCCCCTGAGGGTCATCAGCTCTTCTTTTCCGGCTGTATTAATATTTACTTTTGGCTTTGTTTCTGATTCCTCTGCCGCTTTGGCTTCTTTCGGATACCCGCTTTGGGTCCCCGGAAACGCTATCCCCTGTCCCTGGGCAGCCGTTTCTGCCTCCTGCCTGGTCCACACGGTAATCTTCATCCCGTCAGCAACCGGCTGAGCAAGATTTAAAAAACTCTGGTCTGCCTCCGGCAGAAATCCCCCGGCCATCTCCACAGCCTGGTAAATCCGGCTTCCCTGCGAAAGTTCATAAACCCCGGGAGTTTTTACCGCACCGCAGATATGTACAAAACAGGACGGCTCTTCTATAACAACCGATTCAGGTGTTTCCTCCCGGGAAAGATGCTCTTCACTTGTCAATGGTTCAGGGAAATCATGTGTATCAGAATCAGATGTGCCGGTCTGTGCTGTTTCTTCTTCCGGGGATAAAACCAAAACCTGTTCTTCCTCATTCCGGGGTTTTTCTGTCTGTTCCCTAGAACAACGGTAAAAAACCCCGGCCAGCAGCATAACCGCAGCTATAATTGCAAATTTTATGGTAGTTCTTCGTAAAATATTCATGGATTCCTTCCATGCAGGATTCCACTTCAGCCTATACTACTATTCTACTAGGAGAAATCCTGAAAAACAAGTACTATTTTCCTGTTTTTTCATAATTTTTTGTTTCTTTTTTCGTACCTGGGCAATAAATTTTTACGTTTTTATCGGGAATGTTTAAAAATAATAATCCCGCCGATAGCCACCAGCGCACCGATCACCTTTTTCCATTCAAAATCCGCCTTCTCCACCCCGAACAAACCAAACAGTTCAATCCCATAGGCAATAATAATCTGTGCCACAACAATCAGAAGCGCCGCCTGCGCCGGCCCTAAACTGTCCATGCTCCGAATAACCGTATAGGTAATCAAAGCACCTAAGACCCCGCCTAAAAGCATGTATTTTGGCTGAATCTGCCACAAAGCCCCTATCGGCTGCCGCCCGCCGAACCACCACATCACAAGGCAGACGATAAAAGCCGAAAGCTGTACCCATCCTGCTGCCGTCCATATACTGCTCTGCTTGGTCACTTCTGTATTCAGTACCCCCTGCACGCTCATCAGCGCACCGGAAAGAAGCGCAATAATCACTCCCATAATTTCCTCCTTCTCGTATTTTTTTCTAAAAAGATATTCTAAACTATAGTTTGGTTCTTATCCGGTTTTCTATACGGGGAATTAAAAATTATCAGAAAAAAGGTTACTGTTTACAAATTCACGGCAACGGAAAAATCAGAACGTAATTTCCTGTAAAGCAAAAAAGCGGTTCCGGACCCTTTCGATCCGAAACCGCCGCAAAATCCATTATTTTTTCTTTCTTTAAATTTACTTCCCGAAAAAGCTGTTGATTCCTGCCAGAAGCCCGTTAGCCAATACCTCCATCGTTCCCGCGGAATGGTCCGACACTTTATCGCCCAGTTCGATATCCACACTGGGAACCGTTGAATAAGATGTCTGGGTTAAATCCATCTCCATCGATCCGCCGGAAAAAATCTTAACCCCGGCCCCGCGCAGGCCCGAAATCAGGTTTTCTCCCAGGTTATTATGTTTCTGCCAGTTAGAAGCCACCGGCTCCATCGCCCGGTAAGAGGCAACATTGGGCACACTCATATAAAAAGCGCCTTTATCGCTCTCCGATGAATCCCAGTGCAGAGCAATGTGACAGTCAGCCGTATTATTGGCAATTACGGTTCGGGCAATGTTATCCAGCTGCACATCATTGCTCTCCCTTATCATCACAACATCATAGCCTGCTGCAAGAAGCTTCGGCTTTAAGGCAAGAGCAAGCGCTAAGGTAACATCCCGCTCCGGTGTTCCGTCCTTAAAGGTCATTCCGCTTGAAACGGCAACAGCCTTTACGGCTCCGGCCCCTGTACTTCCCCCGGTCACCTTTGCCGAACCGTCCGGATGGCACAGGGTTTTTACGCTTCCCCCTCCGTTTGTCCCATGTCCGGCATTGACACAGACGGTAATTCCCTTTCGGTTTTCTGCGGTAGACTTATAGAGGGTTGCCGCCCCGGTTTTAATCATCGAAAATTCCGCAAAACGCCAGCTGCTGTCCACCGTAATCGAAGTTTTATCGGCAGTCTGCGTGCCTGCTGCATTCCCTGCGCCTGCCGAACCGGTACTTGCTGCGGCTGTCGTCTGGTTTACCGTTCCCGAACCGGAATTTCCCGTCCCTGCGCCTGCCGAAGTTCCTGCCGGGTTCTGCGTGGTAACAAAGGCTTTTGACACATACAGTGTCGCCCCCTGGTAATTCACCCTGCACCAGTCGTCGCTGTCACCGGTGCGCGAAAGCGCTGCCCCGTTATTAAGCACCGCAGAAATATTATTCGTACTTGCCGTAGTGGGAGAGGTTCTCAGACGAACCTGGCTGCCGCGGATATATACGGTATCCGAAACATCCGTAAAATTCGGTGCCGGTGCCTGGGCCATCGGGGCTTCTAAGGCACTGATCCCCGGTGCAGACCCCTCCCCGGTTTCCTCTGCTGAAGCCGGTTCTGCCGGAGGCTGCTGTGTTTCTTCCAGGCTGCTGCCCTCCTGCGCCGTGGTTTCCTTTACCTGGCTCATATCAATTTCTTCATATTTTGTACAGCCTGCGGTCCAAACCGTACTGATACACAGAGCAGTCAGGACACCGGCAAATTTTCTGTAATTCTTTTTCATTTCCCTTTTCCTCCTCTTCTTTCAGGCATTCCTGTTAAGAAATGCTCCTGCCCGAAAATCCGTGCACAAACACCTTTTCCGGCTTTCTCTGTGTTCAGTTTACTACAGACTTTATGATTTGTAAACACAGGCTCTTTTCTATTTTCTAACAAATTTCTTACAAAGTTTCTGCCAAGTTACTGTGAACATGCCAACAGTAACTCTGTCAGCATCCGCTGCATGCAGGACAAAAACCTATAAAATCGTCCCTCCGCCGGCAACCCTATCGTCAAGATAAAACACCGCAGCCTGTCCCGGGGTTACTGCACGAACAGGGTTTTTAAACTGACATTCCACAAGATCTTCACCGATTTGGCGAACCACACATTCCTCCCCTTTATGGCTGTAGCGGATTTTGACACGCATGGTCTGCTCCTCCCCAAAAAGGCCGCCAATCCCCATCCAGTTCACCTGATTGCACCGCAGAACCCGTGAAAAGATTTCATCGCCCTCACCAATCACCACTTCATTGCTCTCTGGACGAATTTCCTGCACAAAAATCCTGTGCCCCGCGGACAGACCAAGACCTCTTCTCTGCCCGATGGTATAATGAATAATTCCCTTATGCTGCCCTAAGACTTTCCCTTCCCGATCCACAAAATTCCCCGGGTTGGATTCTCTTCCTGAATAGCGCCGGATAAACCCTGCATAATCATGGTCGGGAATAAAGCAAATCTCCTGGCTGTCCGGCTTATCCGCCACGGAAAGCCCGATTTCCTCAGCAATTTTGCGCACCTGCTCTTTCGTATAATCGCCCAGAGGCATAAGCGTTCGGGAAAGCTGATCCTGGGTCAGGTTATACAGGGCATACGTCTGGTCTTTTCCTGTCAGGGCGCACTCGCGCAGGGTGTAACGGCCGCCGGGCAGATGTTCTACCCGGGCATAATGCCCCGTGGCGATATAATCCGCCCCCATTTCCCTGCTCCACGCTAAAAGGGCCTCCCACTTGACAAAACGGTTGCAGGCTGTGCATGGATTGGGTGTTCTTCCGTGCCAGTACTCATCCACAAAATAATCCATAACCCGGTGCTGAAATTCCTGACGAAAATCCAGTACATAGTGCGGGATCGAAAGCTTTTCGGCTACCCGCCCGGCGTCCTCGGCCGCAGACGGCTCACGGACATCTGCCCCCTCTTTCTCCGGCGTTTCTTCTCTGCTTGTCCAGGTTTCCATCGTTACGCCGATAACCCGATAGCCGGCCTTTTTTAACAGCCAGGCAGCCACGGAAGAATCCACGCCGCCTGACATTCCTACAACAACCGTTTTTTGATTTTTCCCAGTATTTTCCATTTTTCCTTTTTCTTTCCAGTTTTAGTATTCTTCTTCCTCTTCTTCCTCGCTGATATCATTCTTGGGCGGTTTAAGTCCCTCGATTTCTATATGATTCTTCTGTGCATAATCCCAGAGAGCAGCATGAATTGCTTCCTCGGCCAGAAGAGAACAGTGCACCTTTACCGGCGGAAGACCGTCAAGTGCCTCCATAACCGCTTTATTGGTTACCTGCATGGCTTCCTGAACGGACTTTCCCTTAACCAGTTCCGTAGCCATACTGCTGGTTGCCACGGCAGCACCGCAGCCAAAGGTCTTAAATTTTACATCCCGGATAATCTGATTCTCATCGATATCCAGATAAATCCGCATAATATCCCCGCACTTGGCATTTCCCACGGTTCCCATGCCGCTGGGGTTTTCCAGTTCTCCTACATTCCTTGGATGCTCAAAATGATCCATAACTTTCTCTGAATACATGTGTTCTCCTTCTTTCTATGGTTATTTTCCTGTTATTCTTCGTTCCTGTTATTCTTCTTCCATTTCTGTTTTCTTGTGTTTCCTAAACTTTCTGCAGCAGTCTTACACCATTAACGCCCCTTCTTTACAAAATCCTCATACAGCGGCGACATCGCTCTAAGCCGCTCGACAATCCTCTTAATCTCGCCCACAACATAATCCATCTCTTCCTTCGTGTTTTCCTCGCTCAGAGTAAGTCTTAACGAACCGTGGGCAATCTCATGGGGAAGCCCGATAGCTAAAAGCACATGGGAAGGATCTAAGGAGCCGGAAGTGCAGGCTGAACCGCTTGAGCCGCAGATTCCCGCCATATCCAGCATAATCAGCAGAGATTCTCCCTCAATAAACTGGAAAGCAAAATTGCAGTTGTTGGGCAGACGATTTTTGCGATGTCCGTTTACCCGGGTATAGGGCACCTCTGCCATCACCCGATCCATCAGATAATCCCGAAGCTCGGTTTCTTTCTTCATCCTCTCTTCCATGGTGTTTACGGCAAGTTCGGCCGCTTTCCCCAGACCTGCAATTCCCGGAACGTTTTCCGTCCCTGCCCGGCGCTTTCTCTCCTGTGCCCCGCCGTGAACGAAGGAACGAATCTTAACCCCCGTGCGGATATATAAAAATCCGATTCCCTTCGGCCCGTTAATCTTGTGACCGCTGGCACTGAGCATATCCATTCCAAAGGCATCCACATTTATCGGAACATGGCCGTAAGCCTGGACGGCATCGGTGTGGAATAAGATACCGTGTTCCCTGGCAATCTCTGCAATCTCCTTCACCGGCTGAATGGTTCCGATTTCATTATTGGCAAACATGATGGAAATTAAAATCGTATCCGGACGGATGGCTTTTTTCAGTTCCTCCAGCTTAACCACGCCCTGTTCATCGACATCCAGATAGGTTACGGAAAACCCCCGGCTTTCCAGATACCGGCAGGTGTGAAGGACTGCATGGTGCTCGATTTTACTGGTAATAATATGCCGCCCTTTCTCCTGATAGGCTTCCGCCGCCGCCTTAATCGCCCAGTTGTCCGACTCGCTCCCTCCCGCCGTAAAATAAATCTCCTGCGGTTTTGCGCCAAGAGAATCCGCAATCACCTGCCTTGCCTGGGCTACAGCCTTCTTTGAAGCATTGGAAAATTCATACACCGAAGAAGGATTCCCGTAGTACTCGCTGAAAAAGGGAAGCATTTCCTCCACCACCTTCGGCGAAGTCCTGGTCGTTGCCGCATTATCTAAATAAATGATCTTTCTGTCTTCACTCATAACTGTCCGCCTTTCTCTATTTAATCTAATCTTAAATTGAATCTAATCTTAACATCTTCGAAAAATATATCCATCTACCCTGCGATAAAGTATAGCATAGATATCCTACTAATTCAATATGATTTTATTTTCTTATCGGCATCCCTCTGCCCTCATCATTTTCAGGCAAATCAAAAACAGAGATTATCAGGTAAAAAATCATTGTAAAATCGATATTTCAAAGGGAATAAGACTGACAATCTTACACGTATACTAAAAAGAACACAGGAATCAACAATAATTCTTTCCTGATAACGACTATACAAAGAAAGGGTTCCTCTCTTTATGGAAAAAAATTTCATCGGTGAACGTATCACATCCCTCCGCTTAAATGAGGGCATTTCCGAGTACAAACTCAGCAAAAATATCGGAAAATGCAACAATTACATCAATAAAGTTGCTTCTGGTTCTATTACGCCCACCCTCGATTCTCTGCTTGCCATCTGTGAATATTTTGGCATTACCCTTGCTCAGTTCTTTCAGGACGAGAGTACATCCGTTTCCTTAACTGCGGAAAAAATAATCGCCATCGTTCCCCATATCAGCGAAGATAAACTCCAGAGTCTTCTTACCATTGTAAATTCCCTGAAGGAGTGACTAAAGCAGCGGCGGCGGAATATGCCCCCGCAGCAGACCTACGTGAACAGTAACACACCATTAACTGTACAACTTTATATTACGGTGATACTTGTATTTTCAGGAAATGGGTGGTATGCTATTTTCAGGCACATAAACGTGCAGAAACTACCCGGATTCATCCAAAAGGACGAACCATTCCGGAAAATAAGGAGGAAAGAACATGAGTAAAGTTGACATCGTAAGAGCTGCTATGGTACAGGCAATGAAAGATAAAAATAAGGAAAGAAAAGACGCATTATCCATGCTGTTAAGCGTTTTAAAGAATGCCGAGATCGATAAGCGCTCCCCATTAACCGAAGATGAGGAAAATGCTATCGTTAAGAAAGAAATTAAACAGTGCCAGGAAACCCACGACACCGCGCCCATAGACCGCACGGATATCCGCAGCGAGGCTGCACTCAGAATCAGCATTTATAAGGAATTTGCCCCGGAGGATATGTCGGTGGAGCAGATTACCGAGGTTATCCGTTCTGTGCTGGCTGAACTTGGGATTGAAAAACCTGCCCCGGAGGATAAAGGAAAGATTATGAAAGTGCTGATGCCCAGGGTCAAGGGCAAAGCCGACGGAAAACTGGTCAATGAAACCCTGGCCAAGATGTTCTGACTTCCTTGAAGAAGTGGCAATAACATAACTCCAGAAAGGAAGAGCAATGAAAAAACGATATCTTATCATGACGGCCGCCGTGTTCGCCTCAGCACTTTTGCAGGCATTTACCATGAACGCATTTCTGGAACCTGTGGGACTGCTTCCCAGTGGCTTTACCGGAATTGCTTCCCTGCTTTCAAAAATTTTAGGCAGTGCAGGGATTCATTTTTCGACGTCCCTGGGCATGGTGCTTCTCAATATTCCTGTAGCCATCTTCTGCTATCAGCATATCGGAAAAAAATTTGTGCTTTTTTCCATGCTGCAGGTATTATTATCCAGTATTTTTTTGCAGATCATTAAGTTTGATCCTTTGTTCAATGATGTTCTGCTGAATATCTGTTTTGGCGGCTTCATCTATGGACTGGCAATCTCCATCGCCTTAAAGGGCAATGCCTCCACCGCAGGGATGGATTTTATCGCCTTATATGTATCCAACCGCATCGGAAAATCCATCTGGCAGTATGTCTTTGTTTTCAACTGCTGCCTGCTCTGCATCTTCGGTGCCCTGTTTGGATGGGAACATGCGGGATATTCGATTTTATTCCAGTTTATCTCCACCCGAACCATCGACAGCTTCTATCATCGGTTTAAGCGTGTAACCTTACAGATTACCACCCAAAAGCCAGATAAGGTTATCAAAGAATTTATCCGAATCAGCCGACATGGGATGTCCGTGGTTGACGGACACGGCGGCTACAGCGGCCAGCCCATGAGCCTTCTGCACACGGTCGTTTCCACTTACGAAGTGCAGGATATTCTGTTTCATTTAAAAGAAGTCGATCCAAAGATTATCGTCAATGTCCTGCCCACGGAAACCTTTGTGGGGACATTTTACCAGAAACCGCTGGATTAAAAAACACCATTTATGCAGCCGCAGTTTTAACGACAGCAGGTAAAAATCCATATAAAAAACACGAAGTAATCCATACAAAAAAACAGGAAATAATCTATACAAAAAACGGGAAGTAATCCATACAAAAAAGCCGGGAAGTTACAGCGAAGCTTCCCGGCTTTCCTGTGAAAAAAGCCAATCTAAAAGTCATTCTTTTTATTCATGCTGTCCAAGGTTTCCGGCAAGCAAAAAGCCTATTCGCAGAAAACATACTTCTCCAGCCGGGAAAACGCTTCTTCAACCCTCGACAAGGGCAGGGCCAGATTCAAACGCACATGGCATGGGCCGCCAAAATCGCGTCCGTCCTGCCACACTACCCCCACATCGTACCCCGCCTTCTGCAGCTGATCGATGGTTTTTCCATGCTCGGCACACCATTTTGTGCAGTCTAAAAACAGCATATACGTTCCCTGCGGGCAGGAAAATTCCACGCCTGGAAAATGATTTCTTATATAGTCTGTAGCAAAGTTTATATTCGCGGTAATGGTCTGGCGCAGCTCCTCCAGCCAGGCATGGCCCTCCGGCTTGTAGGCTCCAATCAGGGCGTGCATGGACAGCACATTCATATCATTGTAGTGGGAAAGCGAACACTCTTTTTTCATCCGATCCCGAAGCCACGGATTATAAATAATATGATAAGAACCTACCAGTCCGGCAAGGTTAAACGTCTTGGAAGGGGCATAGACAGCTATCGTTCGCTTTTTAGCATCTTCGCTGATCGACTGCGTCGGAATATGCTGATAGCCACACAAAATCAAATCCGACCAGATCTCATCCGAAATCACATACACATCATGTTTTCGGAACAATTCCATCGCCTTTTCCAGTTCCCATTTTTCCCACACCCGGCCGCAGGGATTGTGCGGAGAACAAAATATCGTAGTGTGGATCTGGTTTTCCACGATTTTTTTCTCCATATCTTCATAATCCATGCGCATAATGCCCTGTTCGTCCTTCACCAGGGGGGAATGTATAATCGCATATCCGTTATTTTTCAGACTCATGGTAAAGCCAATGTAGATCGGGGAATGAAGCAGTACACGGTCGCCCTTAGAACACAATACATTCAGTGCGCTGACAACGCCCCCCAGAACTCCGTTTTGATAACCGATGCACTCCCGGGTTAAATCCCCGACCCCATTGCGGGTCTTATGCCAGCGGATAATGGAATCAAAGTATTCATCTGTTGGGGCAAAATAACCAAACGCCGGATGCTCGACCCGCCGGATAATCGACTCCGTGATCGTAGGTACTGTGGGAAAGTTCATATCCGCCACCCACATGGGAATCGGATCAAATCCCTCCTTGGGTGCCGGCATGGACATCGGTCCGGTTCTGCCAATGGCGTCCACCGCCGAAGCATCTTTTCCCCTGCGATCCATAATCGTTGTAAAATCGTACTTCATAAAACATCTCCTTCCTTCATCGTTCGCTTAATCCTTTTTTCATTACTGTTCACATGTTCACAGCAACAGGCAAAATAGAAATGCAAAATATTCTCTAAAGCGAAACAAAGCTTCTGCTATTCATCCTCTTCCCCGGCAAACGGCCCGGTCAGTTCCCCATAGGAAAAGTATTCACTTGGTTTATGGCTGATTGTAAAATCCACCCAGTATTCCAGCCAGTCCAAAAAAGAAAACGGCTTTCCGGTTTCCCTGTTTCGTATGGGAGCTATGCCAAAATCATTCGCGAGATCATAAAACCAGACGGTTCCATAAGTCGCTTCATCCTGTGCACTGACCACAAGAACGCTGTCCATCCCGCAGCCCTCCGTGCACAGAGGAATAAAGCCGCCCATTATCTCCTCGTCATCCTCATCTTCGCTAAAATAAGCTTCCTCTTCCTCCTCGCTCATGGCAAAAATCAGCAGCGGCTTATCCAAAGTATAGGGAAATGGCTTGCTCACATCCATGCCTTCATCATTCAGCATTTCTTTTAATTCTTTTCCCAAAAGACTGCAAAGCCCGTAAAACGGCTGCGTCCCGCCTCCTGCCTTCGTCGTAATAAAGCGCCGGTAATCCTCGGGAAGGCGAACCTTATACTTTTTCTCCCAGTTTGCAACCTGCGCTTCTGAAAACGGCTTCTTCCACTCCGGCGGCCACTTACCGCAGGAAAACTCCAGTTCCTCCGGCAGTTCTTCCATCTTCTTCCATATCCGTTCAATCCTGGCATCTAATGCATCTGTAATTTGCTGGTTCATCTTATCCTCCTTTTCAGCCATTATATATCCTTTCCAATTGGCTACACACTTCTTCTTGAACTCAACAGAACAAACATTTTGTTTTTTAATTATACGTTGTTCATATTATTCCGTCAAGAAATGAATATAAATTTTCAGAGAATTTATCCCTATCTAAAGATACTGTCATAACTTCTTCTGTCTGTCCCAGCCATCATTCATCTTCTATTCAAAAATTCCTTAAAACACAAATGCAGGGTGAGCCGCAACTCCTCCCTGCAATTCCTGCCCTATCTCTAATCATGTTTTTCCATCATCACCCTGCATTTCTTTTTATTACAGGCAATTCCATAGTTAATGATTTTATGCACACCCTCCTGACGAAAAGAGGCTTCATACCGTTTGGCGGCAATTTGCTTCAGTGCATCCCTGCACTCCTTCTCCTCACTGCCATCCTCCGCATACTTAACTTCAATCACTATTCCTGTATCTGTACCGTCAATGGTAATCAGAATATCGCTGAATCCATCCCCGGATTCCCGGTTAGACCTTACAATCCAGTCCTCCTTATAGCTTAAAATCCCCAGCAAAATTCCGTGATAAAAGTTTTCTCTTATTGCCCTGCGCACAAAGGTATCCTGCACGCTGATCGTTTTTTCCATATATCCGGTAAACAGCCCTTCCACCACATCCGGCTTTCCCTCCGCTAACGCAGTACAGAAAGCAGTAACCATCTCCCCGTCCTTCCCGATATCTTCCTTAAACGATTTCAAAATATGTTCGGTAATAATATTGCGGATTTCCTGATTGGGCACGGCCAGATTATACAGGTTCCCGACAGGCTCGCCCCGCTGTGTCAGATAGCCGGTCATAAAAAGCGTGCTCCAGAGATTGTCCATAGATGTGTACAACTCCTTATACGTAAGTTCCTGACCTATTTCTTTCTGTACGGTTTCCCCATTAACCAGCCGTTCAAGTTCTGCCCTGGTCAGCCTGCCCAGTTTACCCGCACTGTCAATAAAGCGATGGATTACCTCATTGCTGCTGGTATTCAGCCAATAATTCTGCGGCAAAAGCTTCGGATCATCGATATGATCACTGCAGTAATTAATCACATCCCACGGACAATAAACATCGACCTTTCCAAACCGATAACCGTCGTACCATTCCTTAACCGTTTCGTAATCTGCTTCCATCCCATAATAGCGAAGCATTTCCCTTACCTCGTCGTCGGTAAAACCAAAATATTCGTCAAATACCGCTTTCGTTATCGGATATATTTTAAAATGATTAAGCCCTGTAAAAATGCTCTCCTTTGCCACCCGCAGACATCCGGTCAGGACAGCAAATTTCAGGCTGCTGTTCGTCTTTAAGGCATTTTCAAAAAGATTTCGGATAAGAAGAACCATCTCATCATAATATCCGTTCTCATTTGCCTTCGCTAAGGGAACATCATATTCATCAATCAGGATAATCACTTTCTTCCCATAATACCTTTCAAGGATCTCCGAAAGTTCCCGCAGACTGTAGACCAGCGTATCCATTTCCATTCTCCGGTCCAGCAGATCTTCAAGTATTTTCCGGTCAATGCAGTCAAGCTTTTCACCGTCCAAAAGCACCCACAGCCTTCTTGCCTCCGCATTGATAATCCTGATCAAAAATCTGAAGGCGTCCTGAAAATTTGCGGCATTCACCCCTTTTAAGCTTATGGAAATCACCGGGAACTGCCCCATATATTCCTCACACAGTTTGGTATCCTGCGTTATCTTAAGCCCGTCAAAAAGTCCCGGATCACTGCCAATCGAAAAAAAAGACTTTAGCATACTCATATGCAGTGATTTTCCAAAACGACGCGGACGTGTAAATAAATTAACTTCTCCCCACTGTTTTAATAACTCTTCAATCAGTCCTGTCTTATCCACATAATAAAAGCCGTTCCTGCGGATTTTCTCAAACTCTTCAATGCCCACCGGAAGTTTCATCCATTCTGCCATATACCCACCTCTTTCTCTTCTTTATTTCATTATTCATACAGCAATGTTATTTTCTCCATTCTAACATTTCCACAGCTTTTACACAAGGTGTATCGGCTGGCTCTCCTAAAATGCCTCTCCAAAAATGTTACTGTTCAGAAAGAAAAACAGGGCGAATCTACTCGCCCTGATACATGTATTTAACGTTCTGCATCCTCTCTGTCGTATGCCGCAATATCCAATTCTCTTATATACCCGTTAGAAAATACTATCCTAGCCAAGGAATCGGACTACATTCAAAGCCGTCTATTTAAAAATTCCTTAAAACACAAATGCAGGGGGAGCCGCAACTCCTCCCTGCAATTCTCTCTCGTTATTTCTTATTCATCCCCCATAAAAACCATTATTTACTTCACCTTCAGCGCCCGCATCGAATTTAAAATCGCAATCACAGAAACGCCCACATCGGCAAATACAGCTTCCCACATATTTGCCGCGCCAAAAGCACCGAGCACCAGAACCAGCGCCTTGACCCCCAGGGCAAAGACAATATTCTGTTTAACAATCCTTAAGGTCTTTCGCGAAATCTTCACCACGGCGGCAATCTTTCGCACATCGTCATCCATCAGCACCACATCCGCTGCCTCAATCGCCGCGTCGCTTCCCATACTTCCCATGGCAATGCCGATATCCGCCCGTGTCAGCACCGGTGCATCGTTAATCCCGTCGCCCACAAATGCCAGGCGTTCCTTTGCCGGCTGCTTTGCCAAAAGTTCCTCCACGCGCCCGACCTTATCGCCCGGCAGAAGTTCCGCATGAACTTCATCCAGTCCCAGTTCATCCGCCACAGCCTGGGCAGCTTCCTTTCGGTCGCCGGTAAGCATTACGCAGCGCTTTACGCCCACCTGCTTCATTTCCCGGACAGCTTCCTCTGCTCCGTCCTTTATGCTGTCGGCAATCACGATACTGCCCAAAAATCTGCCGTCACATGCCACATAAACCACCGTGCCGCTGCTCTTTACTTCAGCAAAAGAAGCAACCTCCATCCTCTTCATCAGCTTCCCGTTGCCCACCAAAACTTCCCGGCCTTCAATCACCGCCTGAATACCGTGTCCGGCGATTTCCTCTGCCTTTTCAATCCTTGCCACATCCACCGGCTCTCCATAGGCGGCCTTAATCGAGTTAGAAATCGGATGGTTGGAATAACCTTCGCCGTAAGCCGCCAGGTGCAGAATTTCTCTGCCAAGTTCAGCCTGCGTTTCTTCCTGCCCTCCCTGCAAAGTTCCATTCCCGGCACCTTCACTGCCCTTCCCCACGGGAGTTTCATCTCCGGCACCTTCACTGCCCTTCCCCGCGGGAATAACCTCCTGTACCTTAAACTCCCCCTTCGTCAATGTCCCCGTCTTATCAAAAACAATGGTCGTCATCTCTGCCACGGCTTCCAGATAGTTGCTTCCCTTTACCAAAACCCCCAGCTTGGAAGCTGCGCCGATTCCCCCGAAAAATCCTAAAGGAACCGAAATCACCAGTGCACACGGGCAGGAAATCACCAGGAAAATACAGGCTCGCTGTATCCATTCTCCCCAGTTTCCTCCGGTAAGCAGAGGGGGAAGCACCGCCAAAACCGCCGCCCCTATCGTTACTACCGGCGTATAATACCGGGCAAAACGGGTGATAAAATTCTCTACCTTTGCCTTCTTGCTCCCTGCATTTTCCACCAGTTCCAGAATCTTCGCCACCGTGGAATCCTCGAATGCCTTTGTCACCTGCACCTTTAAAGTTCCGCTGCCGTTCACACACCCGCTGATAATTTCATCGCCGACACCAGCCCTTCGCGGTACGGATTCTCCGGTCAGTGCCGCCGTATCAATCATGGATTCTCCTTCCACGATTTTCCCGTCTAGCGGAATCCTCTCCCCGGCCTTAATCACAATCACCATTCCCGGCTCCACATCGTCCGGGTCTGCCTGAATTAGCTGCCCGTCCTCTTCAATATTGGCATACTCCGGGCAAATATCCATCATATCGCTGATCGACTGGCGCGAACGGCTGACCGCGACATTCTGGAACAGTTCGCCCACCTGGTAAAACAGCATCACCGCCAATGCCTCCGAATACTCCCCCACACCAAACGCACCGAAGGTAGCAATCATCATCAGGAAATTTTCATCAAACACCTGTCCGTTGCGGATATTTCTGGCGGCCTTTCCGATAATATCATATCCAATCACCAGATAAGGAACCAGATATACAAAAAATCCGGCAGGAAACTGTGTCAGCCAGGGAAACTTCCCGCTGCGCCCGGCAATTGTCAATCCCACAAATAATACCAAAGTCACGCAAATCCGCACCAACATCTTTTTCTGCTTATCCGTCATAACTCTACTCTCCAAATCTGCTTCATTCTTCATCAGGCCGCCCTGTCTGCTTTAGCGTAAACACAGCAGAACATGTCTTAAATTCATTCACGCCATCAACACGCTGCCCTGTCTTTCATCCGTAACTCCGTCATAGCCTTCCAGCCATCACTACATCAAAATCTTACAATCCGGCTCCACCTTGGCACATGCCGCAGCAACCTGCTTCATAATCGCGTCGAACTGATCGTCCTCTGCGTCAATCGTCATCTTCTGCATCATAAAACTTACGCTGGCATCGTGCACACCGGGGATTTTCTTAATCGCATCCTCCATCTTCGCCGCACAGTTAGCACAATCCAAATCCTGTAACTTAAATTTCTTCTTCATTTTCCTTATCCTCTCTTTCCTGGTTTTTTGTCCTTTCCCTTTCTTACTTTTTAAACTCCTCTTCTCCAGCCTTTCCCAGACTCCCTGAATCATTCGTCGATATGTTCCCGTCCCTGGGCAATAATCGTCCGAACATGATCATCCGCCAGCGAATAAAACACCTGCTTGCCCTCCCTGCGGTTCTTCACCAGCTTCGACTGCTTTAAAATCCTTAACTGGTGCGATATCGCCGACTGGGTCATATTTAAGGTCTGGGCAATATCACAGACACAAAGTTCTGCCTCAAATAATACATACAAAATCCTGATTCTTGTAGAATCCCCGAACACCTTAAATAACTCTGCCAGATCATACAGCTTATCTTCATCCGGCATCTTTTCATGCACAGCCTTTACCAGTTCCTCATGAACCACCACTGTATCACAGCACTCCACATCACGAATCGCCAAGGCAGCACCTCCCTTTCCTGACTTTTTTCTTCAACCATTTTATATACGTTTGTTGGCAGGCTTACACCTTTTCACGCTTTATCATATGAATAATTGTTCATGTGTTTAAGATAGCATAATCTTTATTTGCTGTCAAGAGTCTTTTAAAGAATCTACTTACAAAAATTTCCTTCTGCTTGAATTAACTTATCTGGATGAACTTATTTGGATAAATATTAGATTTTTTTCGATAAAGTTCAGGAACACGCCGCCACTATGGGGGAAAGCATGAACTCTTTCGTTGTCCGGGCGGCTCTGCAAGGTTACATTTCAAACCGAACCTTTAAAAGACGAAATTCGTTGTTTAGCGGCTCTACCTTGTTTATGTAACGTCTGATAAAAAGCAAGACGGCAGCAGGATAGCGCACTTTTACGCTTTCCCCATTTGTGGGGATTCCCTTATTCCCTGCTGCCAGTCTGTTTTCTATACCTATGTTCTGTAAAATACGCATAATTTATACGCAAAAACTATTGATATACGCATAAAAAAGGCGTATAATACATAATCCCGTTTTCGACACTTGTAGAATAAAAAGAGGCGAAAAACCTTGTATTTATGCGGATTTTAGCCTTTTTTGCGTTTTTAAAGATGTTGTATGGAAATCCTATCCTGAAATTTTTTTAATTTTTTTATTTAATTCTTTGGGCTGATAGTATTTCTTATCTAATCCCAAGTCAAATACAGCATTCAGAGCCGTACAGGTTTGCGAACAGGTATAAGTTGACATATAACAAAGATCTTCGATATTCGCCACATTCATGTTTTTGAGTGTTTCGATGATGTTTTCCACGGTAAAGTGGGTTCCATATAAGTCAAGTTTTTTCTCCAATAAACGAAAGATAAGTAAAGCTGTATAGCAGATCATAAAATGTGCGATAATTCGTTCTTTGTTGTGGTGATAAACAGGGTGTGCACAGAAGTTGGTTTTCATTTTTCGGAACACGAAAAACTCCAAGCGAATCAACAGACTAAAGTCCATAAAAATAACGGCCTGATGAACAGGCCGTTGCTGGTTATTCAAAGTATGTCATAGGGAAAATCTGTGAAATCTCCGTTTGGTTCATCCTCCTCGAACCGGGCTGGCGAAAAGCGCATTTCATATTGTTCCTTTGCGAGCGCCCGAATGTCCGGGCGTTTATCGTGCATCTTCTTTTTCAGCCAGGAAATCTGCTCCTTTGAAAGCCGCCAGGGGAGATTCAACAGGCGGTTCATTGCCGCCATTTCAGATTTCTTTTCCGGCGGCAGGGAGGCGCAGTTTTTGCAGATATGCGCCGCATGGCCTTTACCCGAAAACTTTTCATTTGCTTTATACTCGCCGCAGATTTTGCAGTAATTCCCGCGCTTTTTCATTCCGCTTCACCGTTCTCTGTCAAAGCATACAAGCGGTGAACTGCCCCCATAACGGTGTTCCATTCCAGATCAGCCGCATAGGAAAATTTCCTGCGGTAAGCGGACCAAAGCGCCTGCATCGCATGGCTGTTTTCTACTTCGGAAAACACTTCCTTCGCTTCTTTCAAACGCCTCTCGGTCCCGCGCTTGCGGGCGGTAGCAAGGAGCGCGTGGCGGAGAATATCGGAATCCAGCGATCTTCCATGAAGCTGTTCCAGAATGTAGAGGTCATAAAAATCCCTCATACGGGTGTTTGTTATGGTCCGGGCAATCATTGTTTCCAGCTTTTCCGCAAGTACGGTTTCCAGATTGTACGCCCAAAT
>ERZ808037.900-NODE-900-length-23120-cov-5.705334_pt1 | contig 23120 bp, 20 predicted proteins | sample MGYA00380190_ERZ808037 | MGnify/ENA primary metagenome ERZ808037 (study PRJEB31490, sample SAMN06133399) | mouse gut metagenome | isolation source: J9 | host: mice | place: China: Chengdu | collected 2015-05 ... | reverse complement strand
GCAGTATATTTATGACAATATCATGTACGCTGAATTAAATACCAAGAGCGATTATTGTCAGGCATGTGACTACCACGGGGAGATCGACATAGTGGAAGATACGGACGGGAAACTCGTCTGGAAGTGTCCGAACTGCGGCAACACCGACCAGAATAAGATGAATGTGGCGAGACGTACCTGCGGCTATATCGGGACGCAGTTCTGGAATCAGGGACGCACGCAGGAGATTAAGGAGAGGGTGCTGCACTTATAACAAACCGGGCGCCGGCGTGCCCGATTCAGAGAATGCTTTGTGGTTTCGGATGTTTGAGGTGTGACATGTACTATTCTGTGATAAAAAAATGTGACATTGCGGATGGGCCGGGGGTGCGGGTGACGCTCTTTGTGAGCGGCTGTACGCACCACTGTGAGGGCTGTTTTAACCCGGAGACATGGGACTTTCAGTACGGAGAGCTCTTTACGGGGGAGACGGAAGCGGAGATCATGGAGGCGCTTTCGCCGGACTATATCACGGGACTTACGCTGCTTGGCGGGGAACCGCTTGAATACGCAAACTGGACGGCGCTCCTTCCTTTTTTGCGGGAGATGAGAGCGCGTTTTCCGCATAAGAATGTATGGTGCTATACAGGGTATCTCTTTGACAGGGATATTTTGGATGATTTCTGCGAAAAATGGGTGGATATGAAGGCGTTTCTGAGTTGCCTTGATGTGATCGTGGACGGGGAGTTCATACAGGCGCAGAAAAACATCAGCCTGCGCTTCCGGGGATCCGAAAACCAGCGGATTATTGATGTACAGGCGTCTTTGCGGCAGGGGAAGACCGTGTTGTGGGAGGACGGGGAAAGCAGATAAGAAAGTAATATAGAAAACAGGGCGGCAGAGGGGATCCTCTGCCCTTTTTGCGGGATTTGCGATTGGTGAAATAAACAGGATTATGGGAGGGGTACGGCGGTGCAGGAGAGCAGATTGTTTAAAATTGTGTATTATTTACTGGACAAAGGACAGGCTACCGCCCCGGAGCTGGCGGCGCGTTTTGAGGTGTCGGTCAGGACGATCTACAGGGATATTGACGCCCTGAGCAGCGCGGGTATTCCCGTTTATGCGGAGGCAGGCCGAAAAGGGGGCATTCGTCTGCTGGAAGATTTCGTTCTGGATCAGGCCGTGCTGTCCGAGGGAGAAAAGCAGGAGATCCTCGCGGCCTTGCAGAGCGTCAATATTACCCGGAATATCAGTGAAAGCCAGACCTTGCAGAAACTTTCCGCCATGTTTCAGCTTCCCTCTGAGAACTGGCTCGAGGTGGATTTTTCCAGATGGGGCAATCAGGGGTACGACAAGGAAAAGTTCGGACTGTTAAAGACGGCGGTCATTCACCGCAGACATGTCAGAATCTGTTATGCCGGATCCGACGGGACTGTGCGGGAAAGAACCGTGCAGCCGTATAAACTGATTTACCGGTCTAAGGCGTGGTATTTGAGAGCATTCTGCACGAAAAAGCAGGATATGCGTACGTTTAAGCTGAACCGCATTTTGGAGCTGACGCTTCTGGAAGAGCATTTTTTGCGCCGCAGTTTCCCGGAAACGCCGGACGTGGGAGAGACGGATGATCCGATGATTATGCTGCGCTTTCCGAAAGAGATGGCATACCGGGTTTACGACGAATTTGACACGGACCAGATCGAAAGGCAGGAGAACGGGGATCTGATTGCCTGCGCCAGAATGCCGGAGAGCGCGTGGCTGACCGGGTTTCTTTTGTCGTTTGGCACGCAGGTGGAGATTCTGTCGCCTGCGTACCTGAGAGAACGTATAGCGGAACAAGCCAGAAAAATTTACGAGAAAAATAAAACCTGACATAAGATGTCAATATTATGTCGGTATAATGAAAGACATAAAGGCCGCTGTTCAATTTTGCAGACAATATGCGGAGCAGAAAAGACGGGCATTTGGCGAATGATATAATTTAAACGATGATCAGCAGAGTGGACACAGGGAGGAAAATAACATGGCAAGACCGGCGACAAAAGCAGATTTATTGACTGCAGCAACAGAAAACTATAGGAAACTGAATGAGATGATTGCGGGACTGACGGAAGAAGAGCTGGGTACGCCTTTTGATTTTTCGGGCAGCGCGAAGAAAGAGGAGCACTGGAAACGGGATAAAAATCTGCGGGACGTTCTGGTGCATCTCTATGAGTGGCATCAGCTTTTGCTGACATGGGTAAATGCCAACCGGAGGGGCGACAACTGGCCGTTTATTCCGAAACCCTATAATTGGAAGACATACGGTGACATGAATGTGGTGCTCTGGAAAAAGCATCAGGAAACGACACTCGACGAGGCGAAGAGCATGTTTGCGGAGTCTCATGTCGAAGTGATGGCGTTAGCGGAGAGTTTTTCCAACGAGGAACTGTTTTCTAAAGGCGTTTTTCCGTGGGTGGGCATAAGCACGCTTGGCTCCTATTTCGTCAGCAACACCTCAAGCCACTATGACTGGGCCATGAAGAAACTGAAAGCGCATAAGAAAAACTGTGCCGGAAAGTGAGGGCGGGCGGATGCACTTTGTGAGGGCGAAGGGGATCTTATCCTCCCATAACGGGATGAATCTGTACCGGGGCTGCTCCCACGGGTGCATTTACTGCGATTCCAGAAGCAGATGCTACCATATGGAGCACGCTTTTGAGGATATCGAGGTCAAGGAGAATGCCATAGAATTGTTGGAATATGCCCTGAAACATAAGCGGCATAAGTGCATGATCGGCACGGGCTCCATGACGGATCCCTATATCCCGCTGGAAATGGATCTTGGCTATGTCAGAAGGGCACTGACATTGATTGATGCCTATGGGTTCGGATTTACGGTGATTACAAAGTCGGACCGCATCTTGCGGGATCTGGATCTGCTTCAAAAGATAAACGAAAAGACGAAGTGTGTGGTGCAGATGACCCTGACGACCTGTGATGAGGCGCTGTGCAGAAAAATCGAGCCAAATGTAAGTACGACGGGAGAACGGTTTGCGGCGCTTAAGAAGTTTCGGGACGCGGGCATTCCCACGGTCGTATGGCTGACGCCGATTCTGCCCTTTATCAACGATACGAAGGAGAACCTTTCCGGTATTCTGGAGATGTGCGCGGAGGCGGGCGTTTACGGAGTGATTCACTTTGGTACGGGAATGACGCTGCGGGAAGGGAACCGGGAATATTTTTACAAGCAGCTTGACCGTCGGTTTCCCGGATTAAAAGAAAAGTATATACGAACTTACGGGAACCGGTATGAGATCGAAAGCCCGGACAGCGGCCGGTTGACGAAACTGTTTCACCAGAAATGTGCGGAGAGTGGAATGGTTCACGATAATGAGGAATTATTCCGATATCTGCAGACCTTTGAGGAGAAGGGAGCGGGCAGGCAGATGAGTCTCTGGGATATGTAAATTCTTTGCTGACGGGGTGTTTTTTTGAGTAGTAATATAACGGCAGGGGCGCACCCTGGTCGTTTATTTTGGTTTGTGTTGTAGTCCTTTGATCACGGACATCACGGTATCGAGTTGTAATTCGTCTAAATGTTTTATTTCCTCTGAAATCTGACTGATCTTTCCCGGCGCCGGATTTTTTTCGTCAAAAAATTCCTGAGGCGTGATCTGAAAGTATTCACAGATATAGAAAAAAACCTGCATGGAAGGAAAGGCAAGTCTGTTTTCGATGCGGTTAATATAACTTTCATTCTGTCCCAGAGCCAGACTCATTTCTCTGGCAGATACATTTTTCTGATTCCTTAAGGAAGTCAGTCTTTCAAAAAAAAATTCCTCAAACATCATACCATCCCTCCTTATCTGTAAAATTATATAGTACAAAGTGTCTCCAAATAGCGCATATAAAATCCTATAAATATTGACATAGGATATACAATATCGTAGAATGTGATTATGCATAATGTGAACGGGAAATATAGGAAGACGATTACAGCAGGATGAGGAAGTAGGGGCAGACAGGGGCATGTTTGACCATAAGGGGCTATGAAAGAAACATTGATTTTATGGATAAAAGAATTGGGTCTGGTTTGCGTCTGTGCGATATTGGGTGTCGCAGCGCTTGCGCTCACTTATTTCATTCCCAGAGATCGAATGAAGGAAAATGTGTGGGCGTCAGCGATTGCGATGCATAAGGAGGGGTTGGGTTCCCATATCTGGCAGGATATCGAAGAGACAATGCTTGATACCTATACGGATGGACTGATCATCAACGTGTCTTACACAGAGACGAAAGATGGTGTCAGGGACATTCTTCTTGGCACGCATGTGGAGGTGGACGGAAAAAATCCGATGGAATCCCTCTACGAAGTGGCCGCCCTTTCCAATGACAATTATACGGTAAAGAACTACGGAAGATACTGGCACGGATATCAGGTGTTGATGCGGCCGCTTTTATGTTTTTTCACCTATTCGGATATCCGGCAGATCAATATGATTTTGCAGCTTGCGCTTGTCTTTGGTTTTGTGGCCGGCCTTGCGGAGACGAGGGAGAAAGTGTTTATCGTTCCCTTCTTTGGGATGTATGTTTTCCTTTCTCCTGTCAGTCTGTGCAGTTCCCTGCAGTATTCTCCGTGTTTTTATATTACTATGCTGGTGCTGTACGCTTTATTGACAGGGAGAAAAAAATTAACCGACAGGGGGAGAAATTATTTGTTTCTTCTGACGGGCGTATGGACTGCCTATTTTGATTTTCTCACATATCCGCTTATCACTTTGGGCGTGCCGCTTATTTTCTGTCTGGCTCTGGATGGGAGCCGTCTGCCGGAAAATCAGAGGAGGGGCTGGAAAAATCTTTTCTTACATACGCTGTCATGGGGAACCGGGTATGTGGGAATGTGGTCTTCAAAGTGGGTGATTGCTTCGATTTTAACCGGGGAAAATATCATATATGATGCCTTTGACGCGATTGCCTGCCGCAGCGGATATTTTACCGAAAAGCATACCTACTATGATACGTTAAAATTGAATCTCGATGTTTGCAATACGAAGGTGATCCTGCCGGCAGTGATCTGTGCGGCGGTTTGTATTGTCATATTCAGGATCGTAAATCATATAGCGATCAATCGAAAACTGTTTCCGGTTGTCAAAACGGTACTGGCTGTGTCTCTGTATCCGTTTTTCTGGTATTTATTTACCAAAGATCATTCCAGTTGCCATTCCTACTTTACATGGAGGGAGCTGGGAATCAGCGTGTTTGGAATTATGACGGCCGGAGTAATCAGAATCAGGGAATTTGCGGAAAAGAATGTCGGATGAAGGAAAGCGGGCAGGCAGATGAGTCTCTGGGATTTATGAGAGGCTGTCACGGAAACCATGTGGAAAACGATCAGGGGCAGGCTGTAATGGCCGGCCCCTTCTTTTGGCTCATATAAGCTAATATCTCTTCTTGTAGTAGTGTTCCGCGCTCTGAATCAGTTTATAAAACACCATGGCAATGATACAGAGAATGATAATGGAAGTAATGACCATATTGAGCTGGAATACCTGCGAGCCGTAGATGATCAGATAGCCGAGGCCCCGTCTCGCGGCCAGAAATTCGCCGATGATAACGCCCACAAGGGAAAGGCCGATGTTGACTTTCATGCTGCTCAGGATCAGAGGTACGGAGCTTGGCAGAATTACCTTGACAAGGGCGTCTCTCCGACTGCCGCCCAACGTGTAGATCAGCTTGCACATTTCCGGGTCGACCTGACAGAAACCGGTGTAGAGGCTGATGATGGAGCCGAAGACCGCTACGGACAGACCCGCTACGATGATCGTATTGGTACCGGTTCCCAGCCAGACAATGAGAAGCGGGGCAAGGGCGGATTTTGGCAGGGCGTTCAGAACGACGAGGTATGGTTCCAGAATTTCGGAGAGGCTGTTCCGATACCAGAGCAGGGTGGCGGCCAGAAGACTTAAGACCGTGACCAGAAAGAAACTTGCGATAGTCTCAAACAGGGTGACGCCGGTATGGGAAAAGAAGGAATGATCCGCAATCATTTGTCCGAGATATTTTAAAATGCCGGAGGGACTGCTGAAAAAGAAACTGTCTATCCAGCCGTTTGCGGCGGCTGTCTCCCACAATCCCAAAAAGAGAAGGAGAATAAACAATCTTGCGAGCGTGATACGGTGGTGGTGTCTGTGGTGGGCACGCAGGAAGTTTTCCTGCTGTGCGGAGACGGGCGGCGGCGCCTTATGCGGTTGTCTTGTCATCGGTTAATACCTCCCATAATTGATTAAAGTATGTCTGATAGGCGGCAGTGCCGCGGACAGCCAGAGGGTCTTCCCGGCTGATTTCATAGCGGATTGTCATTTCGCGTTTTATTCCGGCGGGACGTCTGGAGAGAACGACCACCCGGTCGGCCAGTGTGATGGCTTCGGAGAGATCGTGGGTGATTAGCAGGGCTGTCTTTCCGGTGCTGCGTATAATATTGGCAATGTCGGCGGAGACGGAAAGTCTTGTCTGGAAATCAAGAGCGCTGAAAGGCTCATCCAGAAGGAGGAGATCGGGATGGACGGCCATGGTGCGGATCAGGGCGGCCCGCTGGCGCATGCCGCCGGAAAGCTCGGATGGTTTTTTATCCTTAAATCCGTAAAGGCCGTAATCTTCCAGTAGTTTCAGGATATAGTCCGTATTTTCTTTTGTGAGATTGTGGGTGAGTTCCAGTCCCAGAATGACATTCTGGTAGACCGTGCGCCATTCAAAGAGATGATCCCTTTGCAGCATATAGCCTATTTTTAAGGCGGAGTCCGCACAGTAGTCTTTGGCGGAAAGTCCTCTGTAGAGCACTTCGCCCTCCTCCGGGGCGAGCAGTCTGGCAATGATGGACAAAAGAGTGGATTTGCCGCAGCCGCTCGGGCCTACGACAGCGACGAAGCTTCCCTCGGAAATCTCCAGATTGATGTGCGAAAGCGCGGGGGTTTCTCCCTTTAGATTGTGATAGGAGTAGGAAACATCCCGCAGAGAAAGTATTGGCTGCATAGAAAATGCCTCCTTATGTAGTTAACGGCATCCTGTTTTTTGCAAACCGAAAGCGGATGGGTCGTTTACTACGAATATAACATTATTTTATGACAGGTAAGAAAATATGTGTTTTGATTGAAAACAAATCCAGTTTATGGTATCATCAAATTTAGATTTAATTATAATGGAGGTTTTAGACATGGCGCAATTGTGGGGCGGACGTTTCACGAAGGAGACGGACCAGCTTGTATATAACTTTAACGCGTCGATCTCCTTTGACCAGAAGTTCTTTAAGCAGGATATTGAGGGCAGTATTGTACATACGATCATGCTTGCCAAGCAGGGGATTCTGACAAAAGAGGAGAAGGACGAAATTTTAAAAGGGCTTACCGGAATCAGACAGGACGTGGAGGACGGAAAGCTTGCGATCACGGAGGAGTACGAGGATATTCACAGTTTCGTGGAGGCCAGTCTGATCGGAAGGATCGGCGATGTGGGGAAAAAGCTTCACACGGGCAGGAGCCGGAACGATCAGGTGGCGCTCGATATGAGGCTGTATACAAGGCTTGAAGTGCTGAATACAGATACCTTATTGAAGGAACTTTTGCAGACGCTTCTGACAATTATGGAAGAGCACACGCAGACTTATATGCCGGGATTTACCCATCTGCAAAAGGCGCAGCCGGTGACGCTTGCGCACCATATCGGCGCATATTTTGAGATGTTTAAAAGGGACAGATCAAGACTTAAGGATATTTTTTACCGGATGAATTACTGCCCGCTGGGAGCGGGGGCGCTGGCGGGGACGACATATCCGCTGGACAGAGCCTATACGGCGTCGCTGCTCGGTTTCGAGGGGCCGACGTTAAACAGTATGGATTCGGTTTCCGACAGGGATTATGTGATTGAATTTTTATCGGCGCTCTCCACGATTATGATGCATCTGAGTCGTTTTTGTGAGGAGATTATCATATGGAATTCCAATGAATACCGCTTTGTGGAGATTGACGACGCTTACTCTACGGGAAGCAGCATTATGCCCCAGAAGAAAAATCCGGACATTGCGGAGCTTGTGCGGGGCAAGACAGGGCGGGTCTACGGGGCGCTGATTTCGATTCTGACGACCATGAAGGGCATTCCCCTTGCCTATAATAAGGATATGCAGGAAGACAAGGAGCTGACCTTCGATGCCATCGATACGGTGAAGGGGTGCCTGGCGTTATTTGAAGGCATGATCCGCACCATGAAGTTCAATGAGGACGTGATGGAAAAGAGCGCGGCTTTGGGGTTTACCAACGCCACGGACGCGGCGGATTATCTGGTGGGAAAAGGCGTTCCTTTCCGGGATGCGCACAGTGTCATAGGCAGACTGGTGCTTTACTGTATTGAGAAACAATGCAGCATTGACGAGCTTTCCATAGAAGAGTTAAAGGAGATCAGTCCGGTATTTGAGGAGGACGTCTATCAGGCGATCAGCCTGAAGACCTGCGTGGAAAAGCGGTTGACCATCGGTGCGCCGGGGCCGGAGGCCATGCGTGAGGTCATACGTGTGCACAGGGAGTATCTGACGAAGGACTGGCAGGACGAGGACGACATGTTTGGCGGGACAATGAATAAGGATAGATAGAAAAATCATACGGGTTAAGGAGGAGTAACTATTATGAGCGAAAAACTGAAAGTAGGAATTTTAGGCGGCACGGGTATGGTAGGGCAGCGCTTCATTGCCCTTTTGGAGAACCATCCCTGGTTTGAGGTGACCACGATTGCGGCCAGTCCCAGGTCTGCGGGCAAGTCTTATGAGGAGGCAGTGGGAGAGAGGTGGAAAATGGATACGCCCATGCCAGAGGCGGTAAAGAAGATTGTGGTGAAGAACGTAAATGAGGTAGCGGAAGTGGCGGCGGAGGTGGACTTCGTATTTTCTGCGGTAGATATGACCAAGGATGAGATCAAAAAGATCGAGGAAGAGTACGCAAAGACCGAGACGCCCGTGGTTTCCAATAACAGTGCGCATCGCTGGACGCCGGACGTGCCCATGGTGGTGCCGGAGATCAATCCGGAGCACTTCGATGTGATCGAGTCGCAGAAAAAGAGACTTGGCACGAAGCGCGGTTTTATCGCCGTAAAGCCGAACTGCTCGATTCAGAGCTATGCGCCGGTTCTCACCGCGTGGAAGGAGTTTGAGCCTTACGAGGTGGTGGCGACTACTTATCAGGCAATTTCCGGCGCGGGCAAGACGTTTAAAGACTGGCCGGAGATGGTGGAGAATGTGATTCCCTATATCGGTGGCGAGGAGGAGAAGAGCGAGAAAGAGCCGCTCCGGATCTGGGGTAAGATCGAGAACGGCGAGATCGTTCCGGCTGCAAGTCCGGTGATTACCTGTCAGTGCATCAGGGTGCCTGTGTTAAACGGTCATACGGCTGCCGTGTTTGTGAAGTTTAGAAAGAAACCGACCAGGGAACAGCTTGTGGAGAAACTGGTGCAGTTTAAGGGGCTGCCGCAGGAACTGGAGCTTCCCAGCGCGCCGAAACAGTTTATTCAGGTGATGGAGGAAGACAACCGTCCGCAGGTGAAGCTGGATGTGGATTATGAGAACGGTATGGGAATCAGTGTGGGACGTATCCGCGAGGACAGCGTTTACGACTGGAAATTTGTAGGTCTTTCCCACAATACCGTGCGCGGTGCGGCCGGGGGAGCCGTACTCTGTGCGGAGACATTGAAAGCGAAAGGATATATTACGAAAAAATAGGGGCGTTTTATAAGGGAACCGTAAACACAGATGATTGAAATGAGGGGAGGGCGCCGTCAGGGGAGAATGGCGCGCGTATACAGTGATAAGCACAGAGATCAATGAGAGGGGCAACGGGAAAGAACAGCTTTTGCAGGAAAATGAAAAACTCCGTCAGGACGAGAAAATGCTTCGTCTGTTGTGTGAGACGTCAAGCAGCGCATTTATTTATTATAACTATCAGGAAGACAGGGTTGAGACGTTAGGAAGCTGGGATCATTTTTTTGATTTTTCCTTTTCCGATATGGCGGATTTGTCGAAGCTTTATGACCGGGTGGAGGAACAGTATGATATTCCGCTCAGAGAAGGATTGTTTATTGAGTCCCGTAAGGGGGACAGAGAGAGTTTTGAGATAAAGATGAAAGAGAGCCGCCTGTGCATCGAGGTGGAGGTAAATGTTGTCTATGATTCCGATGGGAACCCTACGGATAAAATCATCCGGTTTAAGGATGTGACCAAGTTGGCGGCCCAGAAGGATGAACTCACTTACATGGCCTATTACGATATTCTGACCGGACTTTATAACCGGAACTATTTTGTAAGGCTTTTGGGAGAGTTTTTACGCCGTGCGGAAAAGGAAACAAAACGTGTGGCGGTGATGTTTATAGATTTCGACGATTTCCGCAGAGTCAATGACGGCATGGGCATCATTGCGGGAGATGAGCTGGTACAGCTTTTTGGTCAGTATCTTACCGGCCTGATGAGCAGCCATGTGGTGATTTCCCATTTCAGTACGGATATCTACTGTATCGCGATTTATGATCCCTGCGGCGCCAAAAGCGTGGACACGATTTACAGGGTTATCAGGGAGCGGCTGAAAAAACCGTTTAAAATGACGGACGGACAGGAGGTCACCATGACGGTGAGCGTGGGCGTGTCCGAATATCCGGAGGCGGCGTCGGGGACGTTAGAGCTGATCAACTGCGCGGAGATCGTTATGTTTAAGGCGAAGAGCCGTGGGAAAGACAAAATCCAGTATTTTGAGGGCGCGATTCTGGAGGAATTCTTACGGACGGTGACTATCCAGAACAAGCTGAAAGAGGTTGTGTTCGAGCAGAACTTTACCATGTATTTCCAGCCCCAGTATTATGCGGGAAACAGGAAGCTGCGCGGCGTGGAAGCGCTGATCCGCTGGAGAGACAAGAAAGGGGATATGATAAGTCCCGCTGTGTTTATTCCGATTGCGGAAAAGAACGGAACCATTGTGCCAATCGGAAACTGGGTGATAGAAAAGAGTGTGCAGACCTATGCGAAGTGGCGCGATAAATATCATTATCCGCTGATTTTATCCTTAAACGTCTCGGCGGTACAGTGTAAGAAGAATGATTTTACGGACTGTCTGCTTCAGATTCTGGAAAAGTACGATGTTTCTCCGGGTGAGATAGAACTTGAAGTGACGGAAACCATTTTGATAGAAGATTTTGATGATATAAGCGGGCGGCTGGGTGAGTTGAAAAATGCCGGGGTCAGAATTTCACTGGACGATTTCGGCACGGGATTTTCTTCTCTGGCCTATTTGAAGGGACTGCCGATTGATACGCTGAAAATTGACAAGACCTTTGTGGATACGCTTCTTACGGATAAAAATACAAAGATTATAACGGAGTCTATTATTTACATGGTGAAACGTCTGGGATATGAGACGATTGCGGAAGGCGTGGAGACCAGAGAGCAGTTTCAATATCTGAGAGAACTGGAATGTGACATGATTCAGGGATATTATATGGGCAGACCGATGCCGGCGCAGGGTATAGAGGATATACTCGAGAAATTGACAGAGAAGGTAGGATAAGGCAGGCAAAAAACGATGTTACTGGGAAGAACAACAGAACTTGGTTATCTGAATAATTATTATGACCGGGACGGCAGTCAGATTCTGATTGTCTATGGGCAGAAGCATATCGGAAAGACCGCGCTTGTAAAGGAATTTATGAAAGACCGGCCGGGTTACTATTATCTTGCCAGCGCCTGCTCGGAGCGGGAACAGGCTTATCAGTGGGGCAGACAGCTTACCCATGACGGCTATGTGGTAGAAAAGTTTCCGGCCTTTCAGGAGATTTTTGAAAAGATAGCCCGTCGTGTCACCGGGAAAAAGGTGCTGGTGATTGATGAATTTCAGAATATTGTGCGTGCCAGCGACGCCTTTATGAAGGATCTGGTGGCTTTCGTACATAGCCAGTGGAATCGGGACGACGTGATGGTTATACTGGTGAGTTCGTCGATTGGATGGATTGAAAACAGTATGATTACGAGAATCGGGGAGGCGGCTTACGAGCTTTCGGGGCTTCTTAAAATTAAGGAGATGCCCTTTGCGGATCTGGTGGAGCGGTTTCCGAATTTCCGCATTGAAGAGTGCGTGGAGGCCTATGCCATCTTAGGAGGGATTCCCGGTCTGTGGAATCAGTTCGACGACCGGCTTACGATCCAGCAGAACATCTGCCGTAACATTCTCGACTGCAACAGTTTTCTCTTTGAGGAGGGGGAGCGCATTCTCACGGAGCAGCTCAGAGAGCCCGGGGTCTACAATACCATTATGGCTTCCATTGCGGCCGGAAATTATAAATTAAACGATCTGCACCAGCACACAGAGTTTTCCCGTGCGAAGATCAGCGTGTACCTGAAAAACCTGATTGAACTGGAGCTGGTGGAAAAGGTGTTTTCCTATGATACGGCGGGCAAGGAGAACGTGCAGAAGGGAATTTACCGGATCAGTCATCCGTTTGTGGATTTTTATTATACATATATGTATCCCCATCTGAGCGATCTGCAGATGCTTTCGGTGGGAGAATTTTACAACCATTATATTATGCGTGATTTCAGGCGTTATGTGTCCGGTTATTTTAAGCAGGTGTGCAGACAGCATCTGGCAAGGCTTGGCGACCGGCACAGGCTTCCGATCAACTGCGGTACGATTGGCGAGTGGATCGGCAAGGTGGGGACGCTTGATATCATTGCGCAGGATGAGGAAGGGCGCACTCTGATCGGGCTTTGTAACTGGGAGAAGCCCATGACTTACGAGGATTACGAGAATCTGCTGCTCTACGCGAAGAAGGCGAAGATCAGTGCAGATTATATCTATATGTATACGGCGTTCCGGTTTGACGAGAAGCTGAATCTTGAAGCCAAGGTTAAATCAAACCTGAAGCTTGTGCAGATTTCTGATCTGTGATAACCGTTCAGCCAGACCGTAAAGTGACGGCAGGAGATTTATGGGAAAAAGTTTGTTTATTGCGGAGAAGCCCAGCGTGGCGCGGGAATTTGCAAAGGCGTTAAAATATAATATGAAAAACCGCGACGGCTATATGGAGTCCGAGGAGGCGGTTGTGACATGGTGTGTGGGGCATCTCGTAACCATGAGTTATCCGGAAGTCTATGATGAGAAGTATAAGAGGTGGTCATTAGAGACGATTCCCTTTATTCCGACGGAATTTAAGTATGAGGTGATCGACAGTGTGAAGAAGCAGTTCGGCATAGTGAGCGGGCTTTTGAACAGGGAGGATGTGGAAACGATCTACGTCTGCACAGACTCCGGGCGGGAGGGCGAATATATTTACCGCTTGGTGGAACAGCAGGCGGGTGTTTCCGGAAAAGACAGGAAGCGGGTGTGGATCGATTCCCAGACGGAGGAGGAGATTCTGCGGGGCATCAGAGAGGCCAAAGACCTCTCGGCCTATGATAATCTTTCCCACGCGGCATATCTGCGGGCGAAAGAGGATTATCTCATGGGGATCAATTTTTCCCGTGCCCTCACCCTGAAATACAGTTATTCTATTAAAAATTATTTAAATACAGATAAGGCCGTGGTTTCGGTCGGCCGGGTGATGACCTGTGTGCTCGGCATGGTAGTGAACAGAGAACGCGAAATCCGGGAGTTTGTAAAAATTCCCTTTTACCGCATTCTGATGAAAGCGGATATTGCGGGACATGAGTGCTCTCTGGAGTGGAAGGCCGTGGAGGGCTCGAAGTTTTACCAGTCTCCGAAGCTCTATAAGGATAACGGCTTTTTAGAGGAAAAGGACGCGGATGATTTTCTTGCATTCCTGCAGGAGGAGCCGGAGGAGCCGCCGCTGGTGGAAAAGATTGAGCGGAAGAAGGAGACGAAGAATCCGCCGCTTCTCTATAATCTGGCGGAGCTGCAAAACGACTGCTCCAAACTTTTTAAGATCAGTCCGGATGAGACGCTCAGGATCGCCCAGGAGCTTTACGAGAAAAAACTGACCACTTATCCAAGAACGGACGCAAGAGTCTTATCAACGGCGGTGGCGAAGGAGATCGGAAAAAACATAAGGGGGCTGCAAAGTTTTCAGCCGACAGCGGCCTTTGCGGAAAAGATCCTAAAGGAAGAGCGGTTTAAGGGCATTGCGAAAACCAGGTATGTCAATGACAAACAAATCACGGATCACTACGCGATCATACCGACAGGGCAGGGGTTAGCGGCTTTGAACGGTCTGCATCCCACCTCGGCCAGGGTCTATGAGATTATAGTGAGACGGTTTTTGAGTATTTTTTATCCGGCGGCGGTCTATCAGAAGATCACGCTGACGGCAAAATGCAAGGGAGAGACCTTTGTTTCCGGTTTTAAAGTGCAGGCGGAGCAGGGATATCTCGAAGTTTCGCAAAATTCTTTTGCAAGAAAGAAGACAGAGGAGTATACTGAAAGAGAGAGTGCCGATGAGGAGCAGCAGGAGAGTTCCTTTGACGCGTCGTTTATGGAGACGCTTGGCGCGTTAAAAAAAGGCGCGCCGGTTGAAAAAAAGGCGCTGGAAAAGAAGGAGGGGGAGACTTCCCCGCCCAAGCGCTATAATTCGGGAACCATGATTCTGACGATGGAAAACGCCGGGCAGTTTATCGAGGACGAGGAGCTGCGGGCGCAGATCAAGGGGAGCGGGATCGGCACTTCCGCCACCAGAGCGGAAATATTAAAGAAGCTGGTACATATCAAATATCTGGAGTTGAATAAAAAGACGCAGATCATCACCCCAACGCTTCTGGGAGAGATGATATACGAGGTAGTTGCGGGGGCGGTGAAGCCGCTCTTAGATCCGAGACTGACGGCAAGCTGGGAGAAGGGGCTGACGCTTGTGGCGTCCGGGGAGATTACGGAGGAGGAGTACATGGGAAAACTTGACGATTTCGTCACAAGAAGGACGAATATCGTGAAGCAGATGACGAATCAGGGCGCGCTTTTTCACAGGTTCCAATATGCGTCCCAATTTTATAAAAGTGTAAAAAAGGAGAAGAGGTAGAAAATGATCGGATTGCAGGATGCCACGATTGCTGCTCTTTACACATTGGAGGAGACAATCGCGAAGGAAGTGTTCACAGGGCTTACCTATCCCTGGGAGGCGCTTCCGAAGATTAAAGATTTTATCATTTCCCTTGGGGAGACACTTCCGGAGGAGAAGTACGAGAGAAGAGAGGGCAATATATGGGTAGCAAGAAACGCGAAAGTGTTTCCAAGCGCTTATATCGGCGGCCCCGCCATTATAGATGAGGAAGCGGAGATCCGCCACTGTGCGTTTATCAGAGGCAGCGCGATTGTGGGAAAAGGCGCGGTTGTGGGAAATTCCACCGAGCTTAAGAACGTGATCCTCTTTAATAAGGTGCAGGTGCCCCATTACAATTATGTGGGCGACAGTATTCTTGGCTTTAAGGCACATATGGGGGCAGGTTCCATCACTTCAAACGTGAAGAGCGATAAGACGCTGGTGGCGGTGAAGGCCGGAGAGGAAACGTTTGAGACGGGACTGAAAAAATTCGGCGCCATGCTTGGCGATCAGGTGGAAGTGGGGTGCAATTCCGTTTTAAATCCCGGTACGGTGATCGGTCAAAATACCAATATTTATCCGACTTCCATGGTGAGAGGGATGATACCTGCAAACAGCATTTACAAACGACAGGGTGAGATTGCAGAGAAACGGCAGTGAGCGGAGGCGGAAAAGAGGCAGAACAGTAAGAGAAAGTGTGTGTTGGGGATGAGTGTATGGCGATTGATTTAAGTATGGAAAACTTTGGATCTATGATCGACAATATCATAGCGGGAATCTGTTTCTTCGAGTATGAAGACGGGGAATTGACTCCGGTTTTCGTCAACGAAGGATTTTTCCGTATGCTTGGTTATTCCAGAGTACAGGGTATGAAATTCCTCGAGAAGGTGGAACTCAGCATTATTCCGGATGATCTCCCGACTTACAGGCAGGCAATCAGGGATGTGCTGAAAGACGACGGTGTGGTGGACACTGAGTTTCGTACTGTCACGGGCAGCGGTAATCTGCGCTGGCTGCATGTCCGGGGTAACCTTTACGCCAGAGAGGGAAGAAAGTATACGATTGTATCTGTGATTGAGGATGTGACCGAGAGAAAGAGTGTGGAGGAAGAGCTGCAAAGACAGGCGGAGCGTCTGCACATTCTGTCGCAGGCAGAGGGTGAGAAGATTATTGACTATAATGCCAAGACGGACGTTATGACCATCAGGACGAACGACGAGTACGGTATGGCGCAGGATGAGATCCACAGCAGATATATGCAGAGATTTAATGCAACCATGATCTACAAGGAGGATGTCGCCTATTACAAGGCGGTTCTGGAGAGTCTGCTGAAATCACCCAAGCATGACACCATCGAATTCCGGATTAAGCGGTTTGATGAAGATTATACATGGTATCAGGCCAATCTGACTTCCCTTCTGGGCGCGGAGGGCTATGTGACCCGTATCGTGGGTCGTATGATTAACATTGATGACAGGAAGAAGAAAGAAATGGAACTTCTTCTGCGGGCGGAGAAGGACGCGCTGACGGGCATCTACAATCAGGGTGCAACCGAGCAGCTGATTCATAACGCCATTGAGGACGGAAATGAGAACTCGCTGAGTGCGATGATGATTATTGATCTGGATAATTTTAAGGAGGCCAACGATCTTCTGGGGCATGCGAACGGTGACCAGCTTTTGGAAAAGACTGCCGGAATTTTGAAGGAAATGTTTAAGGGCGGCGACGTGATCGGCCGTATCGGCGGCGATGAATTTCTTGTTTATATGAGAAATCTGACTTCCATCTCTGATGCGGATGAGATGGCGGGAAACATTGTAAAGCAGGTAAGATATGACCTCGATTTCGAGGGTCAGCCGATTCGTGTGACCTGCAGCGTGGGTGTAGCCGTATACCCTTATCACGGAAAAAGTTATGAGGAGCTTTTTGAGAAAGCAGACAGAGCGGTGTATACGGTGAAAGCTAACGGCAAGGACGGTTACCGCGTCTATCATGCCGCGAGTACGACGGTGTATCATGCCAACAGAAAAGTCGGCTATGATATGACGAAGACGATAGATTATGACAGGCATATCGAGGACCAGGTGATGCAGATCCTGTTTGAGGAGAAGGTGCTGGAATCGGCTTTGAGATCTTCCTTAGAGCTGATGACGGCCAGGTATCAGTTCCACAGAGGCTATATCTGCGGAAACGAGTCCCTGCCGATTTCCCGTACCATACAGTTTACTTTGAAGAAGTATGCGACAGGAAAAGAGGCGGAGGAGCATTATGAGCTGAAACGGATGGTGAACGAGATTCTTTACTCCTTCTTCCCGGGAGTGGCCATGATTCACGATTATGACCTGACGGCGGAGGAGATGCGCGAGTACTTCCGGGCGGAGGGCATTAAGAGTATGCTTTACTATCCGCTGACCTCGCAGGGAGAGTTTCAGGGGGCTATCGTTTTTGAGAACCACGAAGATGTGCAGATGGAGCTGTCAAAGAGCGAGATGGAAGAGGTTCGCTCGCTGTTCCGTTTGATGGAGGCGCACATTCTCCAGATCGGTCTGATGGACAGATTGCAGAATTTTGTGGCGCAGGTCGCTGTCTTTGACAATCTGGACAGCTTCGTCTATGTGGTGAATCCGGATAATCATGAGATCAGCTTTATCAACAAAAAGGTGCTGGTGGATTCGCCGGATGTAAAGATCGGCGATATCTGCTACAAGGCGCTGCAAAACAGAGATACGCCCTGCGAGAACTGTATTCTGCGCAATCTGGATAAGAACGATCCCCACTGCCGCTGCACGGAGGAAATGTTTAACTATTCCCTGAGAAGCTGGACGAGAAGCAGCGCGAGCTGGCTGGAGTGCAGGGAGGAGAACGGACTCGCTCTCATAAACAGCTTTGATATATCGGAGTATTTTATGGGTTAACAGCTCAGCCAGAACGAATCTGTCGGGCAAATCATGCTCGCATGAATTTGACAGACAGATGAAGTTCTGAGGGAGCGCCTGATTATGAGCAAAAATAGACGCGGAGTGGCGGAGAGCGCTGAAAGCGCGGTTTTGCGAATGGGCGCGGGCTGAGCTGTGAAATGTAAGAAAATATTGACAAACATCTGGATTTTTTTCCTCCGATATGAGACAATGGGACTGGCGGTTATGACAGGCGATCCGGCCTGTTATCAAATAATTAATACATAATCGAAAGGAGTTATCACATGATCTATTCAAAAGAAGTGGAAGAAATGTGTACTGTGGCACAGGGCGTTCATCATGGCTGTGCTCCGATCCCCGAGGAAGCAAAGTGGGTGCAGGCGAAGGAAGTGAAGGATATTTCCGGCCTGACACACGGCGTAGGCTGGTGTGCTCCTCAGCAGGGCGCTTGTAAGCTGACCCTGAATGTGAAGGAGGGCATCATTCAGGAGGCTCTCGTGGAGACCATCGGATGTTCCGGTATGACGCACTCTGCGGCTATGGCTTCCGAGATTTTGCCGGGTCTTACGGTTATGGAAGCGCTCAACACGGATCTGGTGTGTGACGCTATCAATACGGCTATGAGAGAGCTGTTCTTACAGATCGTGTACGGTCGTACACAGTCTGCATTCTCCGAGGACGGCCTTCCGGTAGGCGCAGGTCTTGAGGATCTGGGCAAAGGCTTAAGAAGCCAGGTAGGCACGATGTACGGCACGCTCAAGAAAGGCCCCCGTTATCTCGAGATGGCTGAGGGTTATGTGACAGGGATCGCTTTGGATGCCAATGATGAGATTATCGGCTATAAGTTCGTAAGTCTTGGCAAGATGACAGACTTCATCAAGAAGGGCGATGACCCGAACACAGCGTATGAGAAGGCTTGCGGTCAGTACGGCCGTGTGGACGACGCTGTTAAGATCATTGATCCCAGATGCGAATAACAGAGGTAAATTCCTTCGGAATTAACCTCGCGAGCGCTGCTTCGCAGGCTCGGAACATAGAGATAATAGGAGGACAAAAATAAGATGGCTTTATTTGAATCATATGAAAGAAGAATTGATAAAATCAATTCCGTATTGAACAGCTATGGCATTTCTTCTATCGAAGAAGCTGATAAAATTACAAAAGACGCCGGCTTGGATGTATACGAGCAGGTGAAGAAGATCCAGCCCATCTGTTTTGAGAACGCGTGCTGGGCATATACCGTAGGCGCGGCTATCGCAATCAAGAAGGACTGCAAGAAGGCGGCTGACGCTGCGGCAGCAATCGGTGAGGGTCTGCAGGCATTCTGTATTCCCGGTTCCGTGGCTGATACCCGTAAGGTAGGTCTGGGTCATGGTAATCTCGGCAAGATGCTCCTTGAGGAGGAGACAGACTGCTTCGCATTTCTGGCAGGTCACGAGTCTTTCGCGGCGGCAGAGGGCGCAATCGGTATCGCTGAGAAGGCAAACAAGGTTCGTCAGAAACCTCTTCGCGTGATCCTGAACGGTCTCGGAAAAGACGCGGCGAAGATCATTTCCAGAATCAACGGTTTCACCTTTGTGGAGACCGAGTATGATCCTTACACCAACGAGGTGAAGGAAGTGAGCAGAACCCCCTACTCTGAGGGTCTTCGCTCCAAGGTAAACTGCTACGGCGCAAACTCCGTGCCCGAGGGCGTGGCGATCATGTGGAAGGAGAACGTGGATGTGTCCATCACCGGTAACTCCACCAACCCGACCAGATTCCAGCATCCGGTGGCAGGTACATACAAGAAGGAGAGAACAGAGGCAGATAAGAAGTACTTCTCCGTAGCATCCGGCGGCGGCACAGGCCGTACCCTGCATCCCGATAACATGGCGGCAGGTCCTGCATCTTACGGCTTTACCGATACACTTGGCCGTATGCACTCCGATGCACAGTTTGCAGGTTCCTCTTCCGTTCCGGCTCATGTGGAAATGATGGGTCTGATCGGTATGGGTAACAATCCGATGGTTGGCGCTACTGTGGCTGTTGCGGTTTCGATCGAGGAAGCGGCTAAGGCTGGGAAGTTCTAAAAATCAGAATAAAGAAAAGTGCGAAAAAGCCCGTAAATTCAGCGTTTGCGGGCTTTTCTTATGAGTAAAAGGGAAACGACTAAAACCCTTCAAAAACACGTCAAAATTTATACATAATACACACACAATACACAGGTAATACACAAAAAATGGACTATCAGATTGACAGCGGAAGACCTTGATTTTGTCATGTGGCACAGAAGTAACATGCAGACAGCACACAAATATTAAGCAAGCGTAGAAACTCATGATAAACTCATAGCTCTGTCAAGGCGGAATGCGGTTTGCATTAACGGGATTTTTTTCTTGAACTTATCTGGGGATTATGCTATATAAAAAAGTAAAGCCAAGGAAGTGACTTCTCCTCACAATAGCAAACGAAAACATTTTATAATGTTCAGTTGTCAGCATACTGGGAATAGTTGGCGGCTACTTTCCTTTTGTTTTTAAAAATCTGATAAAGCAGATTGATAAGGGCAACAATGAACGTACAGAATAAAAAGAAATTCTGATATATAATTATTGTATTGTCCGATATTCGTCTGATAGATGACAGGATGCAGGAGTTGGCAAAAAAGTTAAATATTGAATTAAGAAGATTGATAAAAGAATGTGGTGAGGAAAAAGGAATCGGAATAGGCTACTAGCGGATCTTTTCACAGTATGGTAATATATATTTGAGGCGATTGTTTGGAAAATATATTGAAGAAAGGTGAATTGTCATTGAATTTATTGCTTGGTATGATAACTGTGAATTACTCCGTGAGGTAGTGACACGCTATCGAATAAAAAGTATTTAGTCGGCAATGCTGAAATACGAGAGGTATTATCCGGACCATCAGGTAGCAAAGGTTTTTGATGATAAGTCGGGTTTTCGTATTCTTTGTGACAGTTATGAAAAAATCCTGAATATGAAGGAACTGGGCAGAGTGCATGTGGCAGATATGACTGTTAATAAAACGATAGATGATGGTTATCGGGATGTTCATGTGTGTTTTCTGGAGAGTAGCTTTCACTATCCCATAGAAATCCAATAAAATATTTTTTATGACAAGTAGCTGAATAATTGGCTTCATAAGTATATATATAAAAGAAAATATGATAACCATATAGTAAGCCTGTTGCGTCAGGCATATGAAGATGCCGGAATCAGAAATGAAAGTAAATTTACGGAGGTGTTGGGAAGTGTGTTATCTGGTTGCAAAAAAGTTTAGTAAGGTAGGATGCCTTGCGCTACCGATGACGCACGGCCAGCATTTAGCAGATTTTAAAGAAAAGCTGATGCGGGCTGTGGGGTATGATGCGATACAGCTTGTGACAATAAGCCGTCCTTCTGCATATGGGGAATATGAGCCGTATCGTTTTGTAGAGACAGAACAGGAGTTTGAAGAAGCGGTAAAGAATATGTACAGGAGTTCATAATGATTAGTTTGAGGAGGGCTAACAATTAACAAAAGCAGATAGACATGTATCGGCATTAAGGCGTACAAAGATAGTTTAGTTTTTGGATTGTAGCTTAGTTGCTTTATTTAAAATGAATAACATTGCGAAAGTAATATAAGTAAATGCCGATATAATTGTTTTGATGAATCGTTTATGACGTTTATGTTTGGTAACGTGATAAGAGGAAACTAAAATATTTTAGATAGATTACAAAAGGGGGATTAACAGGTGTTTAACGAAGAACAAAAGAAAATGCTTATGGAGAATGGATTATTATCTTCTGCAACTAAGAGGTATTGGCAAGTGAAGTTTGATGAAGAGACAATTAGAGCTATATTTGGTCATGAAGCTGCAGAAGATGAGGACATTGAACGTCTTAAGAGATATTATGTTAAAACTGAAATTTATGATGCTATAAAAAGTAGTATTCCTTTATACATTTTAGTTGGTCATAAAGGAGTTGGAAAATCCGCATTATTTAAGGTATTGGAATCAGAAGATTTTGATGAATGCAATTTACCTATTACAATTCAACCGGATGATATTTTGGAGATAGAGGCCAATGACGGAAATTTTTTGCAGAAAATACGTGATTGGAAAGAAGGTTTATCAAAAATTATCTTTCGTGAATTATTATTGTCATTGAATGATTATATAATAAATCCCATTAATAATAAATCTATGAAGGAGTGGGTTAATAGTGTAACAAATTTATTAGGAAATATGTTCGGTAAAAAATTAATAGAACTACAAAATTGTTACTTGGATATTACAAATGCGCAAATTGTTGCACTTTTTAAAAATGCATTATTTAAGGAAAAAGCAATTACAGTATATCTGGATGATTTAGATAGAGGATGGAAAAATTCTAAAGGCGATGTTGCTAATTTATCAGCCATGTTAAATGCGATTCGTGATTTGAGTAGAGATACAAAAAATTTAAAATTTAGAGTTGCATTAAGAAGTGATGTTTATTATGCTATTCGAACATCTGATGAAACTACAGATAAAATAGATGGAAGTGTTTTGTGGCTTAAATGGACAAATCATGAGATCTTAGTAATGCTTATAAAAAGAATTGAAACTTTTTTTGGTAATAGTTTTAATGAGGTAGAATTATTACAGACTAGGCAAAAAGATTTTCAGGTGAATTTGGATTCAGTGTTTGAAAAAAATTTTAAAGGTAGAGGACATTGGGAAAATGCTCCGATGTATAGAGTACTTATGTCGCTGATTAGAAAACGTCCTAGAGATTTAGTAAAATTATGTACTTTAGCGGCCCGTAAGGCAAGTGTTAGAAATCATAGCAAAATTATGACAAGTGATTTAGAGGATATATTTTCAAATTATTCAAATGATCGCTTGACAGATACAGGGAATGAATATCAATCAGAATTTCCGAAGGTAAAAGAGTTGTTGTTAAAAATGAAACCAAGCAAACAGGAAATGCAGGAAGGGCATCCATGTAAGTATTCAAGGGCTCAATTAATTAAAAAAATTAATAATATATTATCTATGAGTAATTTTACATTGAAGGACGGAAGTAATGGGACAGCAGAAGAATTAGCAGCCTTTATGTATAAAATTAACACCACTTTACAACTTTTAAGCTAAGCTGTTTCTTCAAGACATAGCTTTCGTAAGGCTTTGATAACAGCCATTGATT